>AMFJ01007758.1_pt1 | contig 12527 bp, 15 predicted proteins | sample 427208 | NCBI WGS metagenome assembly AMFJ01 (sample SAMN02954298, study PRJNA114691) | groundwater metagenome | biome: aquatic; feature: subsurface aquifer; material: sediment; isolation source: subsurface aquifer sediment | place: USA: Rifle, CO | collected 2008-08
TACCTGCGGTATCAAGGCTCCTCCGAAAACATAACCCCTTAAATATCACTATAACTTTTGGGACAAAGCACTAGTACATGATTTATTATAGGGTGTAATGTTACTGAACGAGCCTATGTGTCACGTCATTTCGATGACACATCAGCGACGGAAGTAACATTACACCCTCACTTATTCTGTCAGAGTATTAGATGAGATTAAATAAAGAGATTTACGCTTGAATTTTCTGCTGAATTTATGTAGCTTGCCACGCCTGCAACTTCTACTCCGTCAACTAATTCTTCAAGCTTTAATCCCATTACATCAAGGGACATCTGGCATGCAATCAGCTTTATCCCCTGATCTTTTGCCTGTTGAATTAATTCCTGTAATGTTGCTACGTTTTTTTGCTTCATTACGTATTTCATCATTAATGTGCCCATACCAAGCATATTCATTTTAGACAAGAGCAGTTTGCCTGCGCCTTTTGGCATCATGAAGCCAAACATTCTGTCTAAGAGATTTTTATTAACTTTCACGGATTCGGGTTTTCTTAAAATATTTAATCCCCAGAAAGTAAAGAACATTGTGACTTCACCACCAGCTGCTGCTGCGCCGTTAGCAATAATAAATGAGGCCAGAGCCTTATCTAGGTCATTGCTGAAAACTACCAGAGTTTTATTATTTTTTGGTTGTCCAGCCTCTTTATGGTTTTGGAGTCCAATTCCTTTTTGGATACTGGCTTTTACTACTTTATTTTCCTCTTTTATCTCAAGAAGGGCATTGCCTGTTGAATTGCACCATGCTTTTATATCAGCTTTAAAGCCCGGATCGGTTGTTTTAATCTCTACAATATTTCCATTCTCCAGCTTTTCAATCTCTTTTGCCAGCTTTAAAATTGGCCCCGGGCACTGTAAACCGCAGGCATCTATTCCTATATATTTAGACGGTTTTTCTGACATTTTTACTGGTTCCTTTTTCTCGTTATTTTCTAATATCGCCATTCTGTCTTGAATTATCTGTTTATATAATCCATAGCCGCCTATTAAATTATATACATTCTCATAGCCATTCTGAAGAAGGATTCTGTTAGCAAAATATGCTTTTAAGCCTTTCATACAATAGACTATTACTCTTTTATCCCTTGGAATCTCATTGATTCTCTCTCTTAATTCTTCCAGGGGAATATTGTAAGCTCCGTCAAGTTTGCCTATCGCCTGCTCTTCTCGTGTTCTTACATCGATAAGAACATCATCAGGATTTAAATTGGCAATTTCATCCCAATAAACAGGTTTTACCAGACCTTCAAGAATATTTTCCGAGGCCATTCCTATAATATTTACTGGATCTTTTGCTGAGCCGTATGGCGGAGCATAAGCGAGTTCGAGTTCTACAAGGTCTTTTACGGTTTTGCCAAATCTCAAACTTGTGGCCAGCACATCAATTCTCTTATCAACTCCATCAAGGCCGATTATCTGAGCACCTAGAATTTTTCCTGTATCAGGGGCAAATAACAGCTTGATATTCATTGGGAAAGGATCAGGGTAGTATTCGGCATGTGACATTCCCTGGATATAGGCTTTTAAATACGGGATATTATTTTTCTTTAGCTGTTTTTCATTATTTCCGGTTGATGCAACGGTTAAATCAAAGACTTTTAATAAAGAAGTTCCTTGAGTTGCTTTATAAGTCGAATTGATTCCGCTTAAATTTTCCGCAACTATTCTGCCCTGTCTGTTAGCAGGGCCTGCTAGCGGGATTAACACTTCACTTCCTGATACAAAATCTTTTACTTCTATGGCATCACCAAGTGCATAAATATTCTCGTCTGAAGTCATCAAATTCTCGTTTACTGCTATTCCTCCGGTTTTACCTATTAAAAGTCCGGCATCTTTAGCGAGTTTTATTTCAGGCTTTACACCAATTGATAGAATTACAAGGTCTGTATCAATTTTATTTCCGCTTTGAAGGCTAATGGTAAGCTTTTCATTTTTATCAAATGATTTTACTCCATCACCTAGGTGAAGTTTTATGCCTTTTGATCTAAGATGATTCTGCACCTGAGCAGCCATTTCATAGTCTATCTGGTTTAAAACCTGATTTGACATTTCAACTAACGAAACATCAAGACCTAAATGTGCAAAGTTTTCTGCCATTTCAATACCAATGAAGCCGCCTCCAACTACAGTTACAGTTTTTGGAGATTTTTTATTTATATAATCTTTTATTAAATCTGCATCAGTAAGGCTTCTGACAGTGAAGATTCTCTCATCATCTATTCCTTCAATAGGAGGTTTTATAGGATGGGCTCCGGGAGAAAGAACTAGCTTATCATAGCTTTCCTCGTACTGAGTGCCGGAAGCTTTATTTTCAACAATTACTGTTTTTTTGTCTCTGTTTATTTTTATAACTTCCGATTGAGTTCTTGCTTCAATGTTTAAGAGGTTTTTTAATTTTTCGGGAGTCAAAAGCAGAAGTTTATCCCTGTCTTTTATCACATCTCCGCAATAATAAGGGATACCGCAATTTGCGAAGGATATATGTTCTCCTCTTTCAAATACTATAATTTGCGCTTCTTCGTTTAATCTTCTTAGACGAGCAGCGGTGCTTGCACCTCCGGCTACTCCGCCTACTATTAAAACTTTCATAGGAATGCTCCTTTATTAATTAATTTCCTGTATTGCTCTCATTGGGCAAAAATCTATGCATTTTCTACACATTATACACTTATCTGAATTTATTAAAGGCAATTCATAACCATTTTGCGTGATTGCGCCTGTAGGACAAATTTTTACCGACGGACAGCTGTGATTTTGCGGGCATTTTTCTTTATTTACTTTTAACATTGTTGCCTCTTTATTCGTTAATTACAATATTCTAATAAACCAATATATACATTAAAATTTTTTTATTTTATTGAATTAATAATAGCTCTAACCTGCTCATTTGTTATTCTGTAGCAGATTTGGTTGCCTTTTCTATAACCTTCAATAATTCCACAATTTTTTAAAATACTTATATGCTGAGATATTGTGGGTTGCGGTATCTTAAGGCTTTCCGTCATTTTAGACACGTTACATTCATCCTTTTTAAGCAACCCTGCTACTATCTGCAATCTGGTGGGATGTGCAAGGGCTTTAAATATTTCTGCCAGCTGATCAATACGTTCTTTTTCCATAATTTTACCTTTTTTAGTGTTGTTTTTATAATATTAGTATATTCATATATTAGGATATGCTAATATACTATACTAATTTTTATAAAACGTCAATTGTAGAGCTCTATATTTTCCAGTTTTGCTTATAATTATTGAAATATTTGCTGAGTTATCAACTTTTAAACAAGTTTATAAACTATAAATTAAACCACTTAAAAGTGGTTTAATAAATCTATGAAATTCAATGTATATTTAGGTTTTATTACTTTTTAAATACAGATTTATTCCACCATTTTGACTCATAAAATTTAAGTTTTTCTTCTAACTCAGCAACTTTTAATTTTAATTGTTTATTTTCTGCATGCACCTGCAGGTATTCGTGCTCTTTTCTTGTTTCACTATCCATAAGCAGTTTTAACTGACTTTCAGATTCAATCAGCCTGTTTGCAAATTCTTGTATCTGGTGATTTGTTTTTTCTGAATAATCAAGGACTCTTGTTAATATTTCTTCATAACCCGGTTTATTAAACTGGTTTACTTCGGGTTGATAAACTTCTTGATCAACCTCCTGAAATGGTTTATTAAACTGGTTTATTTGTTGTACAACTTGTTTAATTGAGTTTGTTGTTTCAATTAAATGCTTTAAGTCGTCATCAGTGAGAGATATGACCTTTGTTAAACGATTGTTAATCAACTCTTTGGTTGTTTTAATGTTGTAATTTCTATCTCTTTCAAGTTTATCAACTTTTTTATTTGTAGCCTGAACAGAAATCTTTAAAATCTTGGAAAGCTCAGCAACAGTATAATTTTTAACCATTTAATTAAACCCTTTATAAATTGTTTAACAACTGTTTATTTGTTGATTTTACCATGTTGACAAGAGTGTATCATGAGTAATAGCATGTATACAAAATAAAACTCGCTTTTTTAAAGCAAGTTTTTACATAAAATAAAAAACACCGCAGAGGGTGCTTTTCTACAAAAAAATCCTTAACTTTATTTTATCACTCCTGTGCATGGTGTCAAGTTGTGATGAATTTTTTTCATCGTCAAATTGTGCTGATTTTTTGCAGTCAATTTGTAATAGTTTTAGCAGCTAACTTGAGGTGTTTTTTGAAATTATCAGGGGATTTTGTTACCGGACAGAGCAATTTTCGGGGTTTTTATTTAGTCAATTTTGACATTTGGAGGAGTTATTGAAGATGTTACCAGAAGCTAGTTGTGTTAATGTGCATAGTTTTAATCTGGCACAAAGTATTACTTTTAAGAAGCTTTTTAGTAAGGTAGACTTATCAGCATCCGCAAGGCTGATTATTCATTGTCTTGTGGCACACTGGAATCCTAAGAAGGGGCTTGTTTTTCCTAAGCAGGAAACTATTATGGAGGAAACAGGGATTAAAAGTAACAAGTCTATTACCCAGGGAATTGAGGAATTGAAGGTTAAGAAGCTGATTTTGACTACTAAAAAAGGAACGAAATTGAATTATCATTTTACTAATATTTTTTTTGAACTTGTAGGAATTACAGGTATTGGCTGTAAAAATTACAGGGATGAAGCTGTAAAAAATACAGGTACATGTCATGAACAAAAAAGAGAACAAAAAAATAACAAGGTTTTAAGTTTTCAAAATAAGGGGTGGGATGGTAGGCAGGAAGGGCAGAATTATGTTTCTGTTGCTGCAACTAAGAATTATATTGCGCAACAACAGGATGTGGAGATTGGATCTCCACTGGATTACTCTTTTGAGGAAGCTAAAAAGTATTTAGATGAACTCCCCGAATTTTTGCAAAGTTCATTTTTCGCCCTGGAGCTGCGCAAGAAATGGGGGTTATAATACCAAATTGCATTCAATAAAGTATATTTATTCCGTCACTGGTGCCAAAGGCACAAACTTAAACTCATCAATTATTGTAATAATATTATGATTGTAGAGTTTAATAATGCAGTTTTGCTGCCTTCGCATTTTCAAGGCTCCTCCATAAACATACTTTATTTTCATACTCGATAGAATGCGAATTAGTATAAGAGGGTGTTTTACCGGATTTTATTAGGGAAAAAGGTCAATAAAAGACCCATTCTCGCATAACTCTGAATGATATTAAACTGCGAGAATGGGATAGTTTATGTTTTTATAAAGGTTAGCCTTGCCGAATTGATTATTGTAAAAAGAGTTTATGTTGTTTAGATGCTCTTTTTTCCCTCTTAGGCTTGCTGTAGACAAAATCTTCAATTACAAATTCACAGATTTCTTTAAAATTATCAAGGATTTCAACTAAATCTTTACTCATAATTAAACTCCTTTGGGTGAATATATTGTATTTATTCACTATTTTTGGCATGGTTTCATCTACCATGAGGTGTAGATCCATGTTTTTATTCTGATTTGAATGGAAACATGAAATTTCTTTTGGTTTGATTTGTTTATCTTACGAAAAAAATCCCCCCTCAAAATCACTATAAATAGTGGGGTTAGAAATTAATGTATTAGATTAATAGTTAATTTGGAGAATGTGAAATATGGAATTTAAGTTTCCTTTTGCCAGTCTCGATGAGATGGATAAAAGAATTATTGCTCTTATAATTCAGGAAAAAAATAATTTGCAAATTGCTGATTTAACAGGTTTTTCAAATGGTTATATTAAAAAAAGGCTGGCGCATCTTTTTAAACAGTATAATGTTAAGACAAAAGTCGGGCTGGTCAGGGAAATTCTTGGTAATGGTTTTTGTAATTTAAATGTTTAAAATCAAGAGATATATTGTGGTATGGTTGAAACCCTGTTTATATACCTGTTTTGAGTGAATCCTTAAAAACCTTGATATATATATAGTAGTGGCCAAACGGATACTAAATTTGTGGCCATTTGGCTACAATTTGTGGCCAGACGGATACTAATTTCTGTGCTATAATAATTTACATAGAAAAGAAATCAGGGATTCCTCTTCTATACATCTTTCACCGTCCCCTATATGTGTTAATATGTCCTTTGCTTCTATAGTAGAGGGGGTGTATTTCGCAGAAAATCGGAAGGTCGCCTGAAAGATAAATTAGGGAAGTATTATGTTTTTTATACATAAATAATCAGGTTTTTTAGCCTGTATTTTTTATGCCCTAAAATAGGTCTATAATTGCCGGAAAGTGTTTAAAAGGGAGTTTTTATGGTGAAAATATTATGTCATTCTGTTTTACAAAAGGCAGAAGTATTTAAAATTGTTCCTACCAAAAAAAATGTCCAGGATGAGTTTGTTTTATATCTTGAAAAATGTGTTATCTGTAAAAAGCCTGTTCTTGAAATTAGAAGGGTTGATAATTTAGGAAATTATCTTGAGCCAGTCAGGTTAAGAAGTAAAAATATACAAAAATTTCTCGATTCAATGAGTGTTATTTGGAAACCTGATAAGGTTGTTCCTATTAATACTCCTTATTCCCGATTTAACCTCGATTATAATGAGTATGGCACAAAGAAAAAATGTTATCAGAATATCTCAAATATTCAGCTGGGCAAAATAGAGACTGATCCTTATCTGGATTTAGTGGTTTATAAAACTACCAGGGTTTCTGGGTAAGGGGATAAATATTGCAAAAAATAGAGCTTATTAAAGCTCTATTTTTGATTTCTGATTTAAATTGTTGTTAAACTGCGTTGTGTTCGTACTGAGAAATAATCTCTTCCAGCTCTTTTACCTTCAATTCAGCGTCTTTAATCTTTTTATTTTGTATGAGACAAACAAGACACAGCACTATTAATATTGAAGATAAGAATAAGTATGGAGTTAGATCTAATTCCATTTTTTTCCTCCTGATATGACAATATTATATTAGTCCATGATTGAAAGTTTAGGCAAGTTTTTTGTAAGATTGGTCTGCTTTTAAGGTGGAGTATTTTTAAAGAACCTGATAAATATTGTAAAAATTAGTTTTTACTCATTGTTAAAATAGCTTAATAATTCAGGATAAATGTTAATTATGCCAAAAAAGAATGAAAAAATTTTTAATACAGTCAGCTCTCTGGATATTCTTTTAAGTGATATTTTGGCTCAAATTAGAATTATTACTCAGGATGAGAAAGATACTCCTTATACGAAGCTTATAGAATTGTTTTTTAAAGGAGTTGATCTTAGAGAGAAGATTATTAATCCTAAGAAAACAGATGTTTCTGATCCTGAAGTTAATGTTATTAAAGGAATTGATCAGGAGTTGATTTAATTTTTGATATGCAGGAGTCATGCTGTAATAGATGTTTTATTGGATTGCTTCGTCACCGCGCTCCTCGTAATGACAATATTGGAATGATTAATGACTTGTAATAAAGCGAAGAACCCTTTATGAGGGTGCTTTTTTGTTTTTAGTAAACGGGAATGTTTTATGGAATATGAATTGCTGAAGGCTCAGAAGGAGTTTCTGGAAGTTCCTCATAACTATACTCTTGATGTAGCTCTCTATCAGGGTGGGTTTGGTTCAGGAAAGACTTTTAGCGGGGCTTTGCTTGGAATTCTCTTATGCCGTAAACACCCCGGAATTAGGGGGCTGGTTGGTGCGCAGACTTTTCCTGTTGTTAGAGATACTACTCTGGTTCAATACTTTGAGCATCTTGATAAATTCGGATATAAAAAAGGTGTTCATTATGAATATATTAAAACAGAAGCAAAGTTGATTTTTAATAACAAGTCAGAAGTGCTTTTTAAATATTTTGAAGATGATAAAAAGCTTAAATCCTTGAATCTTGGCTTTGTGGAAATTGAAGAAATGTCTGATATTCCTGAAAGTACTTTTAATATGCTTTTAGGGCGCCTAAGGCAGGCAGGAATTCCAAAATACAGGTTGTTTGGTCATACCAATCCCGAAGCAAGCAAGGGTTGGATATATAAAGTTTTTGTAGAAAATCCAAAGCCTAATTACAGGCTGATAATTGCACCTACTACCCAGAATGTTTTTCTCCCAGATGGATTTGTTGATAGCTTAAGACAAACTTATGATCCCGAATATTTCAGGATTAATGTGCTGGGTGAGTTTGGTGATTATTGTAAAGGGTTGATTACCAAGGGGTTTAAAAAGGAGAATATTAGAAATGTTAATTATCATGACGAATTACCTTTGCACATATGCTGTGATTTTAACGTTGATCCTATGTGCTGGGTTTTAGCGCATAAAACAGATAATAAGGTTTTCTTTTTTGATGAAATTGTCCTAGAAAATACAAATACAGCTTGTGCTATGGAAGAGTTTTATTCCCGTTATCCCCATCATAAAGGTAATATCATTATAAACGGTGATGCCTCCGGCGATAACAGGTCTACTAATTCTGAGTTTACCAATTATGTGATTATGAAAAATAAGCTTACTGCTTTTGGCTATAAAAACGTTAATATTCAGATCAAATCGTTTAATCCACCTATTAAAAACAGGGTGGCGGCCTGGAATGCCAAAATTAATAATACTAATAGTGAGGCTGGTATTTATGTTTCACCAAAGTGTAAGTGGTTAATTTACAATATTGAGAATCTTAAGTACAAGGAAGGTACTTCTTTAATTGATCTGCCTTCACATATCCAGATAAAAAATAATAAAAATCTCAAGTTTCTGGGGCATCCTTTTGATGCGGCCAGTTATCTCGTTGATTTTTATTGGCCTGTGAGGTTGGATTAGTCTTATTTTTTGTGAGCTGAATAGTGAGAATAAGGGAGTTTGTATTATGTATGTGACAGTTAATGATCAGGGTGCACTGGAGGTTTATACTGAAGAGAAAGATATATGCTACATTTGCTCCAATATGGATGTCTGCCCTCTTATGGCTTCACTGCAATGTGAGGTGGCTGTTCTTCGTTATGACGGGCTTAATATTGAGGATTGCGGCATGTTTGAAGAGTTTTCCATCAATGATCTTGTCGCTGATCTGGCGGGATGATCCATTTGATAGGCGGGTGATTGGAAGATATTGAGATCCTTCGTTTCACTCAGGATGACATTTTGGATGACGGGAATACTTTATAAAAGGAGTTTTTTATGCCTTATAAATTTGAATACCACAAGGAAGACAAGCCGAAAAACTTGTCTCAGGAAAGTCAGGATAAATTAGCCAGTTATATTTCTGACAGGTGGGATAAATGGGATGATTTAAGACGCCCTAACCTTGAAATTATCGATGCTGTAGAAAAGGCTATTTATCCTTCCAGAAAGTCCAGCGCCAATAAAATCGATATTACTATGCCTGAAATATATGAAACTAAAGAAACATACAAGGCTCATCTCTGGAAAAGCTGGTTTTCTACACTCGATACAATGTTCGATGTTCAGGGGAAATCCAGAGATGATCATTATAAAGCTTCACAGCAAAAAGCCGCTCTTGTTGATGTTTTTAGAGAAATTAATCTGGTTTCAAAGCTTGAAATCGGCCTTGATAACTGGGTTACAAAAGGTGAATTTATTGCTTTTATCAACTGGAAAACAAAAGTTAAGCAGGTAAGAAGAAAGGAACTGTGTCCTGATTATGAGAACTTCGAAACAGAACCTGCAACACAGCCAGCTTCGATCGAAAATGGATTCTCTGAAAATTCGCAGGCTCAGGTTGACGTTGATTCTGCGCAGTACAAAACTCCAAAACTTGTTTCTGACTTTGTCCTTAAAGATGAAGTTGTTTATGATGGGCCTGACTTTACAATTGTTACTCCTGAAGCTTTTGTTTTTGATTCGACTAAAAAGGATAACTTTGATGCGTGTCCCAAAATTTATCGTTCGTGGGCTACGTATGATGAGATTGCGTCTAATAAACTCTATCAAAATCACGATGAATTAAAGAATTTGTGTGAAGAAAATAAGGATAATTCAGACAATAAAGCACTTAAAGGCGATCAAATAGAGATTCTTGAATATTGGGGAAATATTAAGCTTAATGATGGTACTTTGCTTGAAAACTGGGTTATTACTGTAGCTGGTAGAAAAGCTGTAGTCAGGTTTGAGCCTAATCCTTTCGTTCTTAATCCTTTTGTATTTGCTGCGTTTCTTGAAGATCCAAAAACTAAGCGTGGGATAAGTCCTTTATATGTTGCCCTACCGCTTAATGAGGCTTCTACAACAATCCTTAATCTTCAGCTGGATGCTTTAAAACTCATAATCAATAAACCCTACCTTGCGCCAAAAGGTTCTCTTTCAGGCAAAATCAATATAAAAGAAGGTGCAATCATTGAATATGATCCTGCGCTTATGCCTAAAGAACCTATCCCGCTCGATTTTAAAGATGCTCTTGTGGGTTGGGATTTTCTCAGGTTCTTTGAAGAAAAAATCGAGTCGGCTACAGGCGTGTTTAAATACTTGACAGGTGATACTAATGGTTTGGCTAATAGAACAGCCACTGAAGCAACCGGTTTAATGCAGGCGCAGGGCATGCGTATTTCTAAAGAAATCGATGTCCTTAACTTCAGGGTGAAAGTGCCTATTATTCAGAAAATTGCCGAGCTTATGTCGAACTTCAGCTTTGATATTAAAGAAATTAAAATCACCAAACATAATGGTGACGTTGATTTTGTAGTCATAGATGAAACTGTAAGGCAAGGCCGTTATGAATATGTCATCGGAGATACAACCGCTATTTCTGAAAGAAAGTCAAAATTAAGAGAAAATCTTGAAATTCTTCACGAATTTGCTAAACATCCCGAGATTGCACCTAAAATAAGATGGGTGGAAGTGATGAAATGGGCTTTTGAACAGCTTGGTTCCGCCGATCCTAATATGTTTATCAGAGAAGATATTGGGTTTTAACGGGGGTGTTTATTCTGCTTTATAACGTGTGGAATTATTTACCCTGTAAACCTTTTTAGCTTGACGCTGGTGGGTAAGGTGCCAAAGGCACAAACTTGGGTTAACGATTGTAGTCTTTATTGGAATGATTGATAACATTGGAAATGTGACTGTGTCACCAGATACCCACCCTACTTTAATGTTTATAAATCATTATCATGATATTGAGATCCTTCACTTCGCTCAGGATGACAGGAGTGCTATTTCGGATCATCGTTAACTTATTACAGTACAAAGTACCCTCTCCTACTCTCTTTTGTCATTCCGGAGGTTGGTAGAACTCTGGAAGTTTATTCCTCTATAAATGTACTTTACTCTTCGGAATGACATTTTTCTTTTTTATTAATCAGGTATGAGGTTTTATATATGGATTATCAGGAGCTTTATGCTAAGTATCAGCTTGCTGTTAAGCTTAGGGAGCTTAATTTGGATAATAATTTTAAACTGTTAAAAGAAGTTTTTAACCAGAAAATTCTTTCAAATATTTCTCTTTCAGCTCAGAATAATATTATTCCCTATCTTTCAGGAATTAAAGAGGTTTTTAATTATGTGGAAGGTGAGGTTGAGAAGATTAATTCTTACAGGGAACAGCTGGATGATATGTTTGCTCAGAAGGATAGTTAGATTTTGCTGGACAGATGCGCTAATTTACGGTAATGCATAGTTATATGTTTTGAGATTGCTTCGTCACCGCGTTCCTTGCAATGATAGTGCTACGTTTGTTGAGATTCTTCGCTTCGCTCAGAATGACATTTTAGCGTTGCGTTTCGTCATGCTCGTGTCAGTGACGTTAATTTTGATGCGTTTCGTTGTTATTTAACATCGTTAAGGAGTTTTTATGGACAATCAGGAATTTATCAGCCCTTCTGAGAATGCTTTTGAAGTTGGTTCTCAGGATTTTAACCCTGACAATCAAGAATTTCAACTTGAAGAGCAGGAATCTTCTCATCAAGTGCCGCTGGCTGCTTTACTTGATGAAAGGAAGAAGTTTCAAAAACAGATCGAAGAAGAAAAGTCTATCAGAAAGCAGTATGAGGATGTTCTCTCTGTTCTGGGGCAAAATAATCCTCAATTGCAGGATCCCATGAATCTTATGAAGGCACAGTATGAAAATATCCTTAAAACTCAAGGTGATGCAGCAGCTAATATGTGGCTTAACCAGCAAATGGTCAACCAGTCCTTAGCTATTCAATCAGAAAATCAGTCAGTATTAGCTGAAGTTCAGGAAAAGTACAGGGATGTTTATGCTGTTCCTGAGGTTAAACAAGCTATTGACGCTTATTTAAAGATGGACATGGACCCCAGCAAGAGTCTCAAGGATCAGGGCTTTACAGATGCGGTGGAATATATTTCCTCTATTTATAAAGCCGGATACGAGTCTGGAATGAGGCTAAAGTCTCAAAATGATACAGCCAAGTCCAGAATGGGCTCTTCTATTACTTCCGGTTCTCCATCTGTCAGTTCAGGAAAAGTGTTTACCAGATCAGAAATTGCTTCTATGGATGCTAAGACTTTTTCTCAATATGAAAAAATCATCTTTGATCAAATGGCAAAAGGTTTAATTAAATAGTGTAATGGTTAAAATAGTTGTCAGGTAG
>AMFJ01033877.1_pt1 | contig 12522 bp, 7 predicted proteins | sample 427208 | NCBI WGS metagenome assembly AMFJ01 (sample SAMN02954298, study PRJNA114691) | groundwater metagenome | biome: aquatic; feature: subsurface aquifer; material: sediment; isolation source: subsurface aquifer sediment | place: USA: Rifle, CO | collected 2008-08
CACTCCTTTTGCCCTGCCATTTGGATTCGTTCCGGAAAAACCCGAGAGGTCCGGAGGATTGCTCATCCCTTCATTTCAGGAAGAGGCTGCGAGGGGTTTTGCTTTAAAGGGTCTTGGATATTATTTTGTTATTGGAGAATATTTTGATGTTGCTATAACTGGCGACTTATATTCGCTTGGATCGTGGAATGCGATGCTTACTGCCAGATATAGAAAAAGATACAAGTTTAACGGGGATTTTGGCATAAACTACTCCAACAACCAGACCGGGGAAAGAGGAAGTACAGATTTTTTCCAGTCAAAAGACTTTTCTGTTAGATGGAGCCATTCTCAGGACCCAAAATCGATGCCCGGTGCTTCATTCAGGGCTTCTGTGAACTTTTCGACTCCACTTAATAATCGCTTTAACTCGGAAGATATCCAGCAGAGCCTTCAAAATCAGGTTTCCTCATCAATCTCCTATGCAAAAACATTTGCCGGAACACCATTCAGTTATTCAGTAAACCTGCTTCACAGCCAAAGTTCTATTGATAGTTCTTATGCTCTTACTATCCCAAATTTTACTTTTACCATGAACAGGATATACCCTTTTAAGAGGGCAGAGAGAGTGGGGAAGGAGAGATTTTACGAATCCTTGTCTTTAAGTTACAATACATCCTTCGACAATAAAGTAAACTTTAAGGCAAAGGATTTTGGACAGCCGAATTTCCTTTCAAAGTTCCGAAGCGGGATGAAACATAATTTTTCTATAGGTCTGCCTTCATTTACATTGCTGCGCTACCTGAATTTTTCTCCGGGCGTAAATTACGGAATGACCTGGTTTTTCCAAACCAATGAAAAACAGTACAATATTGAAACAGACAGGGTTGAAAGTACTATATCAAACATGTTCAGCCATTTTGGAATAACACAGGATTTTTCGGCATCTGTTTCGATGAGTACAAGGTTGTACGGGAAATTCAACTTTGGTAAAAATTCAGCTATCAGTGCAATACGCCATATGATGACTCCATCCCTCTCTTTTAGTTACCGGCCGGAGCTTGGCACACCTGCAAACGGGTACAGAACTCTCTCTTATGTAGATGTAAACGGCATTCAGCAATCACTGGACTACAACAGATACGACGGATTGCTTTACTCTCCACCCTCAAGAGGCAAAAGCGCAGGCTTGAGTTTTTCTCTTGGAAACAATCTTGAAGCAAAGGTGAGGGACAAGGAAGACACAACCGGAACCGGCCTGAAAAAAATAAAACTTATAGACAATCTTTCAATAGGCGGTTCATACAACTTTCTTGCAGATTCACTTAAGCTTTCCAATATAATGGTAAATATGAACACTACCATTTTTGGATCGCTGGGTTTTAGCGCCAATGCAAATTTTAATCCATATGCAGTTAACGAAAAAGGGCAACTGATTAACCAGTTTAATATTGTAAGAGAAGGAGGCATTAAACTTGCACGACTTGAGAATGCCAGCCTCACTTTATCTTATCAGTTTTCCGGAAAAGGCGAGAGAAGGCTTTTCGGGGGTAATGCTCCGGTAAAAAGGGGAAGAAACATTCCCGATAGCGATATTCCCGGGGAGGGAGAAGGACAATTCGGAGGTGTAAAAACAGAGCAGCATGATTATACTAGGGTTTACTACCACCCCATAACCGGAGAGTATATTCCCGGAGGATGGGTTTATTACCTTGATCCAAAAATCCCCTGGTCTGTGAATTTAAATTACAACTATTCATATAACTTAGGCTACAGCTATTCTAATGAGGAGTTGCACACTCTTCATAACCATATGCAGACGCTGGGCATCTCTGCTCAGTTGAGGCTTACAAAAGCCCTAAATTTGAACCTTAATACAGGCATTGACATATCAAAATTTTCAATTACAACAACACAGCTAAGTGCCACATATGATTTACACTGTTTCCAGATTTCAATTTCCTGGGTACCTACAGGACAGTGGCAGAGCTGGAGTTTCCGCATAAATGCCAAAGCATCTGCTCTGGCAGATCTGCTAAGATTTAAGAAAAGTTCCAGCTACTGGGATAGATAAAACTAATAGAATAAATATAACAGACATATTATAATGAGTAAAAGAGTAATTTCGACCCCGAAGGCCCCAAAAGCAGTTGGGCCATACAACCAGGCAATAGAAGCGAATGGATTTCTTTATGTTTCCGGCCAGCTCGCACTTGATGTAAACACCGGCGATTTTGTCCCCGGAGGAATCAAAGAGCAATGTATACAGGTATTTAAAAACATTGGGTACATACTTGAAGAAGCCGGCTATGGCTTTGAAAATGTTGTAAAAACAACTGTTTATTTAACGGATATGAAAGATTTTGCTGTAATGAATGATGTTTATGCAACATTTTACCGCGAGCCCTATCCTGCAAGAGTGGCATTTTCGGTATCAGGACTGCCAAAAGCAGGTCTAATAGAGGTAGATGTAGTGGCTGCCAGATAGAAAAAAGTGGATGCAAATCCACTTTTTTTGTTTGGATAACACTTTTTTAATTATCTTTGTAATTAATTCATACGATTTTCTTTTCAGATAAATCAATACTTTCCCAAATCAGTTCGATGTACGACATATTAAATTTAAGCAGTAAAAGTCAAGACGACTTAGTTGCAATTGCCAAGGAGCTTAATATAAGCAAATTTAAAAACCTCTCCAGAATGGATCTTATTTATGCAATTCTGGATGAACAGGCTCAGGTAGGGAGCAAAACACAGGATACTGCAAATCCAATCCGGAATACAAAACCTGTAACCCAAAAAATACCCAAAAAGAGGGTAGAGATAAAGAAAGACGAAACAATTCACGAAGACAAACCTGTTTTAGAACTCAAAACTTCCGATCAAACGCCACATGCTGCAGAATCTGCTACTCCTGCGAAAAAAAGAGGACGTCCTTCCAGAAAGAGAACAAGACCGGATTCAAAAGATGCTGCTAATACAGAAGAAAAAAACACTACTGAAGCAGAAGTTGCTGCAATAGTGGCTGTTACGCGTGAACTTAAAAAAGAGAGCAGGCAGCCTCAAACTGTTAACGAATTTGTGAGAAATCAGAATGACGACAAGTTAAGGCCTCAGCAAGGTTTAAATTCTGCTCAAAATCCTAATCCTAATCCTAATAAAAATCAGAACCCCAACCCCAATCCCAACCATCCTCAGTTAACCAAACCTATTCAGAAGTTTAATAAACCGGAAGAGAGAAGGGTTGTTGAAAAAGAAATTGATACAGAAGCCACTCAGTTTGAACAGACTGAATTAAACGATGTTATTCAGGAAAATGTTCCTGTGATGGACGTTAGGGAGAAGAGAATAAAAGAGGCTCAGTCAAGACCAAAAATTGAGTTTGAAGGTGAGGTTGAAGCAACGGGTGTACTTGAGATAATGCCCGATGGCTATGGTTTTTTAAGATCGTCCGACTACAATTACCTGAATTCTCCCGATGATATTTACATTTCACAATCTCAAATAAAACTCTACGGCTTAAAGACTGGCGATACCCTTGTTGGCGAGATAAAACCCCCAAGAGAGGGAGATAAATATTTTCCGCTTGTAAAAGTAAAACAGATAAACGGAAGAAGTCCTGAATTTATCCGGGACAGGGTTCCGTTTGACTTTCTTACCCCTTTGTTCCCTGAAGAAAAATTCAATATTACATCCAATGGACACAATAACCTTTCCACAAGGATTGTAGACATGTTCGCTCCAATTGGAAAAGGCCAGCGCGGGCTTATAGTTGCTCAGCCAAAGACAGGTAAAACAGTCCTTCTCAAGGATATTGCAAACGCAATCGCCGACAACCATCCTGAAGTCTACATGATTGTTCTTCTCATTGACGAACGTCCGGAAGAGGTTACAGATATGCAAAGGAGCGTAAAGGCAGAAGTTATTGCCTCTACCTTTGACGAACCGGCAGAAAGGCACGTGAAAATAGCAAACATAGTTCTTGAAAAGGCAAAAAGACTTGTAGAGTGTGGTCACGATGTTGTAATTCTGCTAGACTCAATTACCCGTTTGGCAAGAGCTTTCAATACAGTTCAGCCTGCATCGGGCAAGGTGTTGAGTGGTGGTGTGGATGCCAATGCGCTTCATAAACCAAAACGGTTTTTTGGAGCTGCAAGGAATATCGAAAATGGCGGATCACTAACAATAATTGCTACAGCGCTCACCGATACCGGTTCAAAAATGGATGAGGTGATTTTTGAGGAATTCAAAGGCACCGGCAATATGGAGTTACAACTGGACAGGAAACTTTCCAACAAACGAATTTTCCCTGCAGTTGATGTTACTCTCAGCAGTACAAGAAGAGATGATCTCCTGTTCGACAAGGAGACACTAAACAGAATCTGGATTTTAAGAAATTATCTTGCAGACATGAATTCAGTGGAGGCAATGGACTTTATGAAGACAAGACTCCTGAGAACTGATAACAACTACGAGTTTCTTATCTCCATGAACGGAGAATAGTAGGTATTCGTTTGGCGGGACTAAAATCCCGCCAGATGAACACCAATTCCTATAACAAATCCCAAAACAATATTAATGGCTTTTGCCATAAAGAAACTCTTTTTGCTCTCTGCAAGAAGTGGTAAGGCAGTGTGACCGTCTTGCGCAATTGAACTGGCCAGCAGAACAGAAAATGGTACAAACCCTCCAATAAAAAGGGTAATGAAAACCATATGAGGTCCCGATTCGGGAATAAATCCTATTAAAACTGCAAGCAAAATCATCCACATCACATTCTCTTTTACCCAGCTTTCTATATCGAGATACTGAATACCAAAATGAATAACAAGCAGAGCTCCGGTTGTCCATAGAAAAATTGACTTGAAGTGTTTCCGGATTACATGGTTCCACAAGTGCTCCCGAATAAAGTGTTCGTTTGCTCTTGCAGTAAGAATAAGGGTTAGCAGGCTGACACCCGCAAAAATGAGGTTGATCCATCTTTCGCTAAAAATATCAAATTTTGCATTGAGGCCCTCATCGGCATGAATCTCATCTGCGTGAGTATCTTGCTCAATATATGTTATTTCAGTGCCATGAGTTTCATGTTCGGCGCCTGAATGCTCATGTTCGAGAAGGCCAAAAACAACGGCAAAAATAAAGACGGCTATTCCGGCCATTATTGATAACCTCTCTTTAGACCATTTATGAGGAATTTTTCCATTCTCTGTGCCAAAAACTGTATGACTTTTTTTCTCTTCGCAACACTCGTCGTGAAGCTGGTAATGTTCCGGAGGAAATGGCCTTTTGCTCCCTTTGTAAACTTTATCCACAACAATTCCTGCAACAATTCCGATTATAAACAGAACCACAAAAAGTAAAATTGCGGTTTTGGGTATCATTGCCATAATTAGAAATGCTTCATCGCCTGAAGATGCAATCATCATTGCCACCAGCGATCCGAAGCTAAGCAGATTGTGAGTATATAAGGAAACTACAGCGAAACCGCCAACGCACCCGGGGATTAGACCAAGAAGAGCCGCCAGAATTACCTGTTTAACAGGAGATTTTTTCAACTTGTTGAAAGTAGCTCCGTGTGAGTGAATGTTAATATATTCTATAAGTAGCATCATAATCATTACCAGGCCGGTAATGAGTATGCTGTTTTTTATTGCATCAATGAGTATATTCATTTGCTGTTGTATATTTTCAGAAGTTCCGAGGCTGCTGCGAATGAGCCAATTTCTCCATTCATTACCTTCTCTTCAAATTTTTTTAGTTGCCCCTGAATCTGCGTGTCTTCAAAGAATCTGTTTCGCAATCCCTCATTAATAGTTTCATACATCCAGTACTTGGATTGCTCTCTTCTTTTGTGCAAATAATAACCATTTGATTCGGTCAGACGGAAGTAATCAAGTATTTTGGCGAGAATCTCTGTAAGTCCTTCTTTTGTAACTGCCGACGATGTCATGGCAGTAGGAACCCATGAAGATTCGGTGGGAGGAAATAGGTGGAGTGCATTTGAATACAGTGCTTTTGCGAGAGAAGCCTTTTCTGTATTGCTCCCGTCTGCTTTTGTTATCGCGATTAAATCGGACATCTCCATAATGCCTCGCTTGATGCCCTGAAGTTCATCTCCTGCACCGGCAAGCATGAGAAGAAGAAAAAAGTCGCTCATTGAGTGTACGGTTGTTTCCGACTGGCCAACGCCAACTGTTTCAATAAAAATGACATCAAATCCCGCTGCTTCGCATAAGACAATGCTTTCTCTTGTTTTTCTAGCTACCCCGCCAAGTGATCCTCCTGTTGGGCTGGGGCGAATAAATGCATTGGGATCGGAACAGAGTGTTTCCATTCTTGTTTTATCTCCAAGAATGCTTCCTTTACTCTTTTCGCTGCTTGGATCAATTGCCAGAACAGCCAGTTTATGTCCGCTGCCCGTAACGAGTCCTCCGAAAGCTTCGATAAAAGTACTTTTACCTGCACCCGGAACACCTGTTATGCCTATCCTCATAGATTTTACGCAATGAGGCTGGCATGACTCAATAATTGATTGTGCTATAATTCTGTGATCTTGACGATTGCTCTCTACAAGAGTAATTGCCTGACTTAAAATTGTTGTATCCCCGGCAAGAATACCATTAATATACTCGTTTGCCGAAAAATTTCTAGCCTTGTTCTTTTTGTAGAAATTTTTTATGTACGGATTAGTAATGGGTGGTTGTTCAACTCCCTCATTTACAATAAGTGCACTTTTATGAATTTCCTCCTTCTTCATTCTCGCTATTTTGAAATGTTGCCGGATACAAGCAGATTTACAACCGGCCTGGATGGTGAGTTTGTTATAAGAGTAATTTGAATGGTCTTGTCGCCCTCAAGAGTTTTTGTGTCAATTGTAACGTCAATTTTACCTGTTTGGCCAGGTTTTATTGGAGAGTTATATTTTGTCTTTGCACTATTTTCGTTCGACTCTGCTTTATAAATAATCAAATCTCTCTGGCCAAGGTTTTTTAATTCAAAAGTGCGGTTAATGAATTCACCGCTTTTTACAATACCAAAATTAAAGGCACTGCTGTTTGCCATTGGTAAAGCAGCATGATCTCTATCCTCTGTGGAAAGGGATGAGAAGTTATCAAGAATTCTTGCCTGCACAGTAAGTAATGAGCCGGACACTTTGTTTTTGTTTACGACAAAGCCTGTGGTATACTTTGTAGTACCCCAGTTTTTTGTTCCAGATGTATTGACAGTTATGTGTAACTCCCCTTTTTTACCGGGGTTAATAACGGGAGGTACTGCTCTAATTGAGAGCCCTGGTGTAAGATCGTAAAACCCAATTTCCACTGGGGTACCGGAAGTATTTGCCACTTCTATCACATCATTTTTTAATTCACCCTGAGAGATAATACCTATTTCTATATGATTTTTTTTAAATGCAAGTTTTCCAATTTTAACCGGAAACAACTGGCTGAGCGATTTTGGCTTTTCATGGACTACTCCTTTGATTCTTAAGATCACCGGTCTGTTGAGACCGCTTACATATACCGTAAGTGATTTGTCAAAGGGGTAAGGTCCCTGGTCGTTTAAAAAAGTTACATCTATTTTCCCGTTTTCACCGGGCAAAACAGGATTTTTTGTCCAAACGGGAGTTGTACACCCGCAGGATGAAATGACAGTATTGATAATTATAGGTTGTTTTCCGATGTTTTTAAAAATGAATGTGTAACTGTGATTACCGGAACTTAAGCTTATATCGCCAAAGTCGTGAATCATCTTGTTGAATTCAATAATTCCATTTACGGAATTTTGACCTTTTACTGCGGAAACAGAAAAAAGAAATGCAAAAAGAATAAGAGATTTAACCATCATTTTGCTTCTCATATTACTTCAGTTTTTAGTTAATTTGATACTACAAAGATACATTTGAATTTGTTCATTCCAACCTAATTTATACCTTTGCAAATAATAAACCAATTTTAAAACTTTATATAATGGCTTACAAAATTTCTGAAGATTGCACCGCTTGCGGAACTTGCATTGATGAGTGCCCTGTTGAGGCTATCTCTCCGGGCGATATTTACAAAATTGACCCAGACATCTGTTCCGATTGCGGTACATGTGCTGATGTATGTCCTGTAGGAGCTATCAGTCAAGCATAATTTTCATTCAATAAAAATAATGAGCTGTCTATTTTTTAGGCAGCTCATTTTTTTATATCTCTATTGAATAGAAAAAGATATATTTTCCTAACTTTGCCGCTCGAATTATATATAATCTTATGCTTAATATTAAACTTTTAAGAGAGCAGCCGGAATTTGTTATTGAACGGTTGAAAGTCAAAAATTTCGATGCAGTATCAATAATTGAAAGAGTAAATGTTCTTGATCAGATTCGCCGTTCTTGCCAAACAGAACAGGATTCTGTTCTTGCAGAACAAAATTCTCTTGCAAAGGAGATAGGGACCCTAATGAAAAACGGGAAAAAGGATGAGGCGGAAAAGGCAAAAATGAGAGTATCTGAACTTAAAGAGATATCAAAAGGATTGGAAAACAAACTACAGGAGAGCATAAGCGAACTTAATGAACTTCTTGTTCAACTCCCGAACCTACCTCATAGTTCTGTTCCTGTCGGGAAACTTCCCGAAGACAATGTTATCATACGAGAGGGAGGGTCTGTTCCTGTGCTTAAGAATGCAATGCCACACTGGGATCTGGCAAAAAAATATGATATTATCGACTTTGATCTTGGCGTAAAACTTACAGGCGCCGGTTTTCCTGTTTACAAGGGGAAAGGAGCTAAAATTCAACGCGCATTAATATCTTTTTTTCTTGATATGAATATCAGAGCCGGCTACACAGAAGTTCAGCCTCCTTTGATGGTAAATGAAGCTTCTGGTTATGGTACTGGTCAGCTTCCCGATAAAGGAGAGCAAATGTATTTCGTTGGGCTGGATAATTTTTACCTTATTCCAACAGCCGAAGTTCCTGTAACCAATATTTACCGTGATGTAATTCTCTCTGCAAATGAACTTCCTTTAAAGGTTACAGCATACACACCTTGTTTTCGCAGGGAAGCCGGTTCATACGGAAAGGATGTAAGGGGTCTTAACAGGCTTCACCAGTTTGACAAAGTTGAAATTGTGCAGGTTTCGCATCCCGATACCTCTTACTCTGCACTTGAAGATATGGTAAAACATGTTGAGAGCATTGTTCATGCTCTTGGCCTTCCGTACAGAATTTTAAGACTCTGCGGGGGTGACATGAGTTTTACATCTGCTCTTACATACGACTTTGAAGTATATTCTGCAGCACAAGGAAGATGGCTGGAGGTTAGCTCTGTTTCAAACTTTGAATCATTCCAGGCCAATCGTCTTAAATTACGATATAAGGACGAAACAGGTAAAACACAGTTTGCTCATACCCTTAACGGGAGTTCTCTTGCACTTCCAAGGATTCTGGCTGCAATTCTGGAAAATTACCAGGAAGAAAACAGGATCAGAATTCCGGAAGTACTTAGAGATTATTGTGGATTCTCTTATATTGACTAACACAGAGATCCTTACTGATGGTTAAAAATAAAGTAATACTTGGAATCGACCCCGGTACTCAAATTCTCGGATTCGGAGTAATTGAGGTGGCTGGGAAATCGCCAGGGTACATCGACATGGGGGTTGTGGACTTAAGAAAGGAAAAGGACCATTTCTTAAAAATAAGGCAGATATTTATCGAAGTTACAAACCTTATTGAGTATTATAAACCGGATGAACTCTCAATTGAGGCCCCTTTTTACGGTAAAAATATTCAATCCATGCTAAAGCTTGGCCGTGCCCAAGGCTCTGCCATAGCAGCTGCTCTAAACAGAAATATGCCAGTAACAGAGTATGCTCCAAGGAAAATTAAAATGGCAATAACCGGAAAAGGAGCTGCATCCAAAGAGCAGGTTGCAACAATACTTAAGAACATACTTAAAATTGAGCAAATGCCTGAGTTTTTGGATGCTACCGATGGTCTGGCGGTTGCACTTTGCCACTATTATCAGCTCACTACTTTTTCATCTTCACAGGGGACTTCCAGGAGCTGGGAATCATTCGTGAAATCAAACCCCAAGAGAGTTAAATAATTTATTTTTCAATTCAATTTAACCTTTTCCCCCTTCGATTGTCAAAGGGTAGTTATTATATTAAACGAATTGACATTTTAATACAATTATGAGATTTTTAAGATTAATTTTTTCTTTGGCTGCATTTTTATCACTCAGTGCAGTAGTAACAGCAACAACAATTACGGAAGAGGCGAAAGAGTCCAAGGTAAAATTCACGATTGTGGACAGTCTTAGGAGAGAACCCGTTGAATTTGCAACGGCTTCTATTACACTCGTTGGCGCGACCACTCCCGCAAAATATTCACTTTCCGACAACAGAGGTAAAATAGAACTGACCGGTATGGCTGCAGGTAATTATACCATCCGAGTCGAATACATGGGATATGAAACATTTACAAAACCAATAAAAATCGAAAATCAAAGAGTAGTTGACCTTGGGGAAATTGCTCTTAAAGAGCAGCTTAACACTCTTAATTCGGTAGTGGTGCAGGCAGTTGGAAATCCTATAGTTGTAAAGAAAGATACTATAGAGTACAATGCTTCATCTTTTAAAACAACTGATAATGATATGCTTGAGGAGCTCCTTAAAAAGCTTCCGGGAGTGGAAATTGATTCCGATGGCAAAATTACTGCGAACGGAAAAGAGATCAACAAAATAATGATAGACGGAAAGGTATTCTTTCTGAATGATCCCCAGCTTGCAACAAAGAACCTTCCTGCAAAAATTGTGGATAAAGTAAGAGTAGTAGAGAGGAAATCCGAGCAGGCACAGTTCACCGGTATTGATGATGGAAACGAAGAGACTGTAATTGACCTTAGTATAAGACCTGGTATGATGAACGGATGGTTTGGCAATGTCTCCGCGGGTTATGGAACCGATGACAGGTATCAGGCTGCAGGGATGGCAGGTAATTTTAAACAAAAAAGTCAGATTACTTTTATAGGCAACTTAAACAACACAAATAACAGGGGTTTTTCGGACATTGCAGGCTCAATGATGTCTTCAATGCGAGGTTCAGGCGCTGGTGGTGTGAGGGTGGGTGGAGCAACAATGCGATTTGGCGGAAACGGAATAACCACTTCGTGGATGGGAGGTGCAAACGGTAACTATGAAACTTCAAACAAAAAGCTTAAGATAGGAGGAAACTATCTTTACAGCGGAAGCGACAATATTGCAACAAGCAAAAGTTACAGACAAAACTTCTTGGCCGACAGCACTTTTAACTATTCTCAGTCTTCAAATTCACAAACTTTTACAGACGGACACCGATTTGCGCTTCAACTTGAATATCAGCTAACCGATAAAGCTTCGATTTTGTTTCGCCCGAATGTAAGTATTGGCAAAGGCCGCTTTAACGATACAAAGGATTTCTGGACCAAGGGAGGTACAGGTACAAAGATAAACGAAGGTAACAGTATTTCATATGGCGAGAACAGTTCTCAGTCTGTAGATGGTGACCTGCTTTATCGCCAGAAACTCAATAAAGTGGGAAGAACATTTTCTGTTAATGTGAACTATAGTTTTTCCAATAATGACATATTCAATGCGAAGAACTGGTCAAAAACAGTGACCGGAAACAATGTAGACTCTACTGTTATCAATCAGGAATACAAGATGAACACTCTTGCATATTCACTTGGGGCAAGAGCATCATACACAGAACCTCTCGGAAAGAATTACTTCCTTGAACTTGCATATCAATATCGTATCCGTTTAAATAAATCGGACAAAGAGGCTTTTAATTTCAATAGCCTTACCAACACATACAATCTTAGGGACAGTTTATATTCAAACTCTTTCGAAAATAACTTTGTCAATCATACTGCCGAAGCAAATATTCGCAAGACAGGAGAAAAGTATAACCTAATAGTGGGCTTCAATGTTCAGCCGTCTACTATTAGAAGCATAGGCAGCAACAGAGACATTAGCAGGTCGGTTGTTAATTTTGCGCCTATGGCCATGTTTGAATATAACTTCAGCGAAACAAGAGACCTTAGACTTAGGTATCGCGGAAATACAAGGCAACCTTCAATAAACCAGCTTCAGCCTGTTCCCGATAACTCTAATCCACTTTATATTCCTTTAGGCAATCCCGATTTGCTTCCTGAGTTTGAGCATTCATTGAGAATTGAATACAGCGATACTAAAAGAGAAAAGTTCCGCACCCTTCGCGCAGGACTTAACTCCAGTTATTCAATGGACAAGATTGTAAACAAAAGATGGTACGACAACAACGGCGTTCAGTATACAATGCCTGTTAATGAACAGGGGGCTTTTAATGTGAATGGGAATTTAATGTACAATTCTCCTATTGCAAAATCCAAGATATCAATAATGAGCTTTTCAAGAGCCGGTGTTAATAAAGGTGTCAGCTTTTCCGGCAGGACAGAGCAGAGTTTAGTTAAAAATTTCACAACAACCCTCTCAATTAACGAGATGTTGAGGTTTATGTACAGAGGCGATAA
>AMFJ01017927.1_pt1 | contig 12517 bp, 10 predicted proteins | sample 427208 | NCBI WGS metagenome assembly AMFJ01 (sample SAMN02954298, study PRJNA114691) | groundwater metagenome | biome: aquatic; feature: subsurface aquifer; material: sediment; isolation source: subsurface aquifer sediment | place: USA: Rifle, CO | collected 2008-08
ATGGGGCCAAACCGCGAGAGATACTAGCGTCACCCGAGATGATCCAACAGATGACCCGGCAACGTGATGATGATATTCCAGTTGCAGAAGTTACAGAAGCTGACGCAGCTGATAGCGCGGACGAAAACGAAGCAGAAGAAATTGTGAACGAAACTGATAATGAAGTTGCTAGTGAGTCACAAGATGATGTAGACGAAGACTCAAACGACAACCATGATCGAAACGTTTAATCGCCGAGCCATCTCGAATAACGAAACACTTGGACAAAAGTTGAAGCGTCAACGCGAGCAAACTCACCTGGACATTGCCGATGTGGCCGAGGCCTTAGCCATTAAACCTGATTACATCGAAGCGATCGAGCGCAGTGATTACCGGGCGCTGCCCAGCCGAGTTTTTGTTAAAAATTATGTGCGTAACTATACCAAATTCCTTAAGTTAAACTGGGTGGTGGTTGAGCCGTTACTGAATGAAGAATTGCAAGTGTACGAAGTGCAACCGGATATTCCCACCTTAAAACGGCATCTCACCAAGCAACCTTTGCGCATTATTCAGGTGGTAGGTCTGGTCGGTATCATTTTTTTGATTGTGGCAGTGGGAGCCTATTTCAGCTTTGAAATTGGCAATATTATCCAACCGCCAGAGTTAAAACTGGAAGAGGTACCAACTGCAGTGGCGGCTGACCAACGTTTTATTACCATTGCTGGACAAACCGACGCAGAAGCGATAGTCTCAATAAACGACCAGGTAATTCCAGTGCAAACGGATGGTCGGTTTAGTCAGGCGATGGCACTGCAAGCCGGTAGTAATGTGTTCAAAATCACCAGTCAAACTAAACGCAGTCGTCCAAACAATCAATTTTTACAAATCTTTGTTGAAAATAATTAAATCTAATATTTATGCCAAAAACTACTAAACCTGGCGCTGATGTTGCAGCCAGTCCAAAAACTAAAGCTACTCAAGCGGCCATTGCTCAAATTCGTGAACGGTTCGGCGATAGCGCTATTATGCGCTTAGGTGAAGCCACTCAAATGAAAGTGGAAGTTATTCCAACCGGTTGTATTTCTTTAGATTTAGCTTTAGGCGTTGGCGGTGTGCCACGTGGACGGGTAGTGGAACTATATGGTCCAGAGGCTTCCGGAAAAACCACTTTAGCCCAACATATTGTGGCTGAGGTGCAAAAAATTGGTGGGATAGCAGCTTTTGTTGATGCTGAACACGCTTTAGATCCAGAATATGCCAAGCGCATTGGAGTGAATGTGGAAGAATTGCTGATCTCTCAACCGGATACCGGAGAACAGGCCTTAGACATTGTTGAAACTTTGGTGCGTTCTGGCGGGGTTGATGTAATTGTCATAGACTCGGTGGCCGCTTTAACTCCCAAAGCAGAAATTGAAGGTGAAATGGGGGATATACAAATGGGCGCACAAGCTCGGTTGATGAGCAAAGCGTTGCGTAAATTAACAGCGATCGTCGGGAAAAGCGGCACAACCGTAATCTTCATTAACCAAATTCGTATGAAAATTGGTGTAATGTTTGGAAACCCAGAAACTACCACTGGCGGTAATGCTCTAAAATTCTATTCTTCCGTGCGGATTGAAGTTCGTCGCTCTGCCCAGATCAAGCAAGGTGATCGGATTATTGGCAATCGGGTGAAGTGTAAGATTGTTAAAAATAAAGTGGCTGCCCCATTCCGCACAACCGAGTTTGATATCATGTATAACGAAGGTATTTCCTTGGCCGGAGATTTGCTGGAAACCGGTGTACAGTTTGGTGTGATTGAAAAGGCCGGTAATAGCTATACCTATAAAAATGAAAAACTCGGAGTTGGTCGTGAAATCGCGAAACAATATTTGCGTGAAAAACCAGAAATGATGGCGGCAATTAAAAAAGATATTTTTATTGCGGTTGCTCAAGGTGAACAAACCATAGGTGGTGGGTCTTTAGTCCCAGACGAAGCTGCCACACAAGAGTAAATAATATTCTCCAACTTTGCCCAGCGCATGCAAGGGGCTCACCACGAACGACTTAGTTATACGTTAAGTGAGTGGTGTGCCTCTGAGTCTGGCTGAGCGAGTGGAGCTTGTTTGTAAGTAGTATACTTGACGGTTGGAATATTTGCTAGCTACTTAAATAAAAAAGACGCCCACAGATCGGACGTCTTTTTTGGGTTCAACTTTTAGAAATTGAATTTGCGACTGAAATCGTAGGCGCCTGGAATTTTCCAGAATTTACCTTGCAGTACATTGATGATAGCAATTACATCAACTACAACTACTACACCAAGCCAAATCCAACCAATGACCGGGATAGCAGCTAGTAAACCAGCGATAAACATCACAATACCTTGCTTGGCATTTTCTTGGCAGAAGCGGCTATCTTTTTTAGCCAGCATTGGAATTAAGAACAAAATACCAACATAGCTTAAGCAAGCCATGACTTTGTTTTCGTCGATATCTTTTTGGTCGAATTTTGGTTCGGCCGTAGTGGTAGGTTTATTTTCCATAATTATGAAACTATCCAATTAATCTTTTTTAATATACTTATTATACTGCATTTTATTTAATCAAGCAAAGAGGGCAAGCAAAACCCCTCGTCGGTTGGAGCCATTCGAGGGATATTTGCCCGGTGTAAGCGCTGACTTCAGATACTACATCATGCCGCCCATACCACCCATGCCGCCCATACCAGCTGGACCAGCACCGGCTTCTTCTTTCTTCGGAATTTCTGTTATTACAGCCTCAGTGGTTAATAACATTGAAGCTGCCGAAGCGGCATTTTCTAAAGCCGACCGAGTAACCTTGGTTGGGTCGATAATTCCAGCTTTTACTAGGTCTTCGTAGGTGTTGGTCGAAGCATTGAAGCCTTCGTTACCAGACCGTTTCTTTACCTCTTCAACTACCACTGAACCTTCAAACCCAGCATTTTGGGCAATCTGGCGCAATGGTTCTTCTAGAGCTCGGCGGAGAATGTTAAGACCAATCATTTCTTCGTGGTCTAATTTCAAACCATCAAGTGCTTTGAGGGCACGAATTAATGCTGTACCGCCACCAGCTACAATCCCTTCTGACATAGCAGCTTTGGTAGCAGCTAAAGCATCTTCAATGCGATGTTTCTTTTCGGCCATTTCTGTTTCGGTAGCAGCTCCCACTCGTAATACCGCTACACCACCGGATAATTTAGCCAAGCGTTCGGTTAATTTCTCACGATCGAAATCTGAATCGGTTTCATCGATCATTTTTTTAATTTGAGCAATGCGGTTTTCCAGCGTAGCTTTATCGCCCTTACCTTCAATAACCGTGGTGTTATCTTTGCTCGCTTTTATCTTGCCAGCACGGCCAAGATCGGTTAACTCAACATTATCTAGTTTCATGCCAACGTCTTCGGTAATCACTCGGCCACCGGTAAGTACGGCAATATCCTCAAGCATTTCTTTACGGCGATCACCAAAACCGGGCGCTTTAATAGCCAGGGTTTGAAAAGTACCGCGTAGCTTGTTTACCACTAAGGTAGCTAAAGCTTCACCATCAACATCTTCGGCAATGATCACTAATTCCTTTTTACCGGTCTGAGCAACTTTTTCCAAAATCGGAACAATTTCTGCCACAGACGAAATTTTCTTATCGGTAATCAAAATCATTGCATCACGATATTCAGCTTCCATGCGGTCAGGGTTCGTTACCATATAGTGGGAAACATAACCTTTATCAAACTGCATACCTTCAACCTTTTCTTTTTCTAAACCGAAGCTTTGTGATTCTTCAACTGTCACAACTCCGTCATCACCAACTTCACTAATGGCTTCAGCAATCAGATCGCCAATTTCTTGATCATTGGCAGAAATAGCGGCCACTTGAGCCTTTTCAGCTTTAGTGGTTACTGGTTTGCTTAATTTATCTTTAAGGTATTCCAGTACGGCAGCTACACCTTTGTCGATACCACGTTTAAGGCTAAGTGGGTTTATTCCAGCCACCACATTTTTTAAGCCTTCGTTCACAATCGCTTGAGCTAAAACTGTTGCGGTGGTTGTCCCGTCACCAGCCACATCGTTAGTTTTGGAAGCAGCTTCTTTAATAATTTCCGCACCAACGTTTTCAATTTTATCTTCGAGTTCAACTTCTTTTGCTACAGTTACACCATCTTTAGTAATAACTGGAGAACCATAACCTTTGTCGATCACTACGTTACGGCCTTTAGGACCAAGCGTAACTTTTACGGCATTAGCCAATTTATTCGCACCGGCGCGTAAACCGTCACGACATATTTCATTATATTGAATATCTTTCGCCATATTTCTTTAGTTCTTCAATTATTTTTTAACAATCGCTAAAACCTCATCGTGTTTTAAAAATTTGAGGTCTTCTTTGTTGAACTCAATATCATCTCCGGCATATTTGCCAAATACGATAGTATCACCAACTTTTACAGTGAGTTTTTTTACATTCTCACCATCGCCGACAGCGACCACTTCGCCTTCAGCTTTTTTTTCTCGATCAACTGTTCCGGGCAGCACAATTCCTGAAGCGGTTACTTCCTCTTCAGTGAGGGGGCGTACCAGAACGCGATCACCAACTGGTTGTAGATTCATACAGTTTTATTAGTAGTAATAAGTTAATTATTGATTAGTTAGCACTCTTAACAATTGAGTGCTAACGTATATTAGCTGACACCAGTTTTACTGTCAAGACACAGCTTATTCTAGGCTAATGTTATTGTTTTTTGGCTAATTTTAGTGTATTTTGATATCAGACCAAGCAGCAAGCAAAATCCATAAAACAAGCTAAAATTAGTCCATAAATAATGATCAAACAGGCTCATTATCAATAAAGCTATTAACGAAAGGGCTAGCCAGCGCACAACCCCATTGGAGCGAGCAGACTTTGTGAGAGCCTGTACCAACAGATAGATAATAAAAGCATACCAACAAACCGTTCCGAAAATACCTAATTCAATAATCGTCATAAATGGAACATTATGAACCGGTTGGCGTTGTGGTTGCTGTTTATTCGTATGGGCAATTGTATATTGTCCGATACCAACACCGGTTGGCCAATAGCGCAAAAAAAGTTGACTCGCTTCTTTATACTGAGAGACACGTTCTGTCAGAGAGAGTTGTTCAATATACGTGAGTTGTGGTTGCAGGCGACTCGTCACCAATGGCCAAAGACAAATGCCAAGAATAAGTCCGGTACCAGCCATAATGCCAATGAGTTGGCGATTTATTTTTGTCACAAACCAGCCGCTGACCAGCACTAAGCCAAAGACAACAATTGCGGTACGGGAAAAAGTCAGCACCAAACCAGTGGTTAGCAGAGCGGCGCAGAGCATTAACCAGTTGCGTTGGCGCAGCGCTGGTTTGAGTGACCATAACCATAACGCGGCGAATAATGCCAACAGCATCCAACCAGCTGCACTATTCGGGTGTGGCATTGTACCGTAAGCCCGTAACCAACGTCCGGCCGCTGTTACTACTACGGCTGGGCCAGATTCCCAAGCTAGTTGCTCTGCTATACCAAGCCATTTTGTCGCGGTGACATTTTGGGTGCACCATTGCCAAATAATTGCGGTGGTCTGGAGCAAGCCGGTAGTTACCAGCGTCCAGCCAATGGTCGTTAACTTAATATAGCTATGACTGATGATGGCCATCAAACCGAGACCGCAAGACAAGTGCAGCCAATAATAAAAGGCAACAGTTTTATCTTCGGCCCAATAGGCGGAAAATAATGTGAGTACAATAACTCCCAGCCCTAAAAGTAATGGCAGCCAATCGAAAGTTGAGTTGCGCCTATACCAGACAAGTGTAAATACAATTAACAAAATCACTAGAACGATATCAAAACCATAGAGGTTAATGGTAGTAAGATTATTGATTCCCGGAATAAGTTCGTAATGCGTTTGCCAAGGGAGCAACAAAATAAAAAAAACGATACCGTATGATAGAATCGTTTCAAGGTGTTTGGCCATGGTTAATAGTGTAGCAAATCGGAGTAATTGTGACAGTAGGCTAGGCAAGTGCTAAATAGCCGAGTTATATACAGATTGAGCAATTTTTACATCTTGATAAATTATATATATACTATCGCTATGATAGTACAGTGCATGGGGTGTTCCGAAGAGTTTAAACTTGATGAAGCGGAATTGCAATTTTATCAAAAAATTGACGTTCCGGTGCCAACACTTTGTTCTAATTGTCGAAAACAACAGCGTTTTGTTTGGCGCAATGAACGTTATCTTTATAAACGACAATGCGATCTGTCTGGCCAGTCGATTGTTTCGGTGTATCAGCCAGGTACGCCTTATAAAGTATATGAGCATAAATTATGGTGGAGCGACCAGTGGGACCCACTAACTTTTGGGCGTGACTTTGATTTTACCCGTTCCTTTTTTGAGCAATTTTCAGAGTTATATCAGACGGTTCCAAAAATGTCTATGATGGTTAATGACCAATCCGAAAATTGTGATTATTCTTTATACTTAGATATTGGTAAAAATTGTTATCTATGCGTCAGTGGAGCGAAATTGGAAGATTGCCATTATTGTTTTTTTTGTCAGGAGGATAAAAATTGCCTTGATTGTTCTTGCACCGGACGTTCCGAGCTTTGTTATGATACGGTGGACTGCGTAAATTGCTATAAAGTATTCCACAGTCAGAGCAGCCATGATTGTATTGATAGTGCGTATTTATTTAATTGTCGCAACTGTCAGAATTGTACCGGTTGCACGAATTTAAAGTATAAACAATACTACATTTTTAATCAGCCATTTTCGCGCGAAGAATATTTTGCGACCTTGGCAAAACTTACATCAGCACAAATTAAAGTTCAATTTGATCAGTTGAAACAAGGGGCAATTCGTCGGGCGTACGAAGGTATTCAAAACGAGAATGTCAGGGGTAATTATATTAGTAATTGCAAAAATGCGGTTGACTGTTTTGACGTTGAAGCTTTAGAGGATTGTCGCTATTTAGTAAATGGACAACATGCTCGCGATACTTATGATTCTGAATTTTTTTGGGAAGCCGAACTATGTTACCAATGTATGAGTATGTTTCAGAATAATCGTTGCATGTTCAATGATTTTTGTTGGACAGACCAGAATGTGGCATATTCAAGCTATTGTTTTAACAGTCAAAATTTATTCGGTTGTGTTGGTTTAAAAAAATCTCGCTACTGTATATTGAATAAACAATATTCAGCCGAAGCCTACGAAAGTTTACGCAGCGAAATTATTGCTTATATGAAAAAAACCGGAGAGTGGGGAAAATTTTTTCCAATGAGTTTAGCTCCCTTTGCTTATAATGAAAGCATTGCTTTTAATTACTATCCATTAACTGAAGAACAAGTCAAACAACGGGGGTGGCGGTGGATGGATAAAGACGTAAAAGAATACCAACTGGCGCATGATGATGTTTTGGCATGTGGTACCTGCGGAAAAAATTATAAATTAGTAGATGTTGAAAAACAGTTTTACGAAAAGTATAATTTATCGGCGCCGACAGATTGTCCGTCATGTCGCATGAGTTCCAGGGTGGCTTTACGTAATTCTCGTCAATTATGGGATAGACAATGTTCTTGTAAACAAATTGAACACAAGCATCAAGTTGGCTGTGCAAATTCTATCCAGACTGTATATGCACCGAATCGTCCGGAAAAAGTCTATTGTATAGATTGTTATCAGAAGGAGCTATAAAAAACAGCACGTCCTGTTGGACGTGTCTGTTTTTCAATGTTGCGGGGGAGGGATTCGAACCCCCGACCTGATGGTTATGAGCCACCCGAGCTGCCAGCTGCTCCACCCCGCGATGTTTGAATATAGTATATGATGAGGGCAGGCTTGTCAATGCAAGCTGTGCTATACTAATAGTCATGTCGCGCTCGCAAACCACTTCAATTACCAACCAACACTACGACCAGTTTTTTTCTGAAATATTTTCGCAATATACCGATGACGTCTATAGAATGGCGTTAGGCGGGGTGCTCTATGATGATGTTTTGGCGCAAGAATTGTTGTATACCGTTTTTACCCAAACGTATAAATATGTTCATGCCTTAACCCAGCCTGCCACCAATCCACGGTTGTATATTTTAGTTTTAGTTGTGAAAGAGATTCGTCATTTAGATGAAGTTATTCCTTCACCGCAAAAATTACTGTCCAAAAAACTTAAGCACAAACTTACGCCAATTGAGGAACAGCTTTGGCAAACTTTAAATAGTTTACCGCGGCCGGACGTTTGGTTGGTGTTTGAATTGCTTTACGGTGAAAAAATGTCTATGCAAGAAATTGCCGTTTTACTGGAACGGTCTCTTTTAGATATCCAACAGCTCCATTCGCAAGCAAGTCAGCATATCCGTTCACGCGTACCAAGTTACATTGAATACATTCAGTCGCTCTATGATAAACGGAATGCAGCTATTAAATTATCTGGTGCACAGCGTATTCATGTGTTGCGACAAATTACCACTAAGCGTAAAGCCGCGCCAACATTTATTCATTATCCATGGTGGCAGCGTTTTATCCAACCAAAACCTATTATTACAACTTTGGCTGTATTAGTTGTGCTAGGAACCGGCGTAGCGTTATACAGATATTTACCAAATTTATTTACACAACGGTTCCAGCAGGCTAGTGAAGACACCTCAAAATTATTTGATAAAATCCAGCCACTTTATATTACCCAAGAGCGGCCACGCACGGTTGAACCAGATACCACCTTACCAACTGCTTTTAGCGATAAATTATCATTAATTTCTACCGGCGAATTGTTGTATGGTTCGGATTATGTTTATGATCATGGTGCTCCGTCGGCCGATGATGCTGCTCTGGTTCCTACTATCACTATGGAATTACCAGCCAAAGAATATATACCGGTGCTTAAAGCTAATATCTATGCCGTGCCCGAGGCGTTGACTGAAGACCAGCTTCAATATGCCGCTTTGCGCCATTTTTCTTCATTACCGTTAAATCAGTTTCAATATGTAAATGGGACATATTATATTGCAGAAAATGCCGAAATTTATCAGCCATTGTTTATTGCCTTTAATGCGGATGGGGGAATAGATTTTCAGATGCGGCAGCAGGCGATTTGCACTTTGTCGAATTTGACCAAAACTATTAGCGAAAATGAGGCCGAGACAGCCGGTTTTAGTTTTTTGAGCGCACATAATTTTTTGGAAGTCGCACAAAGTGATCTACTCATACAATTGGTTAGTCACCCCGATCGAACTATCGCTAAAAATGCCTTTTGCTTAGATGATGATCAAACACCGGTGCAAGATCGGGAAGTGGTGTTTTATCCGCCGCAAACAGTGTTGCGGTACGATAATGGGGTAGCTGATGAATTGCCACTGCGGTTGCGGGGGATTGCCGTTCAGCTTCATGGTGAGAATGTAACCAATGTCCGAATTGATAAATTATTTCTCTTACAACAATACGTGGTTAAAACTCAGCAAGTGGAGGTACGTTCCTTAGCTGATGCCACTACCGCTTTGCAGCAATTTACCTATCCGGCGGCAGCGGATCGGGCCACCGTTCAGCAAACCACGCTGGTCTTTATGCAATGGAATCACACCTACGGCAGCGATCGTTTAGCCACTATGAAATTTACCAGCGTAGACTTAGAGTACGTGTATGACGAGCTTAATCACATTATTGAACCGTACTATATTTTTAATGGCGAAGGTCAAGATAGTGCTGGGCGAGCTTTATCTATCAGGGCCTATGTAGCAGCTTCAACCGAAATGGTTGAACTGCGGTCGCCTTATCGCGAATAATTTTATAACCCTCCAGACAAATTTTTGAATTTTTCTTCCCACCGTTTTAATAATTCGGGCCTCGGATCGCGGGTATGAAATTTTAATATGGTAGGCGAAAGTACCACCACGGCACTTGCCACTGGACCGTTTAAGGCTTTAAGTTTTTTTGGCAGTAATTGTATTTGCAGCCAACGCCAGAGCGATTCCCAGAGCAGAAAGCGACCGCAAAAATGTAACATATTATGAAACCAAGTTTGTTGCACCATTCTGTTATTATGGAGCGCCATTGGCTGGGCATTAGGTAAACATTGTTCTAGCCAAGGATTAGCTATAAAGCATTGTTTAAGCAAATTAGCCGGGTCATAGACAGGCATAGTTTCCGCCAACCAATAAGCTTCGTAGCGCTCGTTATCATTTGCAGTCAAAGCCTGTAAATTCAATTCGTCAGCTGTAAGATAAAAACTTAAACAGAGAGTATCTTGAGTGTGATGTTCGGCTGGTCGCAAGCCTAAGATTTTTGCCACGGCCGTGGTAAAAAAACGGGTGGACCAAATTTTTCCGGGCGCAGTCACGATTAATAAATCAATATCGCTGCTACGGCGAACGTTATGATAAGCCATGGTATTTACAATCCAAATTGCTTGCACGCCAGGCAATAAAGAAAGCAGCCAAAGATAATTTCGGCGTAATAAAAACTTACGTTCACTTTCTAAATAGCGGTCGGCCCGTATTTTGGCTAATTCACCGCGACCGCGCAAACAAACAATACCGTCGCGCAACTCAACTTGCCGCAGGCGGGTAGCTGCTTCAGCCACTTCAGTCAGACTGGCCGTGGATTGCCACAAATATCGGTGCAGTTCGGTTAAAGTTAGGGGATAATCAAACAAATCAAAATAGACAATTGTTTCCAGTATTGAGCGTTCCAGTGGTGACATAATAATAGTATACAGGTTCAGGTCAGACTCTTATAGGCCCTGGCGTAGTCGAACGGATACATTTTGAACAAACACTACGAGAGCGAGTCGGAGCGCGCACAGCCCAGATCGACTCACGGGTATCCCCTCACTTAACGTATAACTAAGTCGTTCGGGGAACCTCCTCAACTTCATAGCCGAAAGCCGTCAAACAAGGTGTTGAGTGTTGTGATGTTTCTCTTAATAATTGACGATTTGCAAAAATTTTTGCACGTCTAGACTGGCACCGCCAATTAGGCCGCCATTAATATCGGGTTGAGTCATTAAACTTTTAATATTATCTGGTGTTACGGAGCCGCCATAAAGAATTGGTGTACTTGGCGAGGTCAGTTTACGGATTAAGGCATGCACAGTTTGCGCTTGTTCTGGAGTAGCAGCTAAACCGGTACCAATCGCCCAAATTGGCTCATAAGCAATCACTAATTCAGTAATTTGTTCGGCTGTTAAGCCGGCAAGCGCCGCTTGTACTTGAGTAGTAACCACCTGCTCGGTTTCGTTATTTTGTCGTTGCGCTAATAACTCACCCACGCAGACAATCGGAATCAAACCATAGCGCAGCGCAGTTAATATTTTTTCATGAACTGTAGTATCTGTCTCGCCAAAATATTGTCGCCGTTCCGAATGGCCAATTATTACATACGAACAACCTAGTTCTAATAGCATTGAGGCGGAAATTTCTCCGGTAAAGGCTCCTTTTTCTGCTTGATGCATGGTTTGTGCACCCACACCAATGTCATGTGCCAAAACCCCGCGCAAGGTTGCTAATGTGGTAAATGGTCCGCACACCACAATGTCACGACCATCTGGGCGTTGCTCCTGATTTAAGGCATTAGCAAATTCTTCAGCCTCAACGACTGTTTTGTTCATTTTCCAATTAGCCACTAATAATGGTTGAATCATATTTTTCGCTTAGTATACACCACAAACTTGTTTAATAATATTGGCACCAGCCTTAGCTTGAGCCCGTGTTAGTGCTAGTGGTGGTGAAATAAATAAAGTGTGTGCATCGGTTAGCTCCACCAATAGCCCTTTACGATAACAATCAAAGACGACTTTTGGAGCGCGTGGTAATTTAAACTCAATCGCTAATACCATGCCCTGACCACGTACCATTTTAACTTTGCGCAAGGCAGCGAGTGGCTTCAACTCATTTAATAGGTAGGTACCAACGCTAGCTGAATTTTCTACTAATTTTTCTTTCTCAATAAACTTAAGGTTGGCCAACGTTGCGGCTGCATCGGTTAAACACCAACCAAACGTACTATAATGTGGAATCCGTTTTGCGCCTTTAAAAACAGCTTCAGTTACTAGGGTGGCACCAAGGCTAGCGTACCCGCCGGTTAAACCTTTACCTAAGGTAATAATATCTGGCGTTACATTCCATAGTTCGCTGGCATACCACCGGCCACACCGCCCCATACCAGAGGCTACTTCATCCATGATGAAAAGTGCCTTGTATTTGCGACACAACGCTTGAACTTGTGGCAAAAAATCAGCCGGCGGAATATAGCAGCCAGCATTTGTCCATATTGGTTCTGTCATCACAGCAGCCACATCGTGCTTCCTTTGTAAGCGCCGTTCCAGTTTTGCCAGAATCCGTTTAGCCGTCTCGGCCGATTTTGGTAATGGATACTTTTCAAAATTTGGCACCCCCGGAGACATGGCCGGTGTTAAGGCCGTACCAAGTGAAGCCGCCCCATAGGTATGGCCATGATAAACTTCATCAAACGCGATAATAGTTTTTTTGCCTGTTGTTGCGCGCGCACATTTAATGGCAAATTCAACCGCTTCCGA
>AMFJ01013319.1_pt1 | contig 12515 bp, 11 predicted proteins | sample 427208 | NCBI WGS metagenome assembly AMFJ01 (sample SAMN02954298, study PRJNA114691) | groundwater metagenome | biome: aquatic; feature: subsurface aquifer; material: sediment; isolation source: subsurface aquifer sediment | place: USA: Rifle, CO | collected 2008-08
GGGTATCGGTATTATTTACATCTCTCATCGGATGAAGGAATTAAAACAAATCGGTGACCGATGTACTGTTTTACGCGACGGTGGATATATCGACACTGTCATATTGAAAGAAGTTGAAGATTGCGACTTAGTAAAGATGATGGTTGGTCGCAACGTTGAACTAAATAAACGCGAAAATCATTTTATCACTGACGAAGAAATCATCCGCGTTGAAGGGTTAAGTTGTTCAAGGGGAGTCAAGGAAGCTAACTTTTCTTTGCGAAAAGGCGAGATTCTAGGAGTCGCTGGTCTGGTAGGATCAGGACGGACAGAATTAGCAAAGTGTATTATTGGTGAATACAAATCATCAGCCGGCTCAATTTTCGTCAAAGGCAAGAAAGCCAAAATCAATAATCCGTGCGATGCCATGAAATATGGAATTGTATACCTGAGTGAAGATCGAAAAAATGAAGGTCTAATTTTAATGCACAGTGTAAAGACCAATTCCACTCTTTCCAGCCTGGATAAATTCATCAAAGCAGGTTTGATCAGCTTATCAATGGAAAGAGACTGCGCGAATTCTCTAGTCAAGCAGTTCAATATAAAAACGAATGGTTTGGGAATGCTTCTCAAGAACTTAAGCGGGGGGAACCAACAAAAGGTTGTTATTGCCAAATGGGTTAATTCTGGGGCAGATGTTTATATTTTTGATGAACCCACGCGTGGAATTGATGTAGGTGCTCGACAAGAAATTTACAACATCATGGATGATTTGGTTCAAGCGGGAGCATCAATCATCATGATCAGTTCGGATTTGGTTGAGATCATCAGAATGTCAGATAAGGTGCTGGTCATGCATCAAGGAACTGTCACGGGCATATTGGAAAATGATGCTGAACTAAATCAAGAAAAAATACTAAATTATGCGATCGGGAGAAATTATTAATGGCACAAATATCGATTTTAAAACGTGGTTTTGATGCTGTAAAAGCATATAGTTTGTACTTGGCTTTTATTGTCATCTTTATTGTTTTCTCCTTTCTTAATCCAAATTTTTTGAGTGTAAACAACATTCTGAATATTGTGGTTCAATCATCAATCATAGCAATTATTGCTGTTGGACAAACAATGGTAATTCTAACTTCGGGTATTGACTTGAGTGTTGGTTCTATTGTCGGTGCCGTTGGTGTAGGCGTTGGTATGTTGATGGTTGCTGGAGTATCAATTCCATTGGCCTTGGTTCTCGGTATCTTGTTAGGAGGTGTCTTCGGTGCAATAAATGGCCTCATTATTTCGTATGGCCGTGTGCCGGCATTCATTGGTACATTAGGAATGATGGGAATAGCCCGCGGTATTGCATTGGCTGCAAAAAACGGCGAGCCGGTGTCTGGCTTACCTAAAGCGTTTGAGCTTATCGCTTCAACACGTATTGCTGGAATTCCAAGCTTTGTGTTCTATGTAATCATCATTTTCATAATAATGTTCATTGTTCTTGAACGAACTAAGTTTGGAAGACATATATATGCAATTGGTGGAAATCGTGATGCCGCACGTTTATCAGGTGTAAACGTTAAAATTGTAGAGACTTTGGTTTATATTTTTTCTGGTCTTTTTGCAGGAATCGGGGCAATTTTACTCACAGCCCGTTTAAATTATGCAACACCAACTGCTGGAAATAGTTATGAGCTTGACACAATTGCCGCTGTGGTAATTGGTGGCACGGCACTTTCAGGTGGGCAGGGTAAAATTATTGGGACATTAGTTGGTGCTCTGATGTTGGGTATTCTGCGAAATGGTTTAACCATCCTCAATATATCCTCTTTCTATCAGCAAATTATTATCGGCGCGGTTATTATTATTGCAGTATTTGCAGATAAGATTAAAGATAAAAAAGCAAATTAATTTAGGTTATGACAAATGAAAAATACAACTATTAATTTTTGTTGGCCCTTTCTCAGGTCAAAAAAAAACAGTTGTATAATTATTTGCGCAAGAGTTGTCTCGATCACTAATTATTCAAAATCCATTGATAAAAAAACTGGGGAATTTACAAGCCATGAATGAACGTACTCATTTAATGATTAAGGTTGCTAAACTATATTACGAAAGTGGACTAACTCAAGAAGCTATTTCACGACAATTAAGAATCTCGCGGCCAACAATTTCTAGGTTAATGCAAGACGCAATCGACCAAGGAATTGTCAAGATAACAATCACCCAGGATTCAGAAAGGTTTGCCGAAGTTGAAAAACAGCTTTGTGATATTTATGGATTGCTTGAAGTTATCGTTACTGATATTTCAGATCCAGACTCAAATTCTGAGGTTTCGAAAGATTTAGGAGTTACCGCTGCATATTATTTCAGCCGCATGGTAAAAGATGGTGATGTGATTGGACTGACATGGGGAACAACGCTTTCAGCGATGGTAGACAATTTGAAATCAACAAGAATTCGAAATGTTGTTGTTGTCCAGTTGGTCGGAGGTTTGGGAGAACCAAGTTCAAATACGCACGCAACAGATTTAGTACGTCGAATTTCTCTTACGCTTGGAGCAACAGTTAGGCTAATGCCGGCACCGGGTATTGTTAGTTCAGTAGACCTTGCCCGCTTACTGAGGTCAGATAGGTATATTGCATCAGCCATTGAAGATGTTTCAAAAGTTGATATTGTCTTTGCCGGAATTGGTGGGCTGACAAAAAATGCTTTATTAGTACGTGATGAGACAATCATCACCTGGAGTGAAGTTAGGGCATTAATGGATAGAGGGGCAGTTGGAGAAATCGGTTTACATTTTTATGATATTCAGGGTCATTTAGTTGATTCTGATCTTGAGGAACGAATTATTGGAATTGGACTTGAAGAATTGAAATCAATCAATCGAATAGTCGCAATCGCAGGAGGAAATGAAAAGTTGGATGCAATCCTAGGTGCTATACGTGGAAAATATATTAATACCTTAATTACTGACATATACACTGCAAAAAATTTATTGGATGCAGCAAAATAAAGAATATCCCAAGGAATAATAATGGTATGACCAAAGTCGTTGTAACAATGTCTATTACTGATGAAGAGTTGAATCGTTTAAAAGCCCATTGTGAAGTATTCGTTACTGGCTGGGGAAAAACCGGTATGCGTCTAACATCCTCTGAAATGCAAGAAGAAATATCAGACGCAAATATTGTTTTGCTTGGATATGAGAACCTAACTGAAGATCTAATTCGCAATTCGCCAAAACTACAAATCATTGGTTGTGCTCGTTCTAATCCTGTAAATATTGATATTGCTTGTGCATCAAAATTAAAAATACCAGTGTTATATACCCCCGCTCGAAATGCAATATCAACTGCTGAATATACTATGGGTATTATCATCTCAGAAACCAGAAATATCGCTAAATCATATCATGCAATGAAATCCGGGAGGTTTCTCGGAAAGCCTGAAAAAGATTTTAAGGGTTCAGATCTCAGGCCAGATGTAATTTGGAATTTGGATGGAGAAAGCCCATACAAAGAATTTCGTGGTGTAGAGCTAAATTGTAAAACACTTGGATTGATTGGCTTGGGTAGTATAGGATCAAAGGTTGCTCGACTTGCTCAAGCCTTTGGTATGAAAGTGGTTGCTTATTCATTGAGCAAAGATGCCGAAAAAGCCGAAGCACTTGGGGTTCAATTAATTTCTTTGGATGAGCTATTAAAAACATCTGATATTGTTTCTGTTCACTGCCGTGTTACACCAGAGACTATCGGATTAATTGGAAATCGAGAGATTGAACTAATGAAATCGACTGCTTATCTGATTAATACAGCCAGGGCTGTATTAATTGACCAACAGGCTCTATTAAATGCATTGCAAAATAAAAGAATAGCTGGTGCAGCTTTGGATGTTTTTTGGTATGAACCTTTGCCTGTCAATCATCCATTACTTGAACTGGATAATTTGACGATTACACCTCATTTGGCAGGGTCAACAGTGGAAGTTATCGAGCGGCAATCCAAGATGATCGTTGATGATGTTCTCACCTGGATTGAGGGTGGAATACCGAAATTTGTTTTCAATCCCGATGTGTTATTTTAAGTAGATTTTGAAATAATGTACCCATTTGGTGTGTTAGAAAAATATTAGTAATTATTGTCGGTCCTTCTATTGATTAATTAAAGTCTGAGTAAAAAAATGAACAAAATTGATCGCACGTCTACATCCAAACAAGAAAAATTGGAAACAGCATATTTGTTGGCTTTCGAGTATGAACAGAAATATGGATGCTGTCCGCAATGTGTATTAGCGTCAATTCAAGACGTTATCGGAATTGTGGAGGATGCAACATTTAAAGCGGCTCATAGTTTGGCTGCCGGAGGCGCTATGATGACCGTTGGAACGTGTGGCGCTCTATTAGGTGGCATGTTAGCCTTGAGCTCAAAGTATGGGCGGGAAAGGGAAAATTTCGGTAATGGACCGTATATGCAATCCTACAAACTTGCCAAACAACTTTATGAACATTTTGTCGCTGAGTTTGGCAGTCCAATTTGCGCAAATGTTCAGGCACGATTAATGGGCCGGTCTTTTAATATGTGGGACAAACACGATTATGCCGCTTTTGAAGAGGCTGGAGGGCATCGCGATAAATGCCCAAGTGTTACTGGAAGAGTAGCCATGTGGACAGTTGAAATGTTTCTTGAGTTGGAAGATGAAAACAAGCCATTTTGACCTAATAATGGCTGATGGTTGATTATTACAGGTATAAAATCTATCGACAAATGTAATAATTATTTAGGTGTCGAGAATGAAAGTCCTCAAAAAATGATCATTGTTGAAGTTGGAAGTTTAAATATGGATCTGGTTGTCCAGATGCCTGAGATACCGAAGCTTGGTGAGACTCTTTTAGGGGGAGTATTCAAGATGATTCCTGGAGGTAAAGGAGCAAACCAGGCTGTGTCTGCAGCTCGTTTAGGTGCCAAGGTTTTTATGATTGGCTGTGTTGGTATTGATACATTTGGCGAGAAATTGATAACTGGATTAAGTAATGAAGGCATTGACATCTCGAACGTCTTTTTTCATGCAGAAGAGTCTACTGGTGTAGCCCTAATTCAAGTAGATTCTCAAGGACAAAACACGATTTCAGTCGCCAGCGGTGCTAACTTATGCTTAACCAGCAGTGATGTTGAGAAGGCATTGAAATCAATTGGAAATTTCGATGCTCTTGTAATGCCTCTTGAAACACCGATAGAAACTATTTGGATGGCCACCAAAATCGCCTTCCATAAAGGAGCCAAGGTAATATTAAATCCAGCGCCAGCACAAACCATTGATCCTGCACTCCTTAGTATGATCGATTTTCTGGTTCCCAATGAACATGAAATTGGATTGTTGAATGGAAGTGCACAAAAATCTGATCCTGATATGTTCCAACAAGCAGAAATACTGATTTCGCATGGGCTTAAACACTTAATTGTTACACTGGGCAGTCAAGGATCAGTCTATTTTGATGGGATGACTAAAGAAGGTGTAATATTTCCACCCTATAAGGTGAACACTATTGATACAACTGGTGCTGGTGATTGTTTCATTGGTGCATTAGCAGTAGGTTTATGTGAAGGGAAAACAATAGCATCTGCTGCCGGATTTGCCAGTGCTGCATCTGCAATTTCTGTCACTCGGCTTGGAGCGCAATCCTCACTGCCTACGAGAAGGGAAGTTGAGGAATTTATGGATAAAATTCTTCTTGCTTAATTCTCTTCATTTTATAGATACGATGTAACAGAACACAAGAATATTAATCAAGTAACAATAGAGAAGTAACTATTTTAAAAACTCTTATTGTCTTTGGTTTTCAGAAATAGGTTGCGTTTACTTTGAAAAGTAGGTGTTTTTGTTTTCCTAGATACCAGATTATCTCAGCGAAGTGGATTTGCACCATTAATCCATATTCATGAACAGGTCGGTTACTAACCATAGTATGATTAAAAACAAATCATGCAGCTTTAGTAGTAATACTTACAGAATTTCATTATTCGAATAAGGATGTTTTTAGGAGATCTTGAAGCCACTCTTTGAACACTTTAACTTGTTGGCACCAATATACGAATATTTTATCCATCCTAATGACCCAATAAAATTACAATCCTTGATACCTGATAATCATCAAGGGATTTTACTGGATGCCGGTGGTGGTACAGGGCGTGTTTCGCAATATTTGCACAGAAAAGCTGAACATATTATTGTTGCAGATGTATCTTTTGAAATGCTTCAGGAAGCCCAGAGAAAAGCTGGTATCCAGACGGTTCGTGGACAGACAGAGAGTCTGCCTTTTCAAAACAACACTTTTGATTGTATTATCATGGTGGATGCTTTCCATCACGTTGAGAATCAATTTAGAACTGCATCAGAACTCAGGAGGGTGCTCAAGCCAGGAGGGTGGTTAATCATTGAAGAACCAAATATCCGATTTTTGGGTGTTAAATTGATTGCTATTGCAGAAAAAATGGCACTAATGCAAAGTCATTTTCTTGCCCCTGAACATATTGTACAATATTTTGATCATAAAAATTTTAATGTAAAAGTTGAATATGAAGATAAACTTGCCTGGATATGTGTTGAAAAACTTAGATTAAATTGGAATTAATGATAAAAAACCAGTTCATGATTTTCAAACGATGAGGTAATGCTGTGATTGATATCATCAGAATTCTAACTTTTCTAAGAGCAGTAGAGACAATGAACTTCTCTGAAACTGCAAAACAATTACATATTAGCCAACAAACAGTAAGCCAACATATAAAAACTTTGAAGATTCTATATTACTAAAGCGTTTTTGTAAATAGATATAAATTATCCACTTAGTGGAGTTTAAAGATAATTTATTCGATTCTAGCGATTTATTGATTCTGATGAATTACCTTATTGATTTAGCAAACCTCATCACTTCTTCTGCCGCATCTACAATAAAATGAGCGGTCATGCCATATGCTTCACGAAGCACATTTGTATTATCTGATTCACAAAAAGTATCCTTTAGCCCGATACGACGCATTGGGGTAGGTGCGTTTTCAGCCAGACATTCCGCTACCGCACCTGCTAGTCCACCGATGATATTATGATCTTCAATGGTAACAATTGCGCCGGTCTTTTTTGCAGATGCTATTAGTGTGGTTGTATCTAATGGTTTCAATGTATGAACATTAATCAATTCAACCGAATACCCCTTTTGTTCAAGGGTTTTTGCTGCTTCAAGAGCTTCGAAAACCATATCACCAGTGGCGATCAGAGTTACATCGGAACCAGTTTGAAGGATTACTGCCTTCCCAATCACTAAATGGTAACTACTATCATAAAGGGGAGGTTTCTTAACTCGCGAAAGCCGCATATAAACTGGACCTTCTAATTCTGCAATAGCAAAAACCATTTGACGGGTTTCTTCACTATCTGCAGGAACAACAACTGTCATATTAGGTAATGCACGCATCAATGCGAGATCTTCAATTGAATGATGAGAGGCTCCGGCATATCCTAGACTCAGACCACCAGCAGAACCAACAATTTTCAGATTAACCTTCCCGTACGCAACGGTTTGACGCACTTGATCAAAGGTACGCGCAGCCGCAAAAACAGCAAACGTATTTACGAATGGAATTTTTCCGCTCAATGCCATCCCAGCGCCAACTTCTACAGCAGTTGCTTCGGCTAGTCCAACTTCTATCGAACGATCAGGGAATTGCTCGCGAAATAAATCACTCATGCAAGAATCGGCCAGATCGGTTTCAACTGTAACAACACGTGAGTTTTTCCTTCCTAATTCAATCAGGGCAAGTCCATATGCTTTAGAGACATCTATATTTTCAGTTGCCATGATATTGCAACTCCTTTTCGATTTGAGACAATTCGATTAACGATTGTTGATATTGATCTGTTGAGAGGGCAAAATTATGTTCTCCTTGTGTTCGTACAACGGGTAACCCGCGGCCCTTTTCTGTGTGACAAATAATTACTTTAGGCTGATCTGGTATTGTTTCAGACCATTCAAGAGAGTCATGAAGTTGTTGAAAATCGTGCCCCTCAGTTTCATGGACTGCCCAATTGAATGCACGCCACTTGTCGGCTAAAGGTTCAATGTCATTGCGGTTTTTCATTGGTCCACCCGCGGACATTCCATTGCGGTCGAGTAGAACTGTCAAGTTCCCCAAATGATGATTGCTTGCCACTTGGATGGCTTCCCAAGTACTTCCTTCATTACATTCAGCATCGCTAATAACCACATATACTCGCCAAGATGATTTGTCCATCTTGCCAGCAATTGCCATTCCTACAGCTGCAGCAATTCCAGTACCCAAGGACCCGCTTGAAATTTCTACGCCAGGGGTTTTAACTCTGCAAGGGTGTCCTTGAAGAATGCTGTTTAAAGACCGGAAGGTGCGCAATTCAGTTAGGGGAAAATATCCTGCTTCAGCTAGGCATATATAAAGATTAGGAGCCGCGTGTCCTTTACTTAAGACAAATCGATCCCGATCTTTCCAATACGGATTTTTGGAATCATATTTCATCCAATCAAAAAATAATTCAACCATGATTTCAGCAATCGAAAAAACTGCTCCAAAATGCATTTTTAAGTGATCTCGAGCCATATCGATAGTATGCCAGCGCACGCGATAGGCGTAATATTCTAAAAGTGCAAGTTTTTTATCGTCGAGTTTGGTCATTATCAATTGCTCCTTCTTATTTATTGTTTAGTGATTAAATAGTGCTGCACGAGCAATAGATAACCCTTTCATAGCATTGTCAGTTGAGAAAACAAGGTCCATTTCAGTATTGTTTATTCGATCCGCAGAAGCTATCAATAATTTTGTGAATTGCACTGACTCTGCTGTAACTTCGTATGGATCATGCGAATGAGCAACAGTATCAAATGTGACATAACCTTCATAATCAAGACGCTTCAACCAGAAGAACAATTCAAGGAATGCCATGGAATGCACGGTTCCCGGCACAAGGTCGGAATCAGCATGTTTATAATTGTCGTTGAGATGTATATGCCACAACTTATTATGTTGTGCCAACATTACAGCGGATTCTGCTAGGGTTTCATCGGCAAGTAGGGCATGGCCAACATCGAACAAAACCCCCACATTTTTCTCATTTACATCCTGAATCAAGACAAGCGCTGTTGAAGCGCTATTTACAAATTGGTGAATTTTTGGTTCACGCGCTTTATACTCGATACATAATCGAACATCATCTCGATATTGAGCACAATCGCGGATGCCTTCAACCAGGTAATTCCACCTAGTTTTGTAGTCAGTTTCAAAATGATAGTCATAGCCATCCTGACCAAACCACAAAAGTACCTTGTCGGAACCTAATTCCTTTGCAATGTCCATGGATTCTTTTACACGGTCGATAGCAATTTTCCGAATTTCAACATTATTGGCGGAAAAACTACCATGAACCATATTAGGTCCGCTCGAAAGCCCTGCACCAACCGAAGCGACTTCCAAGTTTAAATCTTGTAGAACAGCCTTGAATTCTTTGATGTTCTCAGGCATGTAATTACGTGAAACGTCGACACCTCTCACTCCCGGAATTTTTGCAGCTTGACGTAAAGCCTCAAAGATTTCCGTTGCTTGTCTATAGGTGGTCACACGGTCACGAAAACTTGACCAGGTTACCAGGCCAGCCCCTATGCGAATTTTTGATGTTAATGATGAGTTCATATGTATGAATGTTCTCCTTTAATTTCGGATTGATAATTAATAGATTTGGAGTGGCTATTTTTCAACATATTCGCATCTAGGGGTAATCAAGGTTAAGAGGGCATCGAGAATAGCAAATTGGGCCACTCTCGTCTGAGCTGAATTAGCGGCCAGGATTCCTCCGGGAGCAGGAGTGATTAACCGGATATCTGATAATTCGGTCACCTGCGTCCCTGCAAAATTTGTTAAACAAATTACGATTGCCCCATTTTCCTTGGCTGCTGCCAGTGCATCCACAACACTTTTTGTCGATCCAGTAAATGAAATACCAAAGGCAACGGATCCGCTTTGAACAATGGAGGCTTGAGCTATTTGCGAAAATGGCTCAGATTGAGCATACGCAGGGTACCCAAGTCTTAGGAGTTTAAATGCCGCATGTTGCGCAACACGAATGGAACCACCAGCAGCAAAGAAATGAATACAAGTAGATTTTTCTAAGGCGTCGGCAGCGCGACCCAATTCTTCAATATCAATCGCTGTAGTGAGCATTTGTAATGCCTGTGAACATAATGCGACGACTTGTGCTAGGGCTTCAGTTGGGGTGTTCGGCTGAGTTGAGACACTTGAGTTTCCTGCAGTTTGAGAATTTACAAGTTCTTTCTTTAAAGCGTCTCGAAAATCTTTCAAGCTTTCATACTCTAATTTCTGAACAAATCGTATTACTGATGCTTCGCTAACGTCGCTATGTCGCCCCAACTCACGAGCGGAACTCGTTGCAACCAATTGGGGATGATTAATCGCAAGACCGGCGATAGCATGATCTGCCTGCGTAAAGTGAGGTGTGAGTGTGAAAATTCTCGCAGTACAAGATAATTCCGGGCTAAATATTTTCGAGGATTGATTTTTTCCCATAATAGTCTTTCCTTTAAAAATTATCGATTTTTTCTTTTCCATTTTATAATACTTTATATGTTACAAGAAGTCAATGATTTATGTAACAAAAATAGCAAAATACCCATAAAAACACATCAATTTCCAGTATTTGTTACATAAATACTTGACATTAGGTAACAATTCATGTAGACTACTAATATCATATCGCTGGATAAATAACAGTTAAGCTTTTTTGCCAAATGGAAAGAATTTTTTATCCACATGGATGTTCTGTTTGGATAAACGGAGATTTTGAATGTCTTCAGCTTTTTTAGTAGGGATCGACATTGGCACTACCTCAACCCGGGTTACGATTTATAACCTCGAAGGTGTTCAAATCGTCGAAGCGCATTCTCCACATATCGCAACCTACCCCTTTCCAGGTTGGGCAGAGCAAGATGCAGAAGAATGGTGGAACAGTGTTTGTATAGCATCAAGAAATGCAATGGCACATTTTCCATTTCCTAAAAACGCCATTAAAGGAATTTCAGTAACATCGATGAGGCAAAGCTTTGTATGTCTAGGAAGAGATATGAAGCCTCTACGTCCTGGAATATTATGGTATGACACACGGCATGCACTTCAGGTTGATTGGGTAAGTTCAAATATTGGCAATAAGGCAGTTTACAAAATGACGGGTTCACCTCCAGGTCGGCGTGCCATATATAAAGCAATGTGGCTAAAAGAAAATGAGCCCAAAATCTATAATGAGACAAAATATTTTGCTTTTATACCTGATTTTGTGCTTTTCCGTTTGACTACAGAGCTAACTACGACACCAGGAACTTCATTTGCTTCCGGGTGCCTAAATGTTTCCAATCCGACTCAATGGGCACGTGGTTTTATCGAAGATTGCGGGATTGATCCTGATAAGTGGATATTTAACCTCCAGTTGCCAGGAAAAGTTGCTGGGTATGTTTCTTCTGAAGCGTCTACACAAACTGGTTTCTCAATTGGTACACCGATAATTCTTTCTGCTGGTGATCAAGCTTGTGGTAATTTGGGTATAGGAGTATGTAGACCGGGGATGTTAGGAATAAACGGTGGCACATCCTGCGCATTGCAAACTCCCTCAGAAAGTCTTCCAATGTGCGAAGACATGAGTTACTTTGTGGATTTTAGCCCGATAGGTAATTATGTGGCTGAAAATGGGATCACAAGTGGGACTGCGGCATTAACCGAATGGTTCCTTGATGGTTTTGGTCATCCAGAAAAAGAATGTTCTTCAGATGAAAACGAGTTGTGGAATCGACTTTACAGCTTGGTTGAGGCTGCGCCTGCAGGAAACATGGGATTGATGCTGATTCCTTACCTCCGTGGAGCCAATGGTCCTTTATGGGATCCAAGAGCACGGGGTGTCTTGATTGGATTGACGACAAGTCACTCACGTCCACATCTCATGCGTGCCTTGCTTGAGGGATTAGCGTATGAATCACGGCGCATTCTGGAAAGCATGGAAAAAGGAACTGGAACTCAAATTGATTCTATTCGGACCTATGGGGGAGCTTCAAACAGCCCGATTTGGAATCAAATTTTTGCGGATATTCTTGGAAGGCCTGTGAGTGTGACCCAAGATACTTCTCCTGTTTCACTGGGCGCTGCTATCACAGCAGGTTGCGGGGTTGGTTTATTTGATAATTTTGTCGAAGCAGCAAATGAGTTGACAAAGATTCGGGCTGAGTATCAGCCAAATAAAGAGAGATTCTCTTTGTATAACGAATTATATTCTCAAGCTTATATCAAAGTCTATGATCAAGTGAAAGAAGTTGTAAAAACAATTTCCAAGATAATCACACCTGTATCATAAAATGCGAACAGAGTTCAAGAAATCGTTTTTACAGGAGAAAAGCCGTGAAAAGAAAGACGATAAGAATAAAAGAGAAATCAATTGCATTTTCCTCGAAATCGAATTGTAAAAAA
>AMFJ01018676.1_pt1 | contig 12509 bp, 12 predicted proteins | sample 427208 | NCBI WGS metagenome assembly AMFJ01 (sample SAMN02954298, study PRJNA114691) | groundwater metagenome | biome: aquatic; feature: subsurface aquifer; material: sediment; isolation source: subsurface aquifer sediment | place: USA: Rifle, CO | collected 2008-08
TGGGGTAATTAATATGTTTCCACATACCAGTCACATTGAAGCTATTGCGCTATTTGAGAAATCACATTGATATGGTCACTGTTAAGCAAAAATTTCCTTATTTAACTGATGATTCACTCGATATTGAATCCTGGCTAACTCAAACCAAGGAGCAATATCGACTCAATAATATGGATTTACTGCATCAAGCCGCCCAACTGGCACAAACAAACAGCAAAGGTTTCACAACGTTTTATGGTCAGCAATGCATCGAGCAAGGCCTGGAAATGGCTGAAATATTACTCGATATGAAACTGGATCAAACAGCCGTAGCCGCTGCCATTATCAGCAGCGCATTACAACATACCAGCATATCAATCGACACAGTGAAAGAGGCGCTTGGCGAACCCGTGGCTAAATTAGCAGCTGGCGTGATGCAAATGAACACATTAAACAAGCTACAACTACGACAAGACAAAGCCCGAGATACTATTCAGATTGATCGTTTGCGTAAATTATTTTTAGCGATGGCATCAGATATTCGCGTTGTTTTAATTAAACTTGCTGAACGCACTTGCATCATGCGCGGCATTAAACATGTTAATCCCGCTGAACGTAAACGCATTGCTGAAGAAACAATGGATATTTATGCTCCCCTTGCTAATCGCCTTGGCATTGGGCAATTAAAATGGGAGCTAGAAGATCATGCTTTTCATTACATCGATCCAGATACTTATAAAACCATTGCCAACTTTCTTGCCGAACGTCGGATTGACCGAAAGCAGCGAATTGATACAACCATCCACTATTTAAAAGAAGCGCTTGCGACTGCTCACATTAAAGCTGATATAACAGGCAGAGCAAAACATATTTATAGTATTTATCTCAAAACATTGCGCAAAGATCTCGATTATCAACATATCTATGATTACAGCGCCATACGCATTTTAGTACCTAAACTATCTGACTGTTATGCTGCGTTAAGTATTGTACATGATTTATTTGAACATGTTGCCGAAGAATTTGATGACTATATTAGTCATCCTAAGCCAAATGGTTATCGCTCAATTCATACAGCAGTGATTGGACCTAATGACAAACATCTTGAAATACAGATTCGAACAAGAGACATGCATATCGAAGCAGAACATGGCGTCGCTGCGCATTGGGTTTATAAAGAAGCTAAAACACCCCAGTCTGGATATGAAACAAAAATTACCTTTTTACGCCAATTGTTAGCATGGCATAAAGAAATAGCGGAACATAGTTCTACTCAACATAATCACATTCATGAATTCTTAGAAGACAATGTCTATGTTTTTACCCCTATAGGTGACATTATTGATTTACCTCTGGGCGCAACACCGCTTGATTTTGCCTATCATATTCATAGCGATGTAGGACATCGTTGTCGCGGCGCAAAAATTAAAGGACATATTGTCCCTCTGACTTATCAATTACAAACAGGCGATCAGGTTGAAATTATTACCACACCGCACGGCACTCCAAGCCGCGATTGGCTAAATAAAGAATTGGGTTATTTAAAAACATCGCGCGCACGCGCCAAAGTAGCACATTGGTTTAAACAACACGATATCAATCAATCTAGTGAGCCAGGAAAACAGAATCTGGAACGCGAACAACGAAACACAAAGCAAACTGCTACAGTTGATCTTCCATCTGTTGCAACCATTCATACTAAAAAAATCCCTGACGCCCAGGGCAGCTTACGAGTAGCAGGCATGAGTGATGTATTAACACGTATTGCAAAATGCTGTAAGCCTATTCCAGGCGATAATATTATTGGATATATTACTCAAGGCCGTGGCATTTCAATTCATCGCCAAAATTGTAATAACCTATCATCCTATAAAAACCTACATGATAACCGCATGGTGCTTGTTACTTGGGACAATAAAAAATCAGGCGAACAGGATCTACCCGTCATTGATTGGGCATTAGGTTTAAAATTAGCAGGCAACAAACGCGAGGTTGCTGAAGAAATGCTCCATTTATTAACGGCTACCTTAACTGACGAAGTCACCGCAATTAAACAACTACAAGAAAATAATCGCTATGCAGAACTGCAGCAGCGATTGCATAAGCTACACGGTGCGGTTTGTTACTGCGGCACCCCTCGATTAAAAAATGTTATTGTAGCTCTTGAATCTGTATTAAAAAGTAATAAAATAGAGAACTTGACTACTCTCCTGGAACAATTGGAGTTTGAGAGTCGTTTACTTCTTAGAGCTTGTTATCCTGAAAAATCTTAGAGCCTATCGAATTCCCATCCTTCCCTATTGCCTTTAACCTAGCTTTCAGCTAACAATAGTAGGTTTCGGCATTTAAAATGCATATTGTGTCCGACAAAATTAGAGGTGGTTCATGAAACAAACAACGTCTGTTAAAAAAACATTATATCAAAAATATACTGACGTCATGCCCAAAGGCGCTGGTGCAATCTTTTTTATTCAAATGTTTGCAACACTGGCATTTAGTGTACTGTATTCCACACTGGTCTTATATACCACGAATCGCCTGCATCTCACTGACTCCATTGCGACAGGAATTGCTGCCTCATTTGTTGCCTTTAACTATGCATTACATTTGCTTGGCGGTTACATTGGCGGTCGATTTTTTAGCTTTCGCAGCCTGTTTTCCGTTGGCATGTTCTTACAAGTCATCGGCTGTTCTTTAATATCAATACCCTCTACTACACCACTTTTCTGGGGGCTTGCAGCATTTTTAACGGGCGCTGGTCTGAATGTCACTTGCATCAACTGCATGTTAACGCAACTCTTTAAACCGGACGATAAACGTCGTGAAGCTGCTTTTTTATGGAATTACAGCGGAATGAATATGGGCTTTTTTATCGGTTTTTCGGTAAGTGGTTATCTGCAGCTACAAAATGCTTATCACGAACTGTTTTTATTTGCAGGCATCGGTAATCTCATTGCTTTACTACTTACCGGTTTAAAATGGAAATTATTAAATGATACGAATACCCATTTTATTCAATTGCCCAAATCTGAAAAATTTGCAGCAAATATGAAAGGAGCTATTTTTATCATCGTGCTTGTACTTGCGCTCAGAATACTTGTCAAGAATGCACATATCAGTAATGGGTTGATTATGTTAGTCGGCATTTTCATGGCTGTTATTATTAGCTATCTCGCTATTAAACAACCCACACATGAAGAAAGCAAAAAAATATGGGCTTATATCATTTTAGCCCTGACTTCTTTAGTGTTTTGGACATTGTACCAACTTGCGCCGATGGGCTTAACACTCTTTATTGAACGCAATGTGGATCGTCACTATTTAGGCATGTTAATTGCCCCGCAGTGGGTACTCAATATTAATACCGTCGTTATTATCCTTGGCGGACCACTGTTAAGTGTGCTATTTACTTCGATGCGTGATCGAGGAATGCAGCTCACGATTCCTATGCAATTTGGTATTGCCTTATTACTCATCGGGGCTTCAATGATTATTCTGCCTATTGGCATTCATTTTGCAAATACGCAAGGATATACGAATTTTAACTGGATCATAGCAAGCTATATTTTACAGAGCATAGGCGAGCTATTTATTTCGCCTATTGGCTATGCCATGGTTGGACAGTTAGCCCCTCCTCATCTGCAAGGTTTAATGATGGGAACCTGGCTGATGATTACAGGCGTTGCAGCAACGCTGTCTGGTTATTTTTCCAATATGGCATTAGGATCATCCAATTCGACAGATCCTTTAATCACAAATTCTAGCTTTAGCCATACTTTTGGATTATTGGGCTGGGCAGCTATTGCTACAGGTATTTTATTATTTTTTCTTATCCCGTTTGTGAACCGCTTAACTCAAGAAAAAAAATTATTTGGTCAGCAGCAAATAATTTCACCTGCGGGGCTATAAAAATAACAACATCTATACCCATTACTCAAAAGCAATTGATGATCTTCAAGTGTATCGGCGTAAATTAATAGTAAAATCATCCTGCGACAACGGTTTTTTATTTTGATTTAATTTAGGATTAAATAAATTGGGCTTAAGTTCAGTGCCTTTCTCGCAAGATTGTTCGTTTTGAAATTGTTGAGTATTTATGCCGTTTTCTAGCTTGAGTAATAATCCTCGCCCATAATCTTGCTTTTTTATCTCCTGATAAAGTTGATCTTGTAGATAGTGTATGGACTCTTCCCAACGAAAATGATGTTTTCCATAATGTTCGATATGCTTTTGAGCAAAACCAGCCGATGCAATAACAGCGAATCTAATATATCTATTTAATATATTACCTTTATCGGGATAGTTTATTGCAAAACGTATTAATTCTTCTGTTTGAGAAAGTTTTTCTTCTCGTATTGCTTTTTCCATTGATTGAATAAATGTTTCTGCTCTTTTATAACCAGTAGGACCAGGATTCCTCCCAACATCACCAAATAAAAAAGCGACTATGTCACTTTTGTAACACGATTTTTGGTATTCGCTAATGGTAGTTTTAAAAATAGCTAAGGACTCATTAAAAGTTTTCATCATTTTACTCCTCTGTTAGAATAAAAAATTATAGCATTCGAATGCAAACAAGAAGATGACAATCAGATTACAATTTTGTCATTTTGTGCAACAGGCACTTAGGCTTTGCGAATAAATAACTCGTACAGTTAGCGCTCAGGGTGGCGTTAGATTTAAACGTACCGGAAGAAGAAAAACCGCAGAAATACTCGAAGTATTTCGAGATTTTTCGACTGAGGAACGTTTAAAGATGACGCTACCATGAGATGCAAAATGCACGAGTTATTTATTCGCAGAGCCTAACTGATCAATAAATTGCTTGATATGCCAGTAACTTGTTAGCAAAACAAGTCCAGTAAATAAAAAAGCCAGCAATAAAAAATAGTTAGACCAAATAATCATTGCGATAAAAAACAAAAATGCTTCAGCACGCTCAATTAAACCCGGACTATAATAAAAACTTTTTGCAGATTGATTAGAAGAAAAAATACCTACCACTAAAAAACTAGTCACACAAAGATAACAGCTTCCTAACATCGCAAGCGTTGCAAAAGCACGATGCGCTGGCTCCACAGAAAACAATCCGACAATAACAGAAAACTCAACAATACGATCTGACATAATATCTAAAATACTACCTACATTTGATACGCCATCAGTCATTCTCGCTACAGTACCATCAAGCGTATCAAAAAAACCTGATATCAGCAGCAATATAATCGCTGTATAAATAAAATGAAACATCAGCGCTGGAGCAACCAAAATACCACTGAAACACGCAAGATACGTGATTTTTTCAGGCGCAATCAGTATTCTCCTTGCGATGGGATTAACTATACAATCTTGATACATTGGCCGAAAATACATTTCAATCATCGAATTATCCTAGCCTTAGTATGCTTTCTTTTCCATTGATTATAAATAACTGGAATCAATACAAGCATTGCAAGTCCTAACAAAGGTAATAGAATAGGTAACGTAAAAATAATATCAGGATTGGGTAGTTTATTTTCTTTAAAAAGCACATCTAATCCATTACCAACCATAACATAAACAAATGCACCTGGAATAATTCCAATAAAAGTAGCGCTCAGAAATGTTTTTAAACGCATCGCTAACAATGCTGCAACAACATTAATTACCCAAAAAGGAAAAACAGGCATTAAGCGCAAAAAAAGCAGATAATTAAATGCATTTTCTTGGAATTCTGTTTCTATTTTTTTTATCCAACCTTTAACTTGTTTAGTCAACCATTCGCCTAAAGCAGTACGCACTGCAAGAAATAACAACATTGCTCCAAGAGTTGCGCTTACCACAACATACAATGTAGCTATAGGACCAAACAAAAAACCGCCAATAATAGTCATAAATGCAGCGCCAGGAACTGACAAGGTAACAAATAGAATATATAACAGCATATAAAATAACACGATGATTAAATAATATTGTTCGACCCAATTTTGTAATGTGGCATGATAAAGTTTTAATGTAGAAAAACTGAGGTATTCATACCACTTAAAATAATAAAGACAACCTAATCCAACAGCAATGATAATTAACAAGAACCAGCTTGATAATTTTTTAAAATTCATTATTAGCCTTTTTTAACTGCAGTAATGGTAAAATTAACCGTTACTTCATCTTTCACATCATCTGTACTCCCCCACTCCCCTTGACCCACACCAAATAAAGTGCGCTTTAATTTTGCCGCGCCTTTGACACGTACTTTATTATTTGCAGATGTTTCTTCGGTAAATCTCACAATAACAGGCAAGGTTTTATCGCGAATAGTTAGCGTACCTTCAGCTTGATACGCTTTTTCTCCTGTTTTAGTAATTTTTTTTGCTTGAAAAATAGCTTGTGGAAAAAGTTTAACATTAAACCATTCTGGTGTTTTTAATGTTTCTGCAATGTCAACATAAGAAGTTTTCACAGAACCCGCATCAACGATAATACGAACATGACTTTCATTGAGCTTTGCAGGATCAAAATAAATTTCTCCATCAAATTTTCTAAATTCTCCCGATGTCGGAGCATCATTCATAATGCCCGTAAAAGTCAAAGAGCTTTCTTTTGCTATAATTTGCCATGCGGGTACTGCAGTTATTCCAACCAAAGGTATAAAAAAAATGAATATGCCAATAAGCACACGAATATAAAATTGAGTTATGGCCATAACATTCTCCTTAATATTTCATCTTTATTAATAAAGTGATGTTTTAATGCAGCAGCAATATGCAAACACAATACCGCAATTAAACAGTAAGCTAACCACATATGAATTTGTGTCAATAACAATCTCAATTCTTCATTGGGTGAAACTAAATTAGGCAAAATAAATAATCCAAAAAAAGAAACAGGAATACCTGCTGCTGAAGAAAGCGCCCAACCTGTTATCGGTAAAACAAACATAAATCCATAAAAAACCCAATGAACGCTACGCGCTGCTAATCTTTCCCATAATGGAAGAGATGATAGCGTTGGTGTTATATTGGATAATCGCCACATTAAACGTAAAATCACCAGCATAAACACCAACACGCCAAGTTCCTTATGCCATCTAAACAATTTCAGCTTAAGAGGACTAATAGGAATTCGAGTCATGTAAATTCCTATAATAAGAAGTGCAATAATGAGAATCGCCATTATCCAATGAAAAAAAATACTTACTAATCCGAAATGGCTACTCGTATTTTTGATCAACATTATTCGTTGCCTTTTGCCTTCGATGCTTCAGCTTCAATCTCAATTTTGACGTCATCACCCACCCCTGGCAATAAAGCCGTCATACCAAAATCAGAACGTTTTAATGTTGTCGTCGCACTAAAACCAACTGTTTCTTTGTCATTCACTGGATTAATGCCTTTTTTATTAAACTTAACACTTAACATAATTGATTTAGTCACACCATGCAATGTCAACATTCCTGTCACTTTAGCTGTTTTTTTCCCTGTAACAACAATTTTATCGCTGACAAAAGTAGCAACAGGAAATTGTTCTACATTTAAAAATAATTTTCCTTTTAGGTGCTTATCAAATTCGGCAAGGCTGGTAGCTAGATCTTCAATTCGAACAGTGACATTTACTTTGCTGTTTTCTGGATTTTTTTCATCTAATAGTAATACGCCAGAAGCAGGCCACTTTCCCGATTGCTCAGAAAAACCAAAATGACTTGTATGCCACAATAGGTAAGTATGATTAGGATCAAGATTGTATGTCTCTAACGCATAGACTGCCAATGAAAAAAAGCAAAGAAACAAAGTAAAAAATCCAATCAAAATCCGCTTCATATTAATCTCCTTCTATATATAAATAAAATTACGCTGGAATGCCCTCATAAACAATACTTAAGTTAACAATAGTTCCAAGTAATACATGTTTTTTTAAACATTCATTAATATTAAATTCAGAATCTACATTTAATACGGATTCACACGCTTTTTCAAAACTTACACCGCCATGAAACAGCATTAAAAAAGCAAATTCACTTTCCGTTAATTTTTCAAAATTGACATCCCATTGACGCCGAATAACCAATATTTTTTCTTCTTTATCTATAATCTTAATTTCTTCATCACTCTCTTGTTGACAAATCTGCCAAATAGATAAAACAGGAAATTGAAATGCAAATAGCCGAGCACTTGGATGCAATTTAAAAATAATCTTACCATAGTTATCTTCCGGAATAGTTGTAAATTTTGTTATATCAAATAAAGAAGAATCTTCCGCATAAAACGCTTCATGATGTGCCCATTCTAACTGAGCCATTTCAGATAAATAAGATAGTTGTTTTGCAGGAGGAAAATGTGCTAAAAAATCAGGAAAATACCCACCGAATGTATGCAAATTGCCAGAATTCAAAGGGTATTGATCAATGTATTTTTTAGCAGTAGCAATAAAAAAATCCTTGCCTACTAAACGATAAATAGCAGGATAAGTATTCTTAAGCATCTCAGTCAAATGAATAAAAAAATTATTGCGATAAATTTGTAAACGCGTCGACTTTGATAACCCATTTGCAAGAATATATACAAGAGAAGTCTCATCTTTTTTAAGGATAGCATTTTTTAAACTTCTCTGTAATTCACGCAATAACAGCATTGATATTCTCCAAGATATGGCTTGCTTTTCTTGCTTCATGAAGTAAAACAGGTAAGCCTGGAAGATCCTTGTCCCATTCAATTAACGTAGGCTTTGGCCCCATACATTGCAATGTCTGCTGGTATAGCTCCCAAACGTCATTGGAAATAAACTGGTTATGCGTGTCAATAAGAATAGCACCATCTGCAAATTCATTTTTAGTGAAGCCTGCCAAATGAATCTCATATACAAAATCTGTAGATACATTCTGTAAATAAATATTAGTATCCCAGCCGTGATTGATACTATTCACATATAAATTATTCACATCAAGCAATATCCCACAGCCGGTTTGTTGCACCACCGCAGTTATAAACTCATATTCAGGAATAATAGAATGAGCAAATTGAAAATAACTGGAAATATTCTCAATTAAAATTTGGCGATTTAAATACTCTTGCACCTCATTAATATGCCTGGATACAACATGCAAAGCTTCTTCTGTATAAGGAAGTGGTAATAAGTCATTTAAATAACAGCCATCAATAGATGACCAACTAAGATGTTCGGAAACAAAAAGAGGAGTAAAACGATCTGTTAATTTTTTTAAATGATTAAGATGTTCGACATTAAGATCATCCGCTGATCCAAGCGATAAGCCCACTCCGTGCAAGCTTAAGGGGTAATCCTGTGATATTTTTTCTAAAAAATGAAGTGGCTTGCCTCCCTTACCAAAATAATTTTCACTATGAACTTCAAACCATCCTATTTTTGGATGGGTTTTGATAATGTCGCAATAATGTTCGGCACGCAAACCAATTCCAAGTAAATTTGCAACTATTTCAGAGTTATAATATTGCAAAAAAGATTCTCCCGACAAGACTGACGTTAACTAACGTGAGTAATGCTCAAGATGGTCATGCCGATTTTTTATTTGGTTTGAGATTTCCACCTACAATTTTATTACAAAGGCCTTGAGGTACAAAAAGATAAGCATCAGGTTGCGCGTCTTTTTTAGCAGAGCCAGCACAAGATGCCGCTGCAGTTTCACAATCATTCATACCTGCTTTTGCAATACCAAAACATTTTTCCGCTTGCTGTTCTGCTGCTGCAGCATTCGTAGAAATGATGATTGAACTGGCTGTTGTTAACGCTAAAATACTGGCAATCGCAGATTTAACTATTTTTTCCATATTTTTTTTACGCATGTCTTATTCCCTATGACATATTAAAATGTGATTTTTAATTTTACTCTGAATACAGAGAAATATATGCAATCTATACCATACCCAGTACCCAAAGCCCCCAAAGACCTATCATGACATGACTAATAGTAACGCCTATTAATGTTTTATGCCGGGAATAAAGCCATCCCCAAAAAAGACCAGGAAAAAATGCCCAAATTGCCATAGAAAGAGGCAAATAAAGATGCACCGTGGAAAAAATAAGATTAGAAACAAAAATAGATACTAATGTTTTATGTTTCCCTGTAAGAAAAACCTCTAAAGATCCTTGCAATCCACCTCGCACAATTAATTCTTGTGCTGGCGCAATTAAAAGAGAATACAGAATAAGAGAAACGATCCACGCGACTTTAAGATCAGCTGTCGCTTCTCCTGTTAAATTCATAGTCATATTTTCTGTGAACTGCAGAGATGCAAAAGGTTCAATAAGAGGATGCCCGAGATAAGCAGTAAAAAAATGAACTTGCACCCATTTTATTATTACCATAATAACTAATACAGGTAGAGTAAATAAAATGGACTCGATCGCAGCACGTTTCCAATCGTGGGTAGTCACACCAAAAACTGCTTTAGGTAACTTCGTAGATTTAATCAAAATAACAAATGCAATAATAAAAAATAGGCTCAATGGAACTGTTACAAAAGTAGTTGTCTGTGTTTTAACAATAAGATCACCTAATCCTGCAAGTGAGAAAGTAAATAAGCAAATTACGACTATAGTATTTATCATAAATTTGCCCATTACGATACGCAGTGTATATTCCTCAACTTGCTTTTTAAGCGCGCGAATCGTTAATTTATTAGTGGAGCGCAAACGTTCTGTAATATTTTTAGAAATGTGATAATAAATCTGCGTAAATTCGTTTCCTTTTTCGATAAAAGCAGAATAGGGAATACTAAATAATGTAGTCGCTGTAACAGCTCGCACAGCAGCAGAACGAGGCCCATGATCAATCAACGGCATCTCCCCCACACTCTGACCCGCATGTAATAGGGTTAAACGATGATGTTGAAAACTTTCATCTTGTTTGGTAATTTCAACTGCACCATCAATAATGATAAATAATTCATTAGATGCATCGCCTTCTTGAAAAAGATATTCGCCTTCCGCTAAGTGGCTTTCATAAGTCATACTGTAAAGTTTCTGTAAATACTCTTCTGATATACCTTTAAACAAAAAAGCCTTGCAAAAAAGCTCAAACTTTTTTTTATTGGTAAGAATCCGCTGAGGTTTTTCAGGCGATAAAAAACCATAAATAGCATTTATTGCATTCTTCATGAAATGTTTCATTGATATAATCCTAATTAAGCCATCTACATAGATTACTCACTTATTGTATATAGCATAGCATATTTTCTTTTTCTCTTTAATTTAATGTAATTGTATTTTATCCATATTCCGCAGATATTGCTCACTATACGCTCCAATAATGTTTCTGTTTCAGTCGACATAATTTAACTAATGTATTTTTTTCTGTTAAAAATAATTGAACTGCACCATTTTTGTCCGTAAAAAACAATTTTGCGCCCACATTACGGTATTTTTCTTCGACACTTTTATTAGGTAAATGATAACGATTGCGATAACCCACTGGAAATAATACATAGTATGGATGTACATCTTGCACAAACGCATCCAATGCTGAAGTTTTACTACCATGATGCGGAGCAATTAAAATATCGGCTTTGATATTGCCAGCATCATTTTGTATCAACTCTTTTTCAGCCAACCTTTCAATGTCTCCGGTCAATAAAATATGTTTTTGATTTTTGGTAGTGATTCTTAACACACATGAGCTATCGTTATTAAGATCTAATTTATCTATCGATGGATAAAGAAAAGAAAAATTAACTTCGTCCCATTTCCATTGTTCGCCTCGCAAACAATACGATACAGGAAATGAAAAAAATTTTTCTGGTACGCTTGTTTTAATCATAGATACTGAAAATTGATGCAATAAAGTTTTTACTCCACCCATATGATCATTATCTCCGTGGCTAACCACTAACAAATCAATTTTTTTAGCCCCAATTGAGCGTAAAAATGGAGTAACTACACTTTCTCCCATATCATAATCATTACTGAAACGTGCCCCGGCATCAAAAACTAAAATATGTGTTTGTGTTTGCACAACAGCAGATAATCCTTGACCTACATCTAATAAAGTAAACCAAACTTCGCCTGATGCTGGCATTGGATAGCGATAAAAAATAAGCGGAAAAAACCAGATTATTCCTAAATATCTTCCTGAAAAACCCGCTGGTAGCAATAAAATGATTGCACCTATACATGCTACAAATAAAATCCATTTTTCAGGTACCACTTGATACCATGAAGCCCATGATAAATGTGAAAAATAAGTCAAGATACCCCATAATAAATGTAATGCTTGATCAGCAAGCAGCAAAATGTACCCGCTTAATGTTGTTGAAATACATAAAAAAATACAACCGAGCAATGTTAAAGGTAAAACGACAAATCCTATCCATGGAATTGCGATACTATTAGCAACAAATGAAATTAACGAACATTGTTGAAATAACCAGACACTCAACGGAATGAGACCTAACGCAATAACCCATTGTATTCTGCTTAATTTCCAACCTAATCCATGCGGCCCTCTTCGCCCACCAATACCATAAATAATCAATGCAACAGAACCAAACGATAACCAAAAACTTTCTATTAACACACTTAAC
>AMFJ01007913.1_pt1 | contig 12496 bp, 11 predicted proteins | sample 427208 | NCBI WGS metagenome assembly AMFJ01 (sample SAMN02954298, study PRJNA114691) | groundwater metagenome | biome: aquatic; feature: subsurface aquifer; material: sediment; isolation source: subsurface aquifer sediment | place: USA: Rifle, CO | collected 2008-08
TTCTCACTAAACCTGGATCAAAAACTGGGGGCTTGACACTACCAGCCGCTTAAAAAATTATTTTGATAATTTTTTAAAATAATAAAAAAGCCACCCTATTATTTGAATGTAATGAATCAGAGTACTAGCAAATTTTTTTAACGAAATTTATAATCTCTTCAAGAGCCGCCTGAGGACAAATTTTTGAAATTATAAGTCCTTTGTCGTACTTTAAAAGTTTTTCTGCTTGAGCTCCGAGATTAAAACTTGCAATAGGCAAATCAAGACTCATTGCTTCTGATATTGTATAAGAAAATGTTTCTGGAACAATAGATGATATAAACACAATATCAGCGTTACATTGTTCTATTAAATCAGGAAGATCCTCTCTTTTGTATTTGCCTGTCGTATATAAATTTGTTTTTTTTGTACAATCTCCAATTATGGTTAATTTTACATTTTTGTAAGGTTCTTTTTTAGTTAGATTAGCTATTTCTAATATTATTTCTCTACCTTTTATATGTGTTAATGTGCCAAGTATCACTATATTAATGTAATCAGGATATTCTGTTTTCCTGGTCAAGGGTAATTTCTTGCTAAAATATTCTACATCGTGAGAAATAACAGATATTTTATTTTCTAAAAAAGGGTATGTCTTTTTAAAAAGTAACTTAGACGAATTTGAAAAAACTATTAGTTCATCTACTGTACTAATGTAAAATTCACCCCAGATTTTTCTCCACTCTTTTATTTCCTTAAGATTTTTGATGGATCTTAGTTCTATATAATTATTATTAATATAACAATCTTGACACTTGATTTCATCAGGAAGATAGCAATATTGGCCTAATTTATTTATTAAATGCCAACTTGGACAAATGGAATAATAATCATGTCCTTTTACTATTATTTTGTTATTTTGATTTTTTAAGTTTTTTAGAAGTTTAAAAATATGTAAGATCTTAGTGTAACTTACCAGATTGTTAATTACAATTTGAGAATCCTTTATATTTAATAATATATTTTCAAGTTCTTTTAAATTGCAAAATATTTCAAAACAATTATTTTGACTAAATATTGACAATTTATATTGTTGATTTATTTCTTGGATTCTTAAAACAGTTTCAGATAAATTATGGGTTTTTAACTTGTTAAAAAAATAAGTTTCAGTTCCACCACCAAGTCCATGATCAAAATAAACATACATGTTTTGACAAGAAGTAATAGTAAGCTCACCTCTTGTAGGTTTTACCATAATTACTAAAATTCGAAGTCCAAATAAATAAATTTTAATTCTAAAATCAGTTCTTTTTATTTTTACTATTGGTAAAAATAAAAAATATAATACAAAGATATTTTCAAACCTTGATGTTCCTAAAAACTTTTTCACTTTTATCACGCTTAACGTACATTCTATCAAACTAAAGGTGGATATAAACTATAAATGAGAACCTTTGCCTTGTATTTAATTTCATATAATTTTATCATAAAATTAATGTTCTTATCTTGCATCTTAATTAAAACAATTAAACCTGTTGATTGTAACTTTTTTATGTCTTAATTTCTTGGCATGTTATGCTGGTAAAATATCGAAAAAAATTTGCCGGCATTTTGCCGACTTCGATGTAAATTTGTTCAAATCAATCAATTTCACAAAAACCTCGGAAGTATTGCTAGTAGTGGGTTTGATTGGCATCTATTGAACTCTATAAAAACGCCTATAACACTCTTCTAAGCGATAAGTCACTAATTTCAATATTTCTCAGTTTCTATTTTGATTTATAGAACATTTAATCTTTTATCGATGTGCAATAACTAAACTACTTGATGATCAGCTTCTTTACTTTTAAACTGAGTCATATAAAGAGTTTTATAGGCTCCGTTTTCAGCCTGCATTAGTTCATCATGGCTGCCGACTTCTACAATTTGCCCTTCATTAATAACTGCAATTCTTGTAGCATTTTTAACAGTTGAAAGCCTGTGAGCGATTACGAAAACTGTTCTGTTTTGCATTAAAGTATCTAAAGCCATTTGCACAATAGCTTCTGATTTATTATCAAGAGCGCTTGTAGCTTCATCAAGAATAACTATAGGTGCGTCTTTTAACAAAGCTCTAGCTATTGCAATTCTTTGTCTTTGGCCTCCTGATAGCATAACACCTCTTTCGCCAATTTCTGTGTCAAGGCCTTTTTCAAGACTGGCAATAAATTCATCCAGATAAGCCCCTTTTATAGCTCTTTGAATTTCTTGCTCAGTCGCATCGAGCTTTCCTATAAGAATATTCTCCTTGATTGTACCTTCAAAGAGTACATTATCCTGAAAAACCACTGCAATTTTATCTCTAAGAGACTCTAAATCAATATCTCTTATGTCTACTCCATCAATTGCAATCCTGCCTGAGATTACATCATAGAATCTTGGGATTAAAGTAACTAGAGAAGTTTTACCCCCACCTGAATTCCCAACAACAGCTATGGTTTCACCAATCTTTATGTTTAAATTTATGTCTTTGAGCACCGGACAATCTTTATTGTATTCAAACCAGAGATTTTCAAAACTAATCTGCTGTTTTATGGAATCAATTTTAACGGCATTAGGGTTATTCTGAATTTCCGGCTGATGATCAAGAATATTAAACACCCTCTCCATTGCAAGCAGGGCGTTTTTAAGATCTACATATGTATTGCCAAGACTCTTAACAGGTTGATACAAGAGAAGCAAAGCAGTTATGAATGATACAAAATTCCCCGGTGTAATTGTTCCTGTAACAATTAAATGGCTTCCATAGCCAATAACACTGGCAATTCCTATTGACGCTACAAAATGAGCAAGAGGGGTCAACCATCCCGTGGTTTTTACCATTTTCATACCCAGATTGAACGATTCAGTCAGAAAACTATTATATCTATTGTGTTGATAACCCTGTAAATTGTAAGAAGTTATAATTCTATTTCCTGCAAAAGTTTCATTATATCTTGATATTATCTTTCCACCAATTTTTACACTTTCATTAGAAATATATCTTAGTCTTTTTCTAATAAAATAAACAGGAGCAAAAGCTGTACCAAGAATAACAACAGCAATAATTGCAAGCTGCCATGAATTATAAAGCAGGACTCCTACAAGCGAAACAGACGAACAAGCTCTTGTAACAATAGTTTTTATGTTGCCTATTACACCTGATGATGCCAAATCTGCGTCTCCGGAAAACCTTGCAATAATAAAACCTGATGATCCTTTATCAAAATACCTTGATTCAAGAGATAATAGCTTTTTAAACAGTTCAGCCTTTAGCCCGAGAGTTATTTTACCTCCTGCCCAAGTGTTCATATAATTTGCTACATAATTCAAAATAGCCTGAATAGCAGTAAAGCCTACTATTGCAAAGGGAATATAGTAAGCAAACTTCATATTTTTCTCTATCATTACAACGTCCATATAAGGTTTTAATGATAGGGCAACTACTGCCTCAAGTGCTCCTATTGGAATAGCCAGTAATAAACCTATTAAAGCCCTAAATAAATATGGTTTTACATAGGGATAAATTCTTTTGTAATAATAGACTAAACGATCTTGTTCTTTCATAAAAACTTTCCAGTATTAACTTTACCTTAATATACAACAAAATCTAAAGTAAGGTTAGGAAATACTGCCCTATCTTAAAATTTCTTATTTTTCTCTTAAAATTACTGGATTTTAAGCCATTTGGCAATCAGGTTATATATTTTTCTCTCAAAAGGGGTATAAAACTGACTTAGCATCTCCATTTTTTCTTTATTATGCATAGCCCCTGCAGGATTAGTAGAGATTCCTCCAATATTGAATATCGTAATTGGAAATCCTACATACTTATAACTTACTTTATGCTCAAGAAGAGCCTTAAGAATAAATTCATGATCACTAACGATCTTATAATTAGCATTAAACAATCCTACTTTGTCAAAAACACTTTTTTTATAAAATAAAGCCGGCTGAGGAGGTGTGTTTTTCAAAAGATATATCTTGTTTAACTTATCCTGTTTCTTTATATAAAATTTGCCACTTCTTTTGTCTAAAAAAGCCAGATCCCCCCACACAAGTTCTGCCGTATTTTTTGAAATCTTATTAACAACCAGTTTAATCATATTATTATGCAAAAAAGTATCATCAGCATTAAGAAAAAATAAATAATCACCAGTAGAAGCATTAATACCCTTATTCATAGCTTCATAAATACCTGAATCAGGTTCACTTACAAAATATGAGATCTTGTCTTTATGCTTATCAATTATATTAACAGTATTATCAGTCGAAGCACCATCAATGATGATGTATTCAATATCAAAATAAGTCTGATTTATAACACTTAAAATAGTCTCTTCTATGGTATTTCCAGCATTCATACAAGCTGTTATTATTGATATCTTCATCCTATTGATAATTCCTTAATTCTTCATCTATTAAAATATCTAAAATATTAAAGAAATCTAAATCATAGTTCCAATTTAGAATTTCTTTAGCTTTTGAATTATCCCCGTACATATCTATGATATCAGCAGGGCGATATAGATTTTTATCTATAATAATTTTATCTTTCCTAATACTCAATTTATCAAACACATAATATACTATTTCTTTTAAAGATATTGATTTTCCTGAACAGATGATAAAATCATCAGGTTTATCTTGTTGCAACATAAGCCACATTGCCTCAATATATTTTGGAGAAAAACCAAAGTCTCTTTTTACATCTATATTTCCAACTTTTAATACTTCCTGTTTGCCCTTATGAATATCTATTGCTTGACGTATTACTTTTTTAACAAAAAATCTTTCATTTCTTAAATATGATTCATGGTTAAAAAGTATTCCACAACAAGTAAATAAATTATACGCTTCCCTGTAATTTATAGTGGTCCAATGAGCTGCGGCTTTTGATATAGCATAAGGACTTAATGGGTGAATAACAGTTTTTTCAACTATAGGTAGATTTTCAGCTTTTCCAAACATTTCACTACTTGATGCTTGATAAAATTTTATTTTAGGATTAATAGTTTTTATACTTTCAAGAATATTAAGAATAGAAATAATATTAAACTGCATGGTCCCTATTGGCTGATCAAAAGATGTTTTAACGGAACTTTGAGCAGCTAAATTATATATTTCATCAGGATCGTATTTATTTATAATATTCATTATTCTTGAAATATCAAGAAGATCACATTCTTCTAAAATCACTTCATTATTGATTCCAAGATAAGATAAATTATGATGACCAGAATATTTATAACTCCTAACAAGTCCAATGACTTGATAACCTTTACCAAGAAGAAATTTGCTTAAATACGCACCATCTTGTCCAGTTATACCTGTTATCATTGCTGTTTTCATAATATGCTTTCATATACTTTCTTAGTTTCTTGAGCTGTTTTTTGCCAGGAAAATTTTTTAACCTGATTATAACCTTTGTTTATTAGTTCCTGCCTTAAACTATTATTATAAATCACACTTTTTATACTTTCTAATATAGAATCCTCATTCTTAGGATCCATATAAACAGCTGCATCTCCTGCTACTTCAGGCAAAGAACTGGTATTACTGACAATAAGAGGACATCCACAAGAGAAAGCTTCTAAGACTGGAATTCCAAAACCCTCATATAATGATGGGAAAATAAAAGCTTTAGCATTTTTATAAAAGTATGGTAGGGTTTCATCAGCTACAGGACAATAAAGAACCTGTTCCTTAATACCTAGTCCTTCTAAATAAGTTGCTTCTTCTTGATTAAATGGTGCACCTCCTGCACTAACAACTTTCAAGTCATTATCCTGATTTAATAATGGGATTATCGATTTTATGAATCCTTTAAAATTTTTATACAGACCTCGTGTTCCAACAAATAAAATATAATGTTCAGGAAGTTTAATATCTTGTTGGCTTTGCACTTTATTTATATCAAAAGAATTGGCAAGATAAGTAACTTCTATCTTATTTTCATCAATTCCATAGAATTTAATAATGTCTTTTTTAGTATTTTCTGAAATAGCTATAATTTTATCTGCTTTTTGAGCAAGCTTCTTCTTATGCATAGAGGCGAGATCACCGGTAAAGCCCTCAGGAAATTTTTCCTGAATCATATCATAAATAGTAAGTACAAAAGGCTTTTTATCCAAATATTGCAAAAAGCAAGGATCATAGTAAGTAGGATGAAGAAGATCAAAATTTTGTTTTTCTAGAGACTCTTTTACAAAACTTCTATTATTTGATCTAAATTTTTTATTTATCTTATTTACAGCATTATTATATATTTTATAAAAGACTTTCCTAGGATACTGTATATTGTCCAGCTTTTTTGAAGCTAAAAACTGTTTATGCCTTGAGAATACAGCTTTTTCAAGATAATGATTATCGGAATACAAAAGAGGAAATGTTATATCAAATTCAGAATTTTCATAAAAATAATTTATGATTTCAAAATAATATCTTGAAATTCCGCCATACTTTTGACAGAAAAAAATTTGAGGATCATAAAGTACTTTCATAAGAATTTTCTTTCGTTTTTCTAATAAGAAATTGCATATCATTAAACATTCTATTTCTCATTTTACTGTTAATTTTATCCAGTAAGAATTTTTCTATTTGATTATATAATTTTAGCTTATGCAAGTATTTTATGAATTTAAAGACAGCAGGATTTATCTGTTTTTCTGTTAATAAATGAATTGACCTAAAAGAATAAAAGTTAAGTTTATACTTATTTGCAATAAACTCAAGTGTTTTTTGAGAATAAAAAGATACATGCTGACCATGTTCCATCCCATAATACCACCAATCTTGAGGTTGCGGAATAGCAACGGGTAAAATTCCGGTTGTAAATAATATATTTTTGGAAATTGAAAGCATTTTTTCAATTTCCTCAATAGGATTAACGAAGTGCTCAAAACTCTCAAAGCTTGTTAATAAATCAATTTTATCATTGTGATTATACTCAAACCCTCTTGCAATAAGATTTTTGCAATATGGATCATGCCAATAAAAATCAAAGCCTACATCTCTCATTAGTCTTGTAAAGATCCCATACCCTCCAGCATAATCAAGAAACTTCCTTTTTCTATTATATAAATAATAAATAATTACGCTAGAAGTCTTAGATAACTCTAAATTTCGAGATAAAATTCCTGTATCATATATATTTATTACTTCATTATAAGCTTCATTAAGCCAAAAAGGCTCTTCAGTTTGAAGGAAGCCACAACTATTACAATAAAAGTATCTAATATTATATTTATTTAATATTCTTGCTTCGAAAATATTTTCAGTTATTAAATTGCATATTTTACAGCGCATATTAAACTCTTAAATCTCAATAATCTTAAATAATACAAGTGTATTTTCCTTCATACTTAGCAAAAAAACGATTAATAAAATCAAATGACTCCGAAGGTTCCATTGTCAGAACTTCTTCCATATTTGCATTCCAAGGAAACTTTTCCTTTCTATCAAGCTTTTCAAGGTAGCCTTTTTTGTATGCTTCTTCAGGAGTAAGACTTGGAAATGGATTTAGCTCTTTTGGAACAAGAAAAGCATTATTATATTCAAGCTTAATTATATCGTAATTAAACTTACTACAAAGAACCTGTAATTGTGAAATACTTTGACCAAAAAAATGATCTCCAGCCCAAGTATAATTAGAATCATATTTTACCGTAAACTTGATTGGTGGAGGGATTTTTTCATTTATTTCTGTACATATTAGTGAAGGTCTATACAAATTTAAAATTTCTTCCAAAACAAAATAATCATAACCATCAATATCAAGACTTAAAAAACCAAATTCTTTTGGTATTTCATAGCCTCTTAAAATAAAAGATATGTTTTCAGGGTTAATTTTACATTTAGCTAAGCTTACTCTTGGAAAAGCTTTATGTGCAAATGCTAATTTTGAAAAACTATCACTATTATATTCAACGGCAAGACCAGCCCAGCCTTTCTTAAATAGAGCATATGTGTTAGACATAGTAAGCCCATCACCTGCGCCAATATCAACACAAGTTTTGTGTTTAAGATTAATGGATTTAAGAAATTCAAATATAATATATTCTTCATCAAGATAAGAATATTTAGGTAAATCACTAGTTGACTTGTTTTTCTTTTTATTCAGAATCTTTAAAATATTCATAACAAATTTCCCATTCTATCTAATATTTAGTATGATTTTTTTTAATATTTTTTTTAAAGGGTTAGCTTTTTTTGCTAATATTCTAGAATAATGATCTTTAAAAGTATAATTATCAGCTTCTACATTTTGTAAAACAAATGAAGGATGATTAATTTCCCTTATACTACAACTTTTTAGATTAGCGAGTTTATTATCTTTATCTCTTGTATGTGTTCCATCATCTCTAAATCCTATATTTGTTATAAGGTTTGTATTTGGTAAAATAGTTAAGCCATTTTGACTTAAAACAGTATATACCCATTGATAATCCCAGGTGTCTATTTTTCCCTCAGCAATATTTTTAAAAATGTTAACCCAGAACTCTTGCGCTACTTTACTTTCAAAAACATTTTTAATTTGATTTTGAGATAAAAAATCTGAAAAAGTATTCATATTAACGTCATAATATTTCCAGGCTCTTCTCCAAGTAGCCCAACCCCAAATATGAGCTGATCTTGAAAAATAATAGCTTCCATCCCCTCTTTTTATACCATTTTGAAAATTATCGCCAGAAATCATCATAATTCTTTCATCATTTCTATAATATTCCAAAAGTTCCTGACAGAACCAGAAAAAAGATTGATCGGGTATACAATCATCTTCTAAAATAATCCCTTCTTCTTCGTTATCAAAAAACCAGTTAATACCTGAAGATACGCCTATTTTACAGCCAAGATTTTTATTACTGAAATTGGTATGGACTTCACAATTCCAATCAATCTGCTTAATTATCTCTCTTGTTTGTTTACATTTTTTTTCTGCTTCATTATATTTATCTGACCTTGGACCATCAGCTGAAATATAAAGTTTTTTAGGTTTTACTTTTTTTATCTCATTAAAAACCAACTGAGTTGTATCAGGTCTATTAAAAATCAAAAATAATACAGGAGTAGAAAGTTCTTTTATCATACTAATTTACCAAATTTATAGTTTTACTTTAAATTATTTACAGTATAAATTGATTTCATGAAAAGGTTTATACAATCTTTCATTGATCTTTTAATAATACAGAAGATTTTATTAAATAGGGGGGATAATGGTAGAAAATACATTAAATAGATTATTAGTAAATCTTTCTTACCAAAAATGTAGTTAAATCTGCTTAACAACTTATTATTAAGTTTTAGTTTTTCTTTTTTAATCCGATATATTTGATTTATAATCCATTTTCTCTTAACATCAAAAGATCTCTTGTAAATTTCGTATGGAATAGCGTCTTTATAGTTTTTATAAGCATAAGTGAACGTTTCTACATCTCCACTGGTAATATCTAGTAATTTAAGTATATCTTGCTGCCATTTGTTATTAGGAACCCTTCCTTTAATATAAGGAAATGCAATAATATACATTGTTAAATTTGTAATTAGTGAGAAAAACACTCCTAATTGAATGAATTGAGTTCCATAAAAAGGTTTTTTTTCACCCTTATTCCATAATGATTTTCGTAAAACATAAGCTGGAAGAAAAGAAGGAAATATTGGACCAAGATTGGGATCTAATATTTTAGAATAAAACTCATTAGGATTATTGCATAATACATCATTATCTAGATTTAGTATTTTTTGTGTGATAATTTCACTCATATCATGGGAATTTTGGCTATAATTAATAAAGATAAAATCTATTTTGGGATTATTCTTTATTATTGAAAGGACTTTTTTTATAACCCCTTCTCCAAAAATATCATCTTGGCCACAAAACCAAATATATTCTCCTGTAGCATAGGATACCACTTTTTCAAAATTATCATCCATTCCAAGATTTTTTTTATTTTTAAACAGTTTAATATTTTTATTTTGTGCAAAATTTTCAGCTATTTTATATGTATTATCTGTAGAAAGATCATCACATAAAACTAGCTCAACTTTATCTGGGTCAATCTGTGAAATAATACTGTTAAGCGTATCAGTTAAAAATTCCTCCCCATTAAATAGAGGGATAACAATAGATATTATAGGTTTGAAATCACTATTAAGCATATTTACTCTTGTCCTTTATTAATACCATTCATATGAAGACAAACACTCATTGGCTGAAGCTTTTCTAGTAATACTTGTGGCTGTTTGATATAGGTATTTATATCTAAAATGTCATCTTCTCCATAAATACCATATGTAGAAAAAAATAAATAGTAAATATGGAGAATAACAAGATTTTTTTTAAAAATTTTTTCCTGCTATATACAAATAATGCAATTGATGCAAATGGCATATATCCCCTCAGAACTTAATCTCAAAATAATCTTAACCCGTTTCTCTTAATTATAAAATACTTTTTCAAATTATCACAAAAATCTTTAGAGCCTATGTGTTGAATAAAAATACAAGATTCCTAGATGATCTTTAATAATAGGCCATGTTTACTTCAAGGTTGTAATTGCTTTATAATAGAGTAATCTGTTAATTAAATTGAAAATTTATTGCTAAATATTTAATAATTTTTATACGGAATTAGAGAGATTGAATTATATGCATAAAATCAAGAAATTAATCTTTAAATTGTTTGGGTTATCAATCGATTTACAAATGAGTGATATTCTTAAGTTATTTCCAACTAAGGATTTTAAGTTAAGTAAATTAGCAAATAATAAACACCAGCTGATATTTAATAATGATCTTGGGTATCATAGACCTAATTATTCACCTATTTTTTATTATCAAAATAAAAGATGGCAAGTAGAAGTTGATGGGATTACTTTTCAAACAAAAAGTAATCCTTGCTTTGAACTTATAAGTGAATTAAGAGGATATACACTTCTTGATAATGTTGGGAATGATGACATAGTTATAGACGTAGGTGCATCAACAGGCTTAATTGGTTGCTACTTTGCAAAAAAGATTGGTAATAGTGGCAAAGTTATAGCACTTGAACCTGATGTGAGATTTCGTACAATATTGGAAACACATATAAAATATAATAATTTGGATAATATTAAGGTTATAAGAAAAGGATTATACAATAAATGTACCAAGATATCCTTTGATTTATTGGATATGGGTGCTTCCAGAATAGAGTCTGATCCCGATAACCAGAATAAAGCAGAATCCAAAGAAATAGAAACTATAGACATATGTACGCTTGTTAATTATTTAAATCTTGATACATCAAAAATAAAGCTTATCAAAATGGATATAGAAGGAACAGAGGTTGATATTGTTGAAGATATAGCCTTATTTATTGAGAAGAATATTAATACCGTGGCCTGCATTGCCTCGTATCATAAAATAAATGGGATTCCTGCATATAAAATTATCGAGGATAAATGCAGAAATTCGGATAAAATTTTCACAAAAACAGTTTATCCTTATCACCCTAGTACATTTATAATTAATAATCTAAATAGTGCAGGGATAAATAAGTTACAAGAAATCCCCCAATATCTGGAAGTATAAACAGGAAGGGTAATTAAATGGCCATACCCATTATTTTTATACATAAAGGAGACTGTGATTATTTGGCTTATAGTTTAACTCAGGCTAAGCATTTTAATCCGGATTCAAAAATATTTTTAATTGGAGATAAAGAAAATAGTCATTATAAATTTGTTAATCATATAAATATATCAGATTATTTTACAAATGGTAAAGAGTTCGAGAAAATATACAAGCATTTAAGTACTCTCTCGCGTAAGTTTGAACTTTTTTGCATTCAAAGATGGTTTATTTTAAAAGATTTTATGTCTGCTAATAATATAAATAAGTGTGTTTATATTGACTCTGATGTTTTATTATACTCGAATATTACTGAAGAACAGAAAAAGTTTGAACAGTTTGATTTTGCATTATCAGGCATTAGTGGACATACTTGTTTTATCAATAACATAGAGGGATTAACCAAATTTTGTGATTTTGTAACTTGTATATATAATGATGCCAGTCAACTTGAATATTTAGAAAAATTCGTGTTACACCTCGTCAAAAATGAACTTCCCGGAGGTATATGCGATATGATACTTTTCTCTGAATATGCTAAAAGAAACAGGGATAGAATTGGAGAAAACTTTCAAATTATTGATGCTTCAATATTTGATCATACTATAAACACTTCAGACGGATTTGAAATGAAGAATAAAATAAAGAACATTTGTTTTAAAAATAATATTCCATATTGTAAGCATCTTGAAACTAATAAAGATATTAAGTTTAACTCTTTACATCTTCAGGGAGAAGCAAAAGAATTAATGCCGATATATCATAAAGGAAATAAGATTGCTGCTGAAATGTATTGTTTTTTATATAAATTTAAAAACAAGGTTATAAAATTAAGAACTATCTTTAATTAGAAATGAATTAACCCCGATGCAGAGCATACGGGGTATCT
>AMFJ01033402.1_pt1 | contig 12495 bp, 10 predicted proteins | sample 427208 | NCBI WGS metagenome assembly AMFJ01 (sample SAMN02954298, study PRJNA114691) | groundwater metagenome | biome: aquatic; feature: subsurface aquifer; material: sediment; isolation source: subsurface aquifer sediment | place: USA: Rifle, CO | collected 2008-08
TACCCTCGCCGATCTCCCCCTGTCGGCGAGGGTCAATTTTTTTAAAAAAGGCGGAACGCGTTTTTACGCCACCAACCTTTTCTGCTTATTAACCGCGCTCTGCGGATTTTTTTATAAGCTCAACAAACAGCGGGTGCGGACGGAGCGGGCGCGATAGGAACTCGGGATGAAACTGGACACCAACGAAAAACGGATGGTCTTTAATTTCCACGATCTCAACCAAATCCTGCTTTGGGTTCACGCCAGCAATAACTAGACCTGCGGCCTCGAGCTCGGCGCGATAAGCATTGTTAAATTCATAGCGATGGCGATGCCGCTCGGAAATAAGATCTTTGCCATAGGCCTCGCGCGCACGCGTGCCTTTTGTAAGTTTGCAATCGTACGCGCCTAGCCGCAGAGTGCCGCCATAGCTTTTGTCTTTTATGTTCTCATCCTGCCCTGCCATGAGCGCGATTACCGGATGCGATGTTTTTGCATCTATTTCGGTTGTGTTCGCATCAGACCAACCAAGAACATTTCGCGCGTATTCAATTACAGCGCACTGCATGCCGTAACATAGGCCGAGATACGGAATATTATTTTCGCGCACATATTGAATAGCCGCGATTTTGCCTTCTATTCCGCGAGAACCAAATCCGCCGGGAATGATCACGCCGTCAAGTTCTTTTAATTCTGCGAGCTTGGCCGGATCGCGCTCGTATTCTTCGGAATTGAGCCAGCGAATTTCAGGTTTTAAATTTTGCGCCCATGCAGCATGCTTAATCGCTTCAATCACTGAAATATAAGCATCAGAAAGAGTAAAGTCGCCAGTGCTGAAATATTTGCCTATTATTCCGATTTTCACGGCTTTTGAAGCAGAATCAATGCGATCAACAAGCGCGCGCCATTCCTTCATGTCTTTTGATTTAGCTTTCATTTTGAACACATCCAAAATTTTATCAGCGAATCCCTGTTCCTCGTACACAAGCGGGACTTTGTAAATCGTATCAACATTCGGCGAGCCGATTGCGTGACCTTGTTTAACATTTCCAAAAAGCTCCAGTTTGCGCTTTCTTGGCTCGTCTATCATCGCGTCTGACCTTGCAATTACAAAATCAGGAATAACGCCGGTTCCCATCATTGCGCGAATGGCTTGCTGGGTAGGTTTAGTTTTCATTTCGCCAATAGCAGACGGGACAGGCAGATAGCTTACAAGAATGTTCAGCACGCTGTCAGGATCTTCAAGATGCATAAGCCGCGCCGCCTCCAAAAACAAAATGTTTTCGTATTCGCCGACAGTGCCGCCAATTTCAATAAGCGCAAAATCAGCATTAGCTGTTTCTGCCGCCTTTTTTATGCGTGCGATAACTTCGTTTGGCACATCAGGCACAACTTGCACTGTTTTGCCGCCGTAACCTAGCGCGCGCTCACGCTCAATCACCGAGCGATATACTCGGCCGGTTGTCATGTAATTGACAGATAAAATATCCCGGTCCAAAAACCGTTCGTAGTTTCCAATGTCTTGATCTGTTTCATCGCCATCATTGGTTACAAAAACCTCGCCATGCTCAACCGGGTTCATTGTGCCAGCATCAACATTAATATACGGATCAATTTTGATTGCAGTTACTTCAAAACCGCGACCCTGAAGTATCTTGCCAATACTCGCGCTCGCAGTGCCCTTTCCGACACCGCTCATGACACCGCCCATGATGAAGATATATTTATGTTCTTTTGGCATAATTATTTCGTAATTTCCAAACCAGCGATTGCGCTCCGTCATCTCGAACCCCTATTCAGTTTTTGGGGGTGAAAGATCTCACAGCTGAGTTTTTATCTTATCCAGCCAAGAAACCCGCAGATGAGATTTCTCACCCCAAGATACAGTAGTTGGGGTTCGAAATGACAGGATACTTTTAAATTAATAATTCTTAACTTTCCAGCTCAACAATCACCCCTGCTTCGTATCCTCCAGAAAACTCAACTGTCAGTTCGTGCTTGCCCAGTTCTTTTATCGGTTCTTTATTTGCAATCTTTGCGCCTGTCAAATCAAACTTCGCTTTTTTTAGTTCTGCAAAAATTTCTTTTTCACCGATTGATCCATATAATCCGCCTTTGTCATTAACTTTGACTTTCATTAAAAGTTCAAAGCCATCAAGCTTTTTTGCTGATTCGCGCGCGGCTTTTGCGGCCTTGTTTTCCTTGCGCACTGCTGTTAATTTTTCTTCTTTCAGTTTAGCGAGCGCTGATTCTGTTGCTTGGACAGCCGCGTTTTCAGGGAAAAGAAAATTCACAGCATGCCCTTCTGCGACATCTTTAATATCACCCTTTTTCCCCAAACTTGGCACATCTTTTAATAGAATAACTTTCATACAAAAGTATTATACATCATGATTATTGAACAGCAAAACAGCCCCAACTACAGCTGATGGAAACACGAGCATATTTACAAAAGGCACGAGCAGAAATATAAATATCGCTGTTCCAAAGCCCGTTAAAGCTCTGGCATTCACTATTGCCCAAGCGCGCCTTTTTGAGGGCTTCCAACCGCGCGCTTCAAATGCAAAATCAACAAAATCATATCCAAGCAAAAATACAGTTAACGCAAAACTTGCAACCGTGTACGCGATTACGCCTATTCCGGGAAGAAGCAAGATAGCCAAAAACGCAATTTGCGCCAGCGCAAACAAAAATAATTTTTGCAATTGCGATGAAACAGATCGCAGCATTCTGCGAAAAGCATTGCCTGATGGAGCAAACCCGCCAAATTCCCTTTCCACAGTCCCCGCAAGAGCTTCGTAAAACGGCGATCCAAGGACAAGGCCTATTGCCGTAAAAAACATTATGTACAAAAACAAAGACAAGACAACTGCAAAAGCCGCGATAATTCCATACAGAATTTTCAAAAGAAATGCATCTGGAGCGCTTGCCTGAAACAAAAACATTGCAACAGAAACTATTGCAATGCTTACCAAAACAAAAACAAGCGCGTTTAGAGCGATTGGAATCCAAATATGTTTCCAAGTGGCGCGGCGCAATGCAATGTGGCGAGCTCCCTTAAACAAATACGAAAAGCCATCAATTATTTCTTTCATATCAGTTTTGCTTGCACTGCTGAAAGCGCGCTTTTAATTATGTCTTCAAGATCTTTGTAGCTTGAAACCTTTTCAACACTGCCGATAGGCACCCAAAAACCCTTGTGGATTGTCTCTTTGCCTTTTTCCCGTTTTTCAGGAACTTTTATTTTTGATGTTTTTGGGGCCTTAAAAAGAAAATAATAAATTCTTTTGCGAATAGTCGTTCCCTTATGGACATACTTGTCAACAAATTCAATATCAATTTTTCCAAGCCGCCTGATTTTTTTCAGATCGCTTAATCCAAGCTCCTCAAAAATCTCGCGCCTTGCCGCATCTGCAACGCTCTCGCCTCTGCGAACATGGCCTTTTGGAAAAGTGGTTTTGCCGTACGAATCAATAAGCATTGCAAAAGCGGGTCCGCGCCGGTGCTCGCGATACACAAGCCCGCCGGCGGATAATTCGTATCGCACCAACGGCTTATGCGCTAAGGATTGTTGCGGCTGTGTTTGAGCCATACAAATTAATCGCCATTGTTCAAAATCTCAAACGCCCGATCTTTTTGAGGATCTTTTTGATCCAGCGCGTCTTGTTCTGTATATTCAACCACAACATCCGGAGTTATTCCGACTTTGTCTATTGCGCGGCCGTTTGGCGTAAGCCACTTTGCAACAGTGATCTTAACAGCAGAACCGTCCGGAAGCATTTCATAATCCTGAACTGAACCTTTGCCGAATGTCTGCGTGCCGACAATTGTTGCGAGCCCATAGTCCTGCAAGGCGCCGGCAACAATCTCTGACCCTGATGCAGTGCCGCCGTCAACAAGCACAACAGTCGGGAAATCGCGCAAGCGGGCAACGCCTGTTGCAGAAAGCGGAATTTGTTCATTACGAGTTTCCTGTATTGATACTAAATTGCCGTCAACCCATTCGCTTGCGACTTCAATCGCTTGATCAAGCAAACCGCCGGGATTGCTTCTAAGATCAAGCACTATTTTTTTAACGTTGGCTTTTAGAATTTCATTAACGCTTTCGTTAAACAGCCGAGATGTGTCTTCATTAAAGAAATAAATAGAAATAACAGCGGTATCGCCTTCTAGTTTCATTTCTACTGAATCAATTTCAATTATTTCACGAGTAATTATTATTTCTTTCTCTTCTGCTTCGCCATCGCGGCCTATTGAAAGCGTAACTGTTGTACCCTCATTGCCGCGGATTTTCATAACAGCTTCTTCAACAGTCATAAGTGCCGCATCCTCGCTGTTAATGAAAAATATTTTATCGCCCGCGCGAAGACCTGCGCGCTCTGCAGGACTGTCTGGAAGCGGAGCTATAACCTGCAATTGTTCGTCTTTAATTCCAACCTGCGCCCCGATTCCGCCAAAAGAACCGTCAAGCTCGCTGTTAAACGCGCTTGCTTCTTCTGGGTCAAAAAAGTAAGAGTGCTGATCATCAAGCGCTGAAACCATTCCCCTCAAAGAACCATAAAACAGTTCTTTTTCTGAAACCGGCTGGTCAATATAATTTTCGCGGATTAAATTCCATACATCCCAATACATCCTAAAATCAACATCTTGAATGTCTTTTTTAGGAAGCTCAAGAATATTCAAAACACCATTGCTTTCTTGCAAATCTGTATTTTCAGTTTGGTTAAAGCCAAGCAAAAAGCTTGCCAAAAACCCTGCCAAAAACAAAGAAATCGCTTTTATCCACGCACTAACTTTTTTGTTTGCCATAATAAGGAAAATACTACCACAAAACAACGTTTATTTCCATATAAAAACAAAAACCGACCAACAGAGGGACTTATGCTTTTTTCCACAACAAGCCGAATGCCGTTTTCGTATTATAAAATTTAATTCGTCACACCCCAACCTTCTTGGCAATCCGATTAACAATGCGTAAACGGGCTTGGACAGCAGAAACCGCTTCTGCACCACAAATACCAGACAATTCAGAAAGAATATCCGGAATTTCCTTATCGCGCTTCATATTAAGAAGCGATTTAAGAGATTCTGGAACTTGCTTAACCCTGTCTGGATTTTTGTCAAAAATCGCACCGGTATTGTGCTGAAGGTCAAAGATATGATCAACTAAGGCCTCTGTTCCGCCTTTACTTGCCCAAAGCGAGTAACCGGCGCTTGCTATGCGCGACCAAGATGTTCCGCCAAAATTCTCGCGCCAGCCTGAACTAATAAATCTACCACTGGCTGAATCAAAAAAATCAAGGATTTGTTCTTTTAATGCGCGTGAATATACACTATCTGGAGCGCCAAAAGGCGTTTGTAATCCACTGTCTGGCTGGTGACGCAGTTCTGATGAAACCGCTTCAATCATATATTGCTTTAGCCATGTTCGTAAATCCGCTCGTTCCTTATCAATCCCAGAAATCAATTCTTCAATAGCCGAGCGATCCTTAAAATCCAGTTTATACTTCCAGTCAGGAACAGACATTATGCGATTAATAATTCCCTCTATATACGACCCGGCGTAAAATCGAAGGACCTCATCAGTCACAACATGCGTGCGGGTGTCCAAAGGCCGGGGCAGTTTTTCAACGGGTTCTTCAGCAACAATTTTAGCTGGCTCTGCTTCAGGAATGGGTACATTGGAAAGCCGCATGCACGCCTCAAGATACTTTGTGTTTTTGGTACGGCCATCCCGACGAAGTTCAAGCAACACATCTTGAATAGCAGATGGTTCAAGGAAACCTTGCATGGACTTTGCCCCGAATATTGCAGACATGTTTTGCATCCATATGTGTACTGCCTGAAAACGATGTTGAGATAATGCATCATTGATGTCTATCAAAAGTTGTGAGGCTATATCTGGCGTAATTGCGTGCTCTGGAAATTTTTCTAGATTATTAGCAATAAAGCCAATATCTCCTTTATCAACCAATGTCTTGACCAAGCCGGGAATGTCAACCGAAGCTTTTAGAAATTTATCAAGGTTGTCGGCGATAATATCAGAGCGTCCTTGATCAACCAAGGTCTTGAACAGAACAGGAATGTCAACTGAACCTTCTGGGAATTTATCAAGGTTGTCGGCGATAATATCAGAGCGTCCTTTATCAACCAATGTCTTGACCAAGCCAGGAATGTCAACTGAACCCTCTGGGAATTTATCAAGGATGTCGGCGATAGTATTAGAATATCCTTGATCAACCAATGTCTTGACCAAGCCGGGAATGTCAACCGAACCTTCTGGAAATTTATCAAGGTTGTCTGCAATAATATTAGAATATCCTTTATCAACCAATGCCTTGACCAGGTCGGGAATGTCAACCGAACTTTCTGGAAACTTATCAAGATTGTCGGCTACAATTTCGTAATCAAAATGTTCCATAAGCGCAGTTGCAAGACGGTCGTGTAAGCCGCGACTGGCGTGCACTAATTCAGCAAAACGAGCGGCTACGGCAGCTGATGACATTTTTTTAAGCGCCTTTTCCCATGTTTCTGGCGAAATATTAACAACATCTGTTGAAATTTTCACGCCATAATAATCTTTTTTGTTCCACGATTCAACAAAGGAATCTGAAACAAGCCCGTACCTGGGCGTGGGCCATCTAAGTTCATCAAAACGCTCTTTTTCATGAGGAGCGGTTGATTCAGTATGTATTGAGGATTTTTCTGTAAACATAGTCAATATACTCTCTATAAAATACCATAAAATATTAGAAAATGCACAGGCAGCCATATCAATCGCGACCTATACGGCTCCATGTCGGAATTGACAAAATAATACAATTTTGCGAATATGCCATGTCGGCAGTAAGCCGAACTCGTTCATTGGAGGTGTGAAATGGATAGCGCAAAAACAAGCACGGTTGCGGTGTTTGGAGACATGGACAACCTGATGAACTTCAGCTGCTTTGGCGGAGACGACAGGTTGAAAGCCGGGTATCTAAACACGGGCCGAAGAAACAGGCCGCCGTTTGGCAGAACACTGCGGATCCTGAAAAGCTTGAACGAAGCGATTGAGAGCAGATACCAGAGACGCATCAAGCTGATGTTCGTGGATTCCGCTGACCTTTGCGAGGACGCCGGATACGGACAGGTTCGCGAAGAGATCGCGGCCATGGGATTCAGCATCATTGACTGTCCAAAGCTCCGCGGAAGCAAGTTCTGTAGCAAGCCAAAAGACATTGTTGATGAAACAATTGCGGCATGGGCGCAGATGCTTGTTTCGCAGATGAACATAACAGAGATTGTGTTCGTTACCGAAGACAGGCATTACATCCCGATCATCAACATGCTCAAAAATGCATACGGATGCAAAGTCAAGCTCGTCCTAATGCGCGCAATATGGCTTCCTAAAATCGCTGACGCTGTTGGCGAGGATAATGTTATTTTCATTGATCCGCCTGATGTGACAATGAATTTCTATTCTGACCTGCTGTTTTCAAGAACCATTCAAGAAACAATAAGGCGGGCGCAGATAATTGTTGAGCATCATGGCAGTGATAGAAAAGAACAGCTGTCGTTTCACCACAATGCAATCATGGCAGTACGCTCTATGATAATGGAAATGCGCTTGGCAGACGGAAGCGCGATGCAATTGAGCGCTATCGCGGCCAAACTCGTCAAAGACAAAACAGTGTCGTGGGACGAGAAAACAGCGCGAATGTTCTTGGCAATGCTTGAGCCGATTGAGGTCTTGGTGGCAGTGCAAAACAGCGGACAACCAAGGCCTGACACAGGTGCGCGAGAGAACAAGTACCGCATCACAGACCGAGAGGGACCGTTTACAGGGTTCTGCATGCGCAAAAAGACAGACGCGTTTCTTCTTCAAGGCAACGGACAGGTGCGTGAAGCTTTGCTGATTACAGAGTCGAGCGCGGAAAACTCGGCAGAAGAACAGGGCTGTGCTGTGATTTCAACAGAATCTCCGCATGCTGAATCAGCGCCTGCCAAAACCGCATCGCCTTTTGCAACAGACGATGAGCCGCAGGAAAATTTGGCTCCCATGCCAGAACTTCCTGACAGCGTCCCCGCGCTTGAACATCTTGCGTGGTATGAGCGCGCGGTTCTTTCATGCGCAACAGACGAAAAACTGAACGCAGCCGTTTCAAAACAAGCGCTTGAAGCAGATGGCAAATGGCGCTTGCACGCGTACATCGTGCGCATGCTCTGGATACTGGCCCGCGACCTGAACGAAAACCAGCTTGGAAACGAGCTAGGTACAATCATCAACCGTCTGGACGAATGCGATGCGGTTCCCGGATGGGACGCTGGTCAGATGCAAAGCGTTATTGAGGCAATGCTCGGAAACAACGCAGTGTCGGCCATATCTGTTTCATCAAGAAGAGGTAGGACAACGCAGTACCGGCTTGTGCAAAAACACCCGCTTGTCGCGCGAGTTATGCGCGAGCTTGAACAGGCCAGGACGCAAGAATAAAACAGAGGAGATCAAAGCCCCGAGCGCACGCAACGCTTGGGGTTCAACTATATCCGCACTTTTTAATAATAGAACATTTTGATACAATTCAAATCGGATATGACGCGAAAAACCAGATTAATGCTTTACATAACATTTGTGTCGCTTTTCTTAATCACAGCGCCGCTGATTGTTTTGTATACTGCCGGCTACACATTTAATTTCTCATCAGGAAAATTCGTCCAGACCGGCTTATTTACAATCTCAACAGAGCCGCGCGGAGCTCTAATTTTTATAAACAGCAAACTTCAAAAACAGCGCACTAATGCTTTAATTAAAAATCTTGCGCCGGGCGAATATTCCGTCCGTTTGGAAAAAACAGGATATCACGCATGGGAAAAACGGCTTCCAATACGAAGCAAAGAAACAACTCCTATAGAAAACATTTTGCTGTTTCTTGCAAGCGAACCAATAATAAAACTTGAAGCGAAGCTTTCATCAATCGCAAAAGACGCCGGTTCAAGCACATTTGTCTTTTCAGCGGATAATGGCACAACAGAAGATATAATCGCCTATGCTAATAACACATTCATAACAATCGGGAGATACGCAAAAACTGACGGTGAAACAAAATTAATAGTGTCAAAAAACGGAACATGGGTGGCGATTAAATTGGCAGAAAACAATCAAGACAAGTGGATTGCGGTAAAACAAGAAGAAAAAAATAAAACAATTGACATATCCGGCATTGTAGACGGCAAAATTTTTGAATTTTACTCTGATCCGGTTGAACCAGGAATATTTTACGCGATAACAAAAGAAAATCTTTGGAAAATTGACGCTGAAAATAACAGCGCGGAAATTTTATTAAACGAACCGGTGGCGGGTTACAGTTCTCAAACAGGCATAACAATAGCCCGCAATCAAAACGGACGATCAGAAATAATACGCGTAGAACAGCAAAACGAAACACCGCTTGCTATTTTGCCGGCATGGGCTAATGAATTCGCTTCAGCAAGAGGGCAGTACCTTGTTGTGCGCGACAAAGAACAGTCGCATATAGCAGTAATTGATACGCTTTCGCAATCAGAACCGATTCTTTTGCAGACCAGCGCCTCAATATCAGAATGGGCCAGCGACCCGTCTGATACTCGTTTGCTCTACAGCGACGGGTTTGAAATACACATTTATGACCCGCGCACGCATACTGACGAACTGGTTACGCGATCAAGCGAGCTGTTCCAAGACATTGTTTGGCATCCAAGCGGAACATTTGTAATCACAGCGCAAGGTGGAAACATACAAGCAATAGAGCTTGATAGCAGAGGAAAACGAAATGTTATTAATCTTGCAAAATTTGATTCAGCCAATGCGCTTTTGCTGCAAAACAGCGCAAAATTGTTGGAAATAATCGGAACAACAAATGAAAAAACGGGCGTGTATGAACTGGAGATTGTAGAGAAGTAGGTTTGAGGAGGAGAGGTGTGAGCCGAAGATGTGTGTGTAGGATAGATTAGAAGTAATCTGTCATTTCGAACCCCTCTTCAGTTATTAGGGGTGAGAAATCCCACTGTCGGGTTTTTATCATGTCAAACAAGAAGCCTGCAGATGAGATTTCTCACCCCAAGATACAGTGGTTGGGGTTCGAAATGACGAAGGTAGTAGTGGTTTCGAGATGACGGAATACTCAATACTCTTTACTTACAACTCAACCGAAGAATTATCCCCTATCACAATCGCGTGGCTTGATTTTGGAAGCGATGATTCAACAGAAGTCAAACAGGCGTTTCGGCCGATTACCGAGCCGGACAATCTTTTGCCACAGCGAATTGACGCGCCGTCAAGAACAATTGAATGCTCAACTTCTGTTTGATCAATCACCGCGCCATTGCCGATTGAAGTGTACGGGCCAATGTACGCGTTAGAAATTTTTACTCCGCTTCCGATAATTACAGGGCCTCTTATCAAAACATTGGGACCTATTACGCTTTCGGATCCGATTTTTACATTTCCAAGAATTTCAACGCCGTCTTTCAGTTCACCGGCATTAATGAAATCATCCTGCGCCATTGAATTCATCGCAAGCACATTGCCGTCAAGCAATTGTTTTGGCCTGCCAGGATCCTTCCACCAGCCGTCAATCACCTGGTGCCCCACGCGCATTCCCTGCTTTAAATACCATGTGTGAATATCGGATATTTCATATTCGCCTCGAGCGGAAGGCGTTATTGACTCAAATGCTTTGAAAAAATTATTATCATAAATATATACGCCGGTCACGGCAAAATCGCTTGGAGGATTTTGCGGTTTTTCAATAACTTCTATAATTTCGCCTTTGTCATTGAATCTTGCCACCCCAAGTTCGTGTAAATTTTCTGCGCGCGAAAGAGTGAGCATGCAATTCAAATTTTCATTATTGAATTTATCAACGGCCTGTTTAATGCCTTCGCGGAAAATATTATCTCCCAAATGATAGACAAACGAATCGTTTCCTAAAAATTCTCGCGCGTTATACACAACATGCGCAACGCCAAGCGCGCCTTCTGCCTGCTCCAAGTAAGTAATATGCGCGCCATAGCTTGACCCATCACCGACAATTTGTTCAATGTCCTTGTCTCCTAAGTTTATGTTGATTGCAATATCGGTAATTCCGGCTTTGATCAGATTTTCAACCGCATACAAAATCATTGGCTTGCCTGCAATCGGCAAGACATGCTTATTCATTGACCATGTTATCGGACGGAACCTTGTTGCCCGCCCTCCGGCTGCGATTAAACCTTTCATATCAAATACAAGTTTACCTATAAATAAGCGCTATCGTCAAATACTTGGCTGAACACAGATTCTTATAATTGGTGGTCTCATGCCCTGCCTTGCCCTGTGTTTATCACTGGGTACCATGAGACCACTTTTATTAAACTTATATCCCGCCTGAATTTATATTTTTCGCGTACTTTTCCATAACATCTCGCAGAGCTTCTTTTACAGGACGCAAATGAATTCCAAGCGCGAGCAAACGATCAGAGTTCAGAATATTGTTAGATCTAGCTTTTGACGCAAGTCCTGACTTAACAAGATCTTGTTCTGTAATCCATTCGCACGCATGGTTTGGATCAACCAGCTCTTTATATAGATCCAAAATTTCTTTGTGTTTTATGCTGCCGGGATTCACAACATGAAAAATACCTTCTGCACGCAAACGCATCATTTCGTAAAAAGCCGGGATCATATCATCAACAATTGTCACGGAATTTTCCACATCAGCGATTTGTTTGTATTTTGCAAGCTTGTTAATCAAATTTCGCTCACCTGGAACAGAATCAATCGGCATGCGTATTCGCGCTATGCAGGTATTTTTTAGCGTTGAAAGAACAAGATCAGCCGCGTATTTGCTTCGCGAATATGTAGGTAATGGGTTGCCGAAATCATCCTCGCGCCATGCACCATCTGCGTGTTGGGACTTGCCGTAAAATATGCATCCGGAACCCATGTGCAAAAAATAAACGCCGGATTCCTGGCATGCGCGCGCAATCATAATCGGAAGAAGCGTATTGCTAAGAATCGTCTCCATTGGGTGCTCGTCGCACCAGTCAACATTCGGCCGTCCTGTCGCCCCAGCAGCGTTAAGCACAGCGTCCGGGTTGTGCTTTCGGATCTCTTCCAAAGCGTCGGAATATGTTTCAATCATCCTATCCGAAAGAACAGCCTCGCTTCCCCATGCGTCTTTGCACCTGTTTCCAATATATCCTTTGCCAAAAATTAGAATTTTCATATGTTCAGAATTCTATACCAAATTGGTTGTTTCTATCAAATTCCCAGTTAAATGGATTAGACAAAATATAATTGCGTGTTTTGTTCAATGATTCGTCATTGCGAATAATACGATCATAAAATCTTGGTTGCCAGACAAAACCAGAATCTGTTCTATTGTTAATTTCGTATGAACAACGACCCTTAAACCACCTAATCATTGTTGATAATGATTTATGTAACATTGGATTATTTGCGCCTGTTATTCCGCCGGCATCCGCATTGGGACGTACATCCGCATTGGGACGTACATC
>AMFJ01007479.1_pt1 | contig 12492 bp, 18 predicted proteins | sample 427208 | NCBI WGS metagenome assembly AMFJ01 (sample SAMN02954298, study PRJNA114691) | groundwater metagenome | biome: aquatic; feature: subsurface aquifer; material: sediment; isolation source: subsurface aquifer sediment | place: USA: Rifle, CO | collected 2008-08
CCCACTTCGTGGGGTTCGCTAACCCAATTGTATTTTGTTGTTATACCTAGCCCAAGCCTACTGATAACATGAAATTCAATAGGTAAACCCATTATAAAATACTCGTTTAACTTTATGGATACTTATTTTACACATTTAAGGCTGAGAATAAATAAATGGCTTTCACTTTTAACAATATGTTAATCAAAGCCATACCTTTTAAAGCAGTTATTTTATATAAAATTGAGTTATAATTTGGACAATGAATAGAAATAAACAAAAGAGTAAAGACTATCAATCTTTTTTGAAAAATAGACACGATAAATTAAATACTTCTGATGATGTTCTGGAGAAGATTGTCAAAAATGCAGTTGGGTATGGTATAAAGGATAAGCAAAAAATTGTTGAGGGTGAGATAAATGAAGTATATGATATTACTCCAACCAAAGGTGACAATTTGATAGTTAGAGTTTCAAGAGAAGAACATAATCGTTTTGAAGCAGAAAAATGGGCTCTGGATAACTGTAGAAATGCTGGAGTTTCTGTCCCACAAATTATTTTGCTGGATGAAGTAGAAACAGATAAAGAAAAATTACATATTTGCGTTGAAAATAAAATTGAAGGAGTTTCACTCCAAGAACTTATTAAACAAAAGGTGTTAAGCCAAAGTGAGATTAAAGACTTAACAATTAGTGCTGGTGAAATTCTTTCAAAAATTCATAGTATAAAGGCAAAGAACTTCGGTGAGATAAATTCTTTGGGTGTTGGTAAATTTGAAACATGGCCAGAGTATATGCTCGAACAAAACAAAAACAGTGATATAGTGCTAGAAAAAGCAAAGAACATAAGCATTGATCCTAAGTTAATTCAACAAGCTATTGAAATTCTGGAAAAAACTCAGGACATGTATATGAATGTAGATTCTAGACTAGCTCATTCTGATTATGGAATAAAGCACATGCTTATACATGAAGGTAAAATAAACGGAATAATAGATTTTGAAAATTGCAAATCTAGTGATATTGCATACGATTTCTCATACTGGAACTATTTTGGTAAAAACAGACCTTCAGTTGAATGGCTAATGGAAGGCTACAAAAGCAATGGAAACTTCGGAGAAAACTTTGAAGCAAGAATGCATTTAGTAAAAATAAAAATTGCACTTAGTCTTTTAATCTATTATTCAGATGCAGGACATGGTTTTGCTAAAGAAATTACAACTAATAACTTAATAGAGGATATAACTTTTTTTAATTATGTTAAGTAAAAAACAACAAGATTGACTAAATCATTTATCAACAGACAAGAAAATTACCATTCTTCCATATGATCCAAGGGTAAACGATATATTTAAAAAAGTTAAAATTAAAATACAAGACAGTCTTGGCAAAGATATAAGAGTAGACCATAGAGGTGCAAGTAGCCTTGGTATTTCAGGACAAGATGAAATAGATGTATATGTTCCAGTTCCACCTTCTGCATTTGATACATACATTCCAAAAATGTCTAAACTGTTTGGAGAACCCAGAAGTTTATATTCACTTGAAAGAGTTAGATTCAGTGAAGAAATTGATGGTAAAAAGATAGATTTATTTTTAATAAACGAAGAACATGAAGATTGGCTAAAAGGTGTTAAATTTGAAAATTATTTAAAGTCACATCCAAAAGATTTGGAAAAATATAAAAAACTTAAAGAGGAAATGGATGGATTTAGTGTTAAAGATTACTATACTCGAAAAAATGAATTTATTAATGAGATACTTGGAAAGAATGACTAAATTATTGGCCTCTTAAGCTTTGTACTTTCTTGATTCTTCTATCCCAAAACTTGAGGCAACGGCTGATGTATCCTTAAAAATTTCAGTCATATCTATCTGAGAAGTAATTTTTTTAATTAGTTTTGTTATTTCACCATTTTCTATTTTTGCAAATCTTTTTTCAAAGTGTTTGGGAGAAACAACTGGTTTTTCTTCTTTTATTAAATAAATTAGTTGTAAATATCTAATAACTTTCTCAAGATATTTTAAAAATTGTAGTAAATCACCTCTTGAGGTGGATTTATTAATTAATTTTAAGTCAACACTAGCTTTTTTAGAGTAGTGATTAATAATTTTTGTTTTAATTTCTAAAGTTAATTTAATTTTTTCTTTTAATTTATCAACCCAATTATCTTTTTGATAATATATCTTTGCACCATCGAGGGCCGAAATTGACATTAATATTTCTTCTAAATCACTTGGTAATTTTTCACTTTGGAGTGCCTCGTACCATTTAGGTTCTTTATCTTTTGTTCCATGCCCTATGTTAAATAGATTTTCTCCATTTGAAAACATATCAAAACTTTGTCCAATTGAAACAACATCCTTTATCTCATGAACATCAAATTCAAGTTTTTGTGCAATTTTCAATCGTTGTTCAGCAAGCGGAATAGTATCTTCCCAAATTATTGCAAAATCTCTATCTGAAAATTCATCATTTAATCCTTCTAAAAATGATCCTTGTTCCCAAATAGCAACTATATTGTCACTATTACCTCCGATTAACTCTAAATATTCATCTATAGCTTTTATATTTGTGAACATATCTTAGATTATATATTAAAATTAGACCAACAACCAAACAATCTATATAATAAATTATATTACTATGCTTACAAAAGATGAGGAAAACTATTTAGCTAAAATATCTGAAGATAAAATTATTAATATTTATCCATTTGATAATCAAATAACAAAAACTGTTGATGAAATAACAGGTTCAATTAAGAAAATTTATACTGATTTGAAAATAACACATATGGGAGCTTCAGCATTAAAAATTTCAGGACAAAATGATATTGATATTTATGCTTTTTCTGATCCAAAAGATTTTGATAAATATCTATCGGGTTTAACTGAACTTTTTGGCAAACCACTACATGTCCATAAAACATTTATAGAATGGGGTTTTGTTAAAAATGGATTTGATACAGAATTCTATTTAACCTCAAAAGACTCAGAAACCATGAAAAAACAAGTTGATGTTTTTGAGAAGCTAAGTAGTAATAGTAAGCTGTTAAAAGAATATGAAATACTAAAACAAAGTATGAATGGAAAATCATTCTATGAATATCAAAGAAAAAAGTACGAATTTTATCACAAGATATTAGACTAAAAGTTCTAAAGCCCTCTCCATAATCCTGTCTCCAATTTTTCCCCAATTAAAATACTTCTTATAATCTTTTGGATCAATTAATTTAATTTCTGTAACACTTCCATCAGGATCTTTTACAAATGATCCAATAGGTTCAACAAGACAAAACGAACGAAGTTGATAATCTTTACTTCCATCTGGGTTTGTTACCACTTGATATCCAATTGGTATTTGTTTTATAACTCTCATATTACTTTCTTCAACGACTTCTCTTTCTAGTGCAATTTCTGGAGTCTCATCTTTTTCAATATGTCCACCAACTAATCCCCATCCTATTTGACCATGTACGATAACTAATTTACCTTTATAAAAACATACACCATAACTTTGTTGTAATTTTTTATCTTTTATTTCATCAAAACTATCACAATCATGCCATACAAGTTTATATTCTAAGTTTTTCCAAAATATTGATCCTGTTATTGCCATTATTTATATATTATATCAACAATCTTGGTATAATTACTCTCAAATGCAAAAGGTAATATCAGCAGGGGGAATAGTTATTAGAAATAATCCTAATAAACAAATTCTTTTAACTATCTATACTCACATTAACGGATTAGGTTTCCCAAAAGGTCATGTTGAAGAGGGAGAAACTTTTGAACAAACTGCAATTCGTGAAGTTACAGAAGAAACAGGATTAACAGAATTAAAAATAATCAAAAAATTAAGTGTGTATTCAAAAATTGCAACAGAAAGAGATGGTACACCAATTAATAAAGATATTCACATGTATTTAATGACGTCAGGTAAACTAGACTTCCACCAAGAAGCAGAAGAAAAATATGGTTGGTTTGATATTAATGATGCAATTGCACAAATGGCTGTTACTGAGGATGGAGAATTTTTAATAAAAATTAAGGATCAGATTTAATGAAACAAACTGGATCATTCGTTGTTTTAACAAGAAATAATAAATCAGAAGTGTTTTTAGTAAAAAGATCTGATTTTCCTGTTTGGGAACCTCAGGGTGGTGGAATTGAAAATGGTGAATCTCCAGAAACTACAGCTGTTCGTGAAGCATATGAAGAAACAGGTTTTAAGATAAAGATATTACGAAAAATTGCAGAATACACAAATTCAAAAACAAGTAAAATTAGCTCTCATATTTTTGAAGGAAACTACGTTTCAGGAATATTTAAACCAGAATACAAGAGTTGTGAGGGAAAATGGTTTAAAATTACTAATTTGCCATCAAGAATGACTGCCACAAGAAAAATGATGATTAAGGACTGCTTACTTAGTAAAAGTGAATTAATTAGAAAATTTGAAATTCCTGCAGTTTCTGTTCAAAATCTTAACTTATTGTTTTTGTTACCTTTAAAATCTTTTAAATATATCTATAGCCTCATCTTCAAAAATAGGTTCTTTCAATTCGTTTTTATAACTATGATCTGCACCTTCAATCTTAAAATAATAAATATTTTTTGAAATAGCATCCTTAAAGTCACTTTTAACTACTTTTATGTTTCCATAGTTATCCTTCTCACCTTGAATTATATAAATATCTCCCTTGAAAGATTTTAAATTTGTATATCCTTTAATATATCCAAAAACTACAATAGAATATTTTGACTGGTCATCTAGATTTAATGACTTTAAATAATAACTGGCAACAATTCCACCTAATGACTTCCCAATTAGTCTAATATGTTTGTAATTATTTGCTATACATTTATTAAGTACAAATTTTAATGTATCTAGTTCTTCTATTAACTCATCGCCAGATGAGCTTTCATCTCCTCTTTCAAAATATGGAAAATTAAAATTTGCGACTGAATGGCCTTGTTTTATACATTCAGCAAAAATCTTTTGCATTAATGAATGGTTCATACCACCTTTACTACCATGCAAAAGAATATCTAATGTGCCTGAATCGTTATTTTCAATAAATTTAAGTGATTTAATCATTTTGCAAATTTTTTTTAGTTATTAAAACATCGAATGCCTTCTTTTCATCATCGTGTTGCATAATTTCCTTTACTTTATTCAAAACCATCCAATCAAATCCTATACTTTCTTCATTTAATAATATTTTTGTGTCTATATTTTTTAATTTAATTGCATAAAATTTAATTAATGTTTCTCCTTTTTTACTTGTAAATTCAATTTCATATCTTAAATCTTGAATCAGTTCAGTCTCGGTTAGACCAAATTCTTCAGTAACTTCTCTGAGAGCAGCTTTTTTAAATGTTTCATTCTGTTCAACATTGCCAAATGAGATTGTCCATTCATCTTCATATCCATTAAATGGTTTATTGTGTCTTATCAAAAAACGAAGATTCCCATCTGGATCAATAGTCCAGACGATAACTCCAACTTTTATAAATCTGTTATGGCTGTCTTTTTTATATTCCATATTAGAATATTATCATAAAGTATGAATCGGAAATATTAAATGTACAAGTTAACCTAAACAACACATTAGTTAGTTGCGTTTTAAGTTTAGATAGGTTATAATACACTATTATGGGGTGTGTTTATAGAATTGAAAGCGAAAGTCAGGAATCTGGGGGAGGTTTTCCGTTTAAATTTTTAACTTCAAATAAATGTGCTGACTGCCAAATTTTACAAGCTCAAAAAGCAAAGGATGCCACATGTTACAATCCAGAATTAACAGAAAAGTCATGTCCCATTTCTCCTCAGTTTGTTGATGAAGAAAAATCGAGTTAAATTTCTAGTAATTCTTTCAAGGAAACTTTAAGTAAATCCCTTTTGATTTTGTATCTTTGGTTTGCAGACTTTTGAAAATTCTCGTGCATAACATTTTCCTTTTTTATTAAATTATCTCCTACAACCAAAAGGGCAACAGACGGAACTTTAAAAAAGTTCGATACTGAAAAAACTGTTGATGCCTCCATTTCAACCCCCAGATAACCGTCTTTTGACCAGGTTTGAACATCATCCCAGCTTTCTGCAAGCATTGCTTGGCAAGTCATTGTTGGACCATCGTGAATTTTAATTTCGGATGGAACATTTGACTTTAGCTTTTTAATAAGTGCTTCATTCGGAAAGTGTTTATTGTTTTTGTTTTCTAGCGAATACATTCTAGTTGAACTTTCGTTGCCATAGACCCATGTCGGAATGATACAATCACAAGATTTAATTTTGGTAGATAAGCCGCCACAGCTTCCTATTAAAATGTTTTTCTTTGACCCAAAAAGACAAGCGATATGTAAATATTCGGATAGCATTGCTCCACCGTATGAAAAATCAAACCAATATCTTTTACCGTTAACATTTATTTCAATCATTCTCTGAAGAAAATTTGAAAAAGTATTAATTTTATAATCTATATCTAATTCGGACAATGCGTTTTTAATATTAAGTATCTCATCTTCTCTTTTCCATGTTCCATGACACAAAAAGCCAGAAACAGTATAGTCTTGAGGTAATTTAAAAACTTTACGAAAATCATCTATTTTTAATTGCTTATACATTTTATTTATAGTTTATTATATGGTAGGTAGTATTAATTTTAAAACACGATATACAGAATGAAATCTCGTGGAATCCTCAATGTTAAATTCGTGACGTTGAACATTCCCTGCAATATTATATACCTCGTCCTGACATTGCAACAAGCACATTCTAAATTCACCATGTTTCAAAATACTAATCATGTTTGTATCAAATAATGTAGTATCTTTTTTTAAATCAGGGTTATTTTTAATATAGATTGTATTTAACCACTCAATTTTTTTGATTAAGCCAAAGCCTTTTTTAAGTATTTCAAAATCAATTCGTGCTTTATCCTTTGAGCTTTTAAGTTGATTAACTAAAAAATATCTAAGCATACTTGGCATGTGTTTACTTAACCATTTTTCATCTTCTGGCTTACGAATAGTATAATTATTTCTAATAACCTCCTCAATATTTGAAAGATTTAATGAATTGTTATTTTTTCTATCAATCTTCTTATCTTTTGCATCTGAAACTAAATTATATAAATAGGCATTATATTCGCCTCTATATCCTAATGTCTCGGATAATAAAATATTATCTACAAGCCATCTAGGGTATGTATTAACACCAGTAATTATATTATTTGGACCTGCGTATTTACCATTAACAGAATTAGCAAGGCATAAGTGTATAAATAATGGATAAAAAGTTTGGTCTATAAATTCAGGTATGCTTATACTAAATTTGCCACCACCATTCAGTGTAGTTTTAGTTTCCTTAAACACAATTTCGTTAATAGTGGCTAGTACCGCTTCTTTTTTACGTTCTGGATAAACATTCAATCTTTTTTCTAAATCCTGTATGTTTATTAATCGAGCCATTCTTGATAAGTTGAGAGATATGTTACCTTCATCAACATCAATAAATCCATTTGAAAATAAATGCTTATATATTGTTTGAACTAACAGATTATCTCGTCCACTTTCGTTTTCATTTAAGTTCTCTGTTTGTACACCTAATCTAACAAGTTCTTTGATTTGAGAATTTTTATTTTTATCAGACTCAGAGGAAATATCTACTTGTGACTTGTCCCAAAATGGACCATGGGGAATAAATCTTGGCAAAAATCCTTTAGCTGATGTAACTTTACTAAGTATGTCTGAACTAACCATGGAGAGCATCTGACCCAAATGAAGATTGGGAGAAAAAGTATAAAATGGAGGCGGACAAATATTTTCATATTTTTTGTCATTAAGTGTGTGTTCTTTTGATAAATTTCTAAAATATGAAACATAACTTTTACCATCAATATAAATTGGTTTAGACGGCATCAATGATTGATAAATTCTGTTTGTGGCATAAAATTTTAAATCAATATCTGTAGAATTATTTAGGTTTACAAATCGTTCATTGTTTATCTCAAATCCTGAGGCTTCTTTTTCTAGCTTCTTCCATGACATATATCCTCTTGCTAATTTTACACATGGGTAATCCTGTATCTCTAGGTGCTTATTTTTTATTTCATCAGATATTAAATTGCTTACAGTTTTTCGGATATCTAATAATCTAGACTCACCACGTAAAGGGAGTACGGGGGTTAATAATGTCCTCATATATACATAATTCACACTTTCGGCATTAGGATATCGAAGATAATCAACAAATTCATCATAATTATTTATTACCGCATATAGTGGGAACCTGAACAAATTCATATCACTAAATGTTTTGATAAGGCATTTATTTGCTATTGTTCGATCACTAAAAGACTCCTTTTCTAGCAAAACTTCTAAATCTACATCGGACTGACGCCAACCTAAAAATGGAGAATCTTTTGAAGTAAGTTTCAACTTATCAACTTCAAATTTATTATTCTGAACAACTTCCACTTTACCCTGGTTTTCAACTCGTGTTAGATCTACTTTACCACTGGCCGATGATCCTACTAAATAAGCACAGTGTATTAAAAACTTAGAAGCCTCTAATTCCTTGATATATCTAGAAGATACAAGAACAGATAGTTTATCATGTTCAAATTTACTCTCCATCTCTTTCGTTTTTTGTCTTAAATTTTCTACATCAAGACCGGCAAAGGCTACAACTTCATCAAGCCAGAATGGTCTATTTACTAAGGTTTCAAACCCCAAAACACCATGTAATGATTTTTCGTCTAATAAAATAGTGCTAGAACCATCTTTATTAAATTGAAATTCCTTCATGGCAATTCTAAACCATTTATTTTAGAAAACATTTGCCACCTAGAAAAAATTAAATTTTTCATGCCTTCTTCTTTATAGATAGCGGGGTAATAAGAACGCCAAGCATTAGAACTTGACTCTAAAAAATCATACCATTCTGTAGGTGATATATTCGTTGAAAATGAATTAAGAGATTTTACATATTTTCTCCTTAATGATTCATTATTCCAAACTAAAGGAACAGAAACATTTAACAAGAATCCTTTGACCCAAGCCTGAACAAATCTGCTTTGAGAATAGGAATTATTTGCACGAATCAATAGATAGCGTGGTGTTTCAAGTGAATTTGTTTCTATCTTATCCATACCAGATAAAACTTTATCAAAACTTTTTCTGTCAATCATACCGATATCAAACGGTAATATTTCAGGAAAATTTAATACTATATTTTTTGGATCAGAATATAATAATCGAAAATTGTTTATTGATTCAATGTGCTTAGTTTCTCCTTTAAAATCAATTTTATCAACCACTATTAAAAAATCTAAATCAGGAAGGTTTTTCAATTGATTATATTCATCTAATTCTAGTTTCAATAAGCTTTTTTTATGTCGAAGGATCTCATCACATTTTACTGACCGAAAACTACCGTCCATGTTAAAATTTAAGAGTCTATAAAATTCACCTGATCCAAATATGGCATCCACTTTCCCAACTCCAGCACTCTCTATTTTGGGAAGTAATTCTAATGCTAATTGTTTATGTGAGGAAATAATTTTATGAGAAATTTGTTGATCAGTCATAAAATTCTCAACGTATTCTAGTCCGCGTTCCAGATTTGACATAATGTGCGTATTTTATACAATTATAGGATAATGTCAAGCTCCGTGTATTTATTCGCTGAAATTATTGTTGAATATAATTTAATTTCCAAACGGTCCTCTAAATACTCTACCTTCTGTCTTAGTAACAATATTTGTTTTTGTTAGGTCGACTTCATCTAACAAATCTTCTGGTTTTTCAGCTTGAGTAATAGGTTGTTTCTTCCGAGGCAAAGAACTTACAAATTTAGAAAATTTTTCCTTTACTGCTGAGAGATTAAAAACTTGTCTTTCTGACATGTGTGTATTGTAATCTATTATGATTATATTTCAACTGTTTCTTTGTTCCTATTTTTATGCAGAGTAATAAAAACTCAAATACGATCATAATTAAAATAATGTATAATTAAAAAAATGTCAGAGCTTCAAGATCTAATAAAGCCAAAATATAACAGCATTGATGAATTGCCATATAGGCAAGGTGCTATTGGGATTATTGTTGATAGTGACAATAAATTCTTGATTGTCCAAATGAAAGATTATGGTGATAATGATTGGAGGTTTTCAGGCGGTGGAATTGAAGGTGATGAAACTCCAACAGAAGGACTTTTAAGAGAACTAACAGAAGAACTTGGCACAGACAAATTTGAGATTCTAAAAGAAAGCAAACAAGTAAATAAATACGATTGGCCAGAAAGCGTAGTTATTAATCAAATTAAAAATAAAAATAGATATTTTAAGGGTCAAGAACAACATCAGTTTTTAGTTAAATTCACAGGCGTCACAGAAGATATTGTAATTGATCCAAAAGAATTAAAGAGAATTAAATGGGTTAACTATGACGAATTAAAAACTCATTTTGTATTTGATAATCAATGGGAGCAAGCAAAAGAAGTTTTGCAAGAGTTTAATATTAAATCAGCATAATGAAAACATTATTGTTTGCAACAGGAAATGATAGAAAGTTTAAAGAGGCTCTTGCTGGATGTGAAGGCTATGATATTAAAATAGAACAAGTAAAAGTAGATATTGATGAAATACAATCACATGACCCAATTAAGATTTCATTAAATAAAGCAAAGTCTGTATATGAAATACTTAAAAAACCAGTTGTAATATCAGACACAAGTTGGAAAATACCAGCACTTAACAATTTTCCAGGTGGATACATGAAAGATGTTGCAGAGTGGTTTACTCCTGAAGACTTTTTAAATTTAATTAAAGACAAGGAAGACAAAAGAGTTTGTTTTACAGAAACACTTGTATATCAAGATGAAAAAGAAACTAAAATGTTCACAAAAGAATTCTGGGGCATATTTTCAGATACTCCAAAAGGTTCAGGTCTTTCAATAGAACAAGTTGCCAAGTTTAATGGATCTACAATTGGAGAAAGAAGAGATGAAGGAAAACTAAGCCATGATCCAAAAGATTATATATGGATTGAACTAGCAAAATGGTTTAGTGATTATAAATAAATCATGAATAAAATATATCCAGACAAACTAAAAACAGGAGATGAAGTTAGAGTTATTGCACCTGCAATGTCATACTCAATATTTTCTGAGGAACTTAAAGAAATTGCAAACAAAAGATTTGAAGAATTAGGACTTAATTTAACATTTGGTAAACATATTGATGAAAAGAATGATTTTACATCCTCATTAATAGAATCAAGGATCGAAGATTTACATGAAGCATTTAGTGATAAGAATGTAAAAGCAATATTTACTGCAATTGGTGGTGCTAATTCAAATCAACTCCTTAATTACATTGATTGGGAGTTAATTAAGAACAATCCAAAGATATTCTGTGGTTTTTCAGATATTACAGCGTTAAATAACTCAATCTTTGCAAAAACAGGACTTGTTACATATTCAGGACCTCACTATTCCACTTTTGGTCAAAAATTACATTTTGATTACACATTAGATTATTTAAAGAAGTGTCTAATGAATAATGATCCGATTGAAATTAAGCCATCTGAATCTTGGAGTGATGACAGTTGGTATAAAGATCAAGATGATAGAAAGTTAATTAAAAACAATTGTTGGCTTGTAATTAATGAAGGTAAAGCAGTGGGAACTATACTTGGAGGTAATCTTTGTACTTTTAATTTACTTCAAGGTACTGAGTACATGCCAGACTTAGATAACTCCATTCTTTTTCTTGAAGATGATTACCTTTCAAACCCAGAAACCTTTGATAGAGATTTACAATCATTAATACATCTTCCAAACTTTAATAAAGTAAAGGGAATCGTAATAGGTAGATTTCAAAACAAGAGTAATGTTACAAATGAACTACTAACTCAAATTATAAAAACAAAGAAAGAACTTAATAATATACCAGTGGTTGCAAACGTAGACTTCGGACACACAGATCCAAAAGTTACACTTCCGATAGGAGGAACAGTTGCCATTGATATAAGTTCCTCAAACTCAAAGATTACCATCCTAGATCACTAAAGGATGTTTTGTTTTCTTGCCCATGCACATGGCCGAAGGCCAACCACCCCTGTAGCTTTGGGGTGTTTTGTGCTGGGCAGGATTCCCGACAGGGAAACTTTCAGGAGGCAATGGTTTTGTTGTTCCAGCTCCCTAACCAAGTGCTGTGCCGAAGGCACCAGTCCTTCCTGTAGCACTTGGTTTAGCTGTCCCTGAGGGACAGATTGCGACTGAAATGATACCTTAGAAAACCTTTTAAAATAGGTTTGGATTAGTTTTTGTGTTCATATGTGGACTTGCGGTAGCCGTTAACCGACCGCACGGACGGCAAGACGGATAACTGGCCGAAAATACGACTAATTAACGGAGTCGATTGAGTACCTTACGGTATACCGCAAGGGCACCGTCAGACGTCCGCAGACGACTGACAATCCCCTTTCTTCAATTGGG
>AMFJ01019343.1_pt1 | contig 12485 bp, 16 predicted proteins | sample 427208 | NCBI WGS metagenome assembly AMFJ01 (sample SAMN02954298, study PRJNA114691) | groundwater metagenome | biome: aquatic; feature: subsurface aquifer; material: sediment; isolation source: subsurface aquifer sediment | place: USA: Rifle, CO | collected 2008-08
TCTCGCTACGGTTGCAACTGCCGAATTTAGGATTATATTTCCGTTCACATTTTTGTTGGTTGACTTAATTACAGAAGTATATGGATATAAAAATGCGAGACTTGCCATTTGGAGCGGCTTCCTAATTCATCATGATGTTGCATTACATGCTGCATGAATGTTGCTTTAAATGCTACGGTAGCAAATTTATTTGTATAATCATCTGTTTGATTGGAATGTATGGCTTGTTTCCTAACCAGTTCATTTAACTTATTCGAGAGCATCTTGATTGTACTTGCTTTTTGTTGCGTTTTTGGGCTGAGGTCTGTGTTTGCTAACGTTTCACCATAATATTGCAAGTCTTGCAGATTGTTTAAGGCAGTTTGTTTCATTTCTGCAGTCCAGGCGTAAAGTGCATGTAAGGACAAGTCTGTGACACTTTGATTTTGTGCAATACAGGTTTCAAGCGCTAGGTAAAAATGGATATCATTTTTTTCGTTAAGTTTTCTCATGATTTCTACTAAATGACCAGGATATTCAAAAAATAATACTTCTATTACGGGTCTGACTGTATGAGCTTCATGTTTTTATTTCCTGAATTATTTTTTAAAACAAATCAATCCGTAAAATACTCATCATATTTTTTAGCTGAGCCTTTTACTTTGTCTGCGGGATATTTTTTATTATTCGAAGCAAGTTTCTGATGAATTGCTTCATTTAAGTTAATTTGCATTAAATCAGCGAGACGAACAAGATATAGCATAATATCCGCTAACTCTTCGCTGGTTTTGGTTTTGATTTTGGAATCCTCATGTGCTGTGCGCGTTTCATCTTCAGAGAACCATTGAAATATTTCAAGGAGTTCAGCGCTTTCGCAGGTCAGTGCCATGGCAAGATTTTTGGGAGTATGGAACTTATCCCAATCGCGAACTTCTGAAAATTCTTGCTGTAGTTTTTTTAACTGATTAATATCGATAATATCTTTCATGGCAAACTCCTTTCTGCGAGAACTAACGCTTGTTTTAACCAGGGAGTAAATTTTTCTGGTAGTAATGTCAATTCTTCTTTCAAGGTGGACAAATTAACCCAGCGATAATCTTGTACTTCTTCTGGGTTGACTTGAAAGACATGATCAACCAGAGAACCAGTCAATACATGATCCACTTCGTTTTCAATGAGGCCGTTGTCAAAGTGAGCAATGTAGTGAAACTTGCCTACCCATTTTAACATAGTTTCAATGCCCATTTCTTCCTGCAAACGACGTTGCCCAGCTGCGAGCGTATCTTCGCCTGGGGAAGGGTGAGAGCAGCACGTATTTGTCCAAAGGCCTGGCGAATGATATTTATGACTAGCTCGTTGTTGGAGCAATATTTCCAAGGTGGGTTTTTCACGAAAGATGAAAATTGAAAAAGCACGATGACATAATGCATTACGGTGGGCCGATATTTTATCAGCTACACCCGTTGGATTATCATTTTCATCAACAAGAATCACTTGTTCAGTTGCTGTCATTGATTGTTTTCCAGTAAAATGAACCGCATTTTATAACATTATGCCTTTAGGACAAAATTGATTTTACCTAAAGCTTTATCGAGTTGTTTTATTTGGGATAATTATTCTTTATGCGCTGGCAAACTACCGAACAAATAGCGACTGTTCCAATGCGCCTTATCGGGCCTTTAAAATTTAGCGGACCTGAAGTGAATACGGAGGTCATGATTCCGCTAGCCACTTTCGAAACGCCATTGTGGCCTTCCACTCATCGTGGAGCCAAAGTGTGCACACAAGCTGGAGGCATTAAAGCCGTTGTGGTTGATGATCGCATGACGCGTTCCGTCTTGCTTGAAGCAGAGAACGTGATAGATGCTTATGAGGCGGTATTGAATTTGCAGCAGCATAAAGAAGCGATGCAAACTATTATTGCTGAAACGAGCCGTTATGCGCGATTATTAGATATGCATATACAAGTGGTCGGTAATTTAATTTTTGTGCGATTTGAGTTTAATACAGGGGATGCAGCAGGTCACAATATGTCAACCCTTGCGGCGGATCGCTTAATGGAATGGATTTTGTTGCGTTTTAAGACGTTGAAATATGTTTCTATTTCAGGAAATTATTGTACAGACAAAAAAGTATCCGCAGTGAATGGTATTTTAGGACGAGGCAAATATGTCATTGCTGAAGTCCATATTCCATTTGAACTGTGTAAGAAACAATTAAAAACCACACCCGAAAAAATTGTTCAGCTCAACATTAAGAAAAATTTAATCGGTAATATTGTTGCGGGTGGAATACGTACCGCTAATGCACATTTTGCTAATATGCTGTTGGGTTTTTATTTAGCAACAGGTCAAGATGCAGCAAATATTATTGAAGGTTCGCAAGGGATGGTCTACGCAGAAGTGCGTGGCGAAGATTTATATTTTTCTGTTACTTTACCCAATATTATTGTAGGAACAGTAGGCAGCGGTAAAACGTTTGATTTCGTTCGCGAAAATTTGCGCCAGCTTGATTGTCTTCTGGAACGTGAGCCTGGAGAAAATGCACGACGTTTAGCAGTGATTGCAGCGGGAACTGTCTTATGTGGTGAATTATCTTTGTTAGCTGCTCAAACAAATCCAGGTGAATTAATCAAAACACATTTAAAGTTGGAACGTCGAAAATCTAAGGAGGGGAATCCGCGTGCTTAAAGTTGGTATTGATACGATTGCTTTTTATACTTCTCATTATGCATTTGATTTAGCGCTACTGGCAAAAGAGCGGAATGTGGATGCCGATAAATTTCATATCGGGCTTGGCCAACACAATATGGGTGTGCCTGCTCCTGATGAAGATATTGTGACATTGGCAGCCAATGCTGCGTTACGCGCGCTTCGTCAAGTGGATCTTGATTCAATAGAGATGCTATTATTTGCAACGGAATCTGGAATTGATCAATCAAAATCGGCCGGGATTTATGTGCATCGATTACTCGGGTTATCTGAACGTATTCGAGTCATTGAATTGAAACAAGCCTGCTATGCTGCTACATTTGCTTTGCAACTTGCACTGCCGTTTTTACGGCAACATCCAGAAAAAAAAGTGTTGCTAATTGCATCAGACATTGCACGTTATGGTTTGGGTACACCAGGGGAATCCTCACAAGGTTGCGGTGCAGTTGCAATGGTGTTATCAGCAAATCCGCGCATTGTTGCATTTGAACCAGAATATGGTGTAGTGACAGAAGATGTCATGGATTTTTGGCGGCCGAATTATTCTGACGAAGCATTTGTCGAAGGAAAATATTCCAGTAAGTTATATTTAACGATGCTGGAAAAATCATGGCAGCAATATCATGCTTGTTCCAGACGAGATTTTGATTCACACGATTATTATTGTTATCACACGCCTGTACCACGTTTGGTCGAAAAAGCACATCAGCATTTAGCCAAAATCAATGGTCAGGAAAAGTTGGCTGATGATATTGTTTACAAACATATTGGCCGATCACTCGAATATGGCCGCAAAATTGGCAACAGTTATACAGCTTCACTTTATATTGGACTTACTGCTTTGTTAGATTTAGCAGAAGAAAATCTGGCAGGCAAACGTATCGGTTTTTATAGTTATGGCTCAGGATGTGTCGCAGAATATTTTAGTGGGATAGTACAACCTGGCTATCGCGCTATATTGGATACCGCATATCATCAAAAGATATTAGCGTTGCGTACTCATTTGGCTTACGCAGAATATGAGGCATTTTATTTGTTTCATTACCCTGTGGATGGCAGTCCTTGTGACGTACCGCAGCATCACACAGGTCATTTTCGTTTGAGTGCAATACGCGAACATAAGCGTATTTATGAAAAGGTTATGTACAAAGAGGGGGCTATACAGGCAGAATATAGTGTATCTTCATATCCCTTACGAGAGATTGTTGCATGAAAGTACATGCACCCGGTAAGTTAATTTTATCCGGCGAACATGCAGTAGTATACGGCCAGCCTGCATTGGCAATGGCAGTAAATCGCTATGTGACTGCAACTGCTGCACCGCAATTGTTGCCGCTGGTTTCATTTGATTTATCTGATTTAGCTTATGAACATGGCTTAACGTTTACTGCTTTAAATCGCTTAAAAAGCCGGATTAAACAAAAATATCAACGTTTTATGACGGGTGATTTTACTATTCGTGATGTGTTGCAAAAACCGGTTGAATTGGCCCAGTTTGCGTTTACGCTTTTTCTTGAAACGCTCAATTTAAAATTAACACAGGGAATCCGAATTCGTATTCAATCAGATATTCCGATGGGCTGCGGTATGGGATCTTCTGCGGCAACGGTGTTGAGTATCGTGCATGCGATTGCGCATCATTTGCGCGTCGATATTTCGTCGGATATTTTTTTTCGTTTAGGTCTTGAAGCGGAAAATATGCAGCACGGTTATTCCAGCGGTCTCGATTTGCGTGTGTCCTTGCATGGCGGTTGCATTTTAGTAAAAGGCGGCGAAATTTATCAGCGCGAAGTACCTTCCTTGCCAATGTATTTAATCAATACAGGTATGCCAAAAACCACTACCGGCGAATGTGTATTACACGCTGCTCCTCATTTCAAGACAAGTCGTTTGGGCGATGAATTTGCTGCAGTCACCATGGCGATGGATGAAGGGTTGCAGTTAAATAATGCACTTGCTATCAAAGAAGCCATGCGTGCCAATCACGAATTACTCGTGAACATTGGTGTGGTACCAGAAAACGTACAACACTTTATTCAGGAAGTAGAAAAATTTCAGGGTGCTGCAAAAATATGTGGTGCAGGCGCAGTGGCAGGTGATAAAGCGGGTGTTGTGTTGGTGATTACTGACAATATCACGGAACTCGCAGAATTGTGTGCACGCTATCACTATACTATTTTGCCTATCACAGGTGAATCACGGGGCGTGCATGTTGCTTAAAGCATCTGCGCCAGGAAGCCTCATGCTGCTTGGTGAATACGCCGTCCTGCACGGCAAACATGCGCTTTTATGTGCCATTGATAAACGTATGGTCGTGACATTAACTCCGCGTTCTGATGATCAAGTTATTTTAGAATCTGCATTAGGACAATTGACTACACGATTATCCAAACTGAATAGTGTCCCACCTTTTCAATTTGTTTTGACCGCGTTACAAACGTTGAAAAAATATCTGACGCAAGGCTGTACAATTAAAATTGAATCTGAATTTTCTGCAACAATGGGTTTTGCATCTTCAGCAGCGGTTACAGTAGCAACGCTTTCTGCATTGTTGACTTGGTTGAATTTACCTTATTCCGAATTAGAGTTGATTAGGCTCGCTAGAAAAGTTGTACGTCAAGTGCAAGGATTAGGTTCGGGTGCGGATGTTGCTGCGTGCGTGTTAGGCGGTATCGTTTTTTATCGCGCACATCCTTTATGTGCAACTCAATTACCGGGTAGTCCTCTGATCACAGTGATTTATTCAGGACATAAAACACCAACCGTTAATGCAGTGCAACAGGTGACAGAAAAATTTGCATCACATCCTAAATTATTCAAACAACTTTGCCAAGCAATTCACTATTGTGCGTTGGATGGTATGCAGGCAGTGTTACAGCAAAATTGGCAAGCGTTAGGCGATGTCATGACTATTCAACAAGGATTAATGGATGCATTAGGTGTGAATACACCCATCATGCGTGAGATTATTTATTCTTTACGTCAGCAGCCCGCTATTTTAGGGGCTAAAATTTCAGGATCTGGTTTAGGTGATTGCGTTGTTGCATTAGGAAAGGGAAAAATAGAAAATTTGGCAACAAGCACAATACCGGTGCAAATTGCCCAGCGAGGGGTGTACTGTGAAAAAAACTGATGTGGTGCGTGCGATATTGGCAGATCGCCAACATTTATTGCCATGCAATACCGAGGCTGAGGCGTATGCATCGAGTAATATTGCTTTATGCAAATATTGGGGAAAGCGCAATACAGAATTAAATTTACCGATGACATCGAGCTTTTCTATTTCATTAGGAAATTTTGGTTCCAACATTCGTTTGTCTGTTAATGAAAATGTTGCAGATACAGCATGCATTAATGATCAGTTGCTCGATTGGCAATCGTCATTCGGTAAACGATTACGTGAGTTTTTAAATTTATTTCGCATTACGCCTACGTTAGGTTTTCATGCAGATATTCACACGAATATTCCGATTGGTGCGGGACTTGCATCATCCGCATGCGGTTTTGCTTCTCTCGTACAAGCGCTGGATCGATTATTTGGTTGGGAATTATCTTTGCTTGAATTATCTATTTTAGCGCGCTTGGGAAGCGGCAGCGCAAGTCGTTCACTTTGGCAAGGTTTTGTAGAATGGCATGCAGGGACACAGGCAGATGGTATGGACAGTTATGCTGAAGTATGCACTGATGTTTGGCCAGATTTGTGTATTGGTTTATTGATCTTAAGCGATACAGAAAAAAAAATCAGTTCACGCGTTGCCATGCAGCGTACGGTTGCTACCAGTCCGTTCTATACAGCATGGCCTGAAACGGTGCGGCATGATTTATCCGCCATCAAACAGGCAGTGCGTGAAAAAGATTTTTTATTGTTAGGCAAAACAGCAGAATCGAATGCCTTATCCATGCATGCGACCATGCTATCTAGCTGGCCGCCGGTCTTGTATGCGTTACCTGGAACGGTCACGGCCATGCAAAAAATCTGGGAACTACGTCAAGCAGGGTTAATGGTATTCTTTACGCAAGATGCAGGCCCTAACCTAAAATTGCTGTTTTTAGCCAAAGATAAAGCCCACATGAAAACCCATTTTCCAAATATGCCAATTATTCAGCCATTTATAAACGAATAAATATCTCGCATAATTTTAATTTTAATACTTTTTTTGCTCAATTGTTGTATAATTGGAAGATAATACGCATAAAATTAAATATACATACGAAGAGGGGTAGAAATGGCTAATGCTCGAGATGAATTTGATTCTGATTCTGATTCTGATGATGAGCCTGTAATAGTTGAGAGTAATTCAACGGGTGTGACAGATGCGGATGGACGACTTTCTCCAAACACCATGTTCGATTATGAATTTTATTGCATAAATAAAGCTATTAAAGAAGCAAAAATAGAATATACCGTTCAACTATTCCATGATGGCGGAAAAGCGCAAGACAAGTGTTATGCAGCAGAATTTAAAACGAATGCTCAATCTATTATTTTATTGAATCCGGCGTCTGATGAAGATGAAACCAAATCAGAGAATAAAAATGAAGGCACTACACCGTTACCTAAAACACTGGCATGGATTGCGCAAATAGAACGAAACAAAAAAAACACTACCTTTATTATTCCCTTAAGCGAATGCAGAATACCGTGGTATTCGCTATTTAGTAATCGACGCACTCATTGGACCAAATTGGTTATTCAAGATGATAAATGTTATTTCTACGATCCAAAAGGTTTTTTCTCTAGAGCGTATTCACTGAATGCTGTTCAAGATTATTTAAAGAAAGAAAACTATCGGTCGCAAAAAACGACTTATACTGGTTTGCAGCCGATATTCAATGAGAGTGATTGCGGACTTTATAATGGATGGCTTGCAAAAGAAATCGTGTCACAAATTTTACGAGGTTCTTTATTAGAAAATGTAACGATTTCAAACCATCCAGATATCACAGTTCTGCATCCAGAACTGTCCAGTGAACCGTGGAAGAATACGTACCAATCACGTAATCTAAACATAGAAAAGACAAGAAGTATTGAAACAGAAGGTAATGGTGTTGTTGCAGAAGTGCGGGATGACTTCGGTGATGATGATGGCTTTGGGTTTGTTGGCGATGAATTGGTTGAAGACCGTAACGAAGAAAAAAATGCTACTGTTGCAGAATCAACAAGCGCGAGCGAGTCAAAAAAATCAACATTTACAGGAGCAGTATTATTTAGCGTGATTGTTGATTTCGATCAATCTCAAGAACCAGATGATGAAGAAGAAGTTGCAGCAGAAAAAGAAGAGAAAAATCCGCTTTTGCGTAGACAGGTAGCACAACCTGAACCTGTGGTTCCAGTATCTCAACCGAGTCTCTGGAGCCATATAAAAGGATTAAGCCTTGGCGGTCTCGTGGGCGGGTTACTAACAGGTTTGATCACTGCGCTTGCTTGTTTTTTTGTTCCTCCTCTGGTATTCGCAGCTCCTTATTTCCCTGAGATTATTGCAGGCGGCGCAGCGCTAGGTACCATGATTGGCGCAGGTATAGGATATAAAATGGTAGATTCTTCTTCTGCTGAAAAAGCTAAAGTAAAAGTAAATGTAATACAGCCGCAACACCCTGGAAGTGACGAGTACAATGAGGTGCATGGTCCTGTGAATAGTGGTACTACTAGTACAGCTAAACTCCATGGCATCTTCGCTGGTTGGCAGCCTTATAACGGCTTGATTGAGGAGAAGAATCAACAGAAACAGAATTCACTACCATCTGGAGAAGCAAATTCAGACCTGGGAGACGACAATAGCCGCACACCTAGCAGCTTAGGCTTACGTCATCGCGGTCAGCATTAAACCGACATCAACAAAATCGACACCAGTGCAAGACCGATACCTAGCCACTGTTTAAGTGAGATTGTTTCTTTTAGCAATAAATAAGCGAGTAAGATCGTGATCAGTGGATAGAGTGCAGTGAGCGTCACCACTGTCATGATTTTTCCTTTACTCGCTGCAATAAAATAAAATAAACACCCTACACCATAGGCAGCACCTGTCAGGATTCCATAAATTAAACCTTTGGTATCCATCGCAGGTTTATAGTTTGCCATGTTAAGCGTAATCATTCCGATGATAACAACTCCCAGCGTTTGATAAATCAACGCGCTCTTGGAATCAATATGTACGACTGCAAGTTTGGTAAACAATCCCCATAAACCAAAACTAAGCAATGATAGAAGCGTAGCAGGCAACCAGCTTGTCATGACAAATACACCACTATTTGTAAAATTAAAAAACTATACACACCAGCAAGCACATCGTCCAGCACAATTCCGATGCCGCCTGATACATGTGCGTCGATATAACGAATAGGCCAGGGTTTCCAAATGTCAAAAAAACGAAACAAAATAAACCCTAAGATAATCCACGTTATACCACTTGGTGCGTTGGTCATCGTGATGAGGTAACCCACAATTTCGTCTAAAACGATTCCTGGATGATCGTGCACATTAATTTCTTTTGCGACATGGTGACATAACCAAATGCTACCAAGCGTAATACATACTAACAAAGACAGATAAACATGCAGTGATACTGATTGGATAGCAAGATAAAAAGGAATAGCAATCAATGTGCCAAATGTACCAGGTGCAAAGGGCATAGCGCCGCTGCCAAAACCAAATGCAATAAAGTGCAGCGGCTTTTGCCATACAGAATCAGGAATAGTTGAACTGATGTGATTACGCATTAGAAATGAGTATACCCTTCTACATTAAGATTGTATGTTGTGCCATCTGCAAAACGCAAATCTAAATCAGATGATGCAGTGATTTCACCGATACACGTACAATTCTCGGGAACACGATTTTTTTTCGCACGAGGGACGGTGAAACATAATTCATAATCATCGCCGCCTGTTAACGCAAACGCAAGTGCTTGCTCGTGTGTTGTTGCTGCGCGTAATGCAGTAGAAAGCGGCAAATTGTTCACGTTAATACGTGCACCTACACCACTGCGGGTTAAAATATGTTTGAGGTCAGCAAGAAGGCCATCAGAAATATCAATGGCTGCGCTGGCAGCTGTGCGCAGTTGCTCGCCAATTTCAATGCGAGGTGTCGGTTGATTTAGTTTTTGTTGTAGTTCTTCCTGGTATTTCGTCGGAACCATTATTTTTTTTTGTAAAAAAGCTAAAGCAAGTGCAGCATCACCTACTGTGCCCGTGACATAAATCAAATCACCTGCTTTCGCGCCGTTACGTTGAATGGCTTGTTGTGGGGGAACCAGGCCGTGTGCTTGTACAGTCACAGAAAGAGGCCCATGTGTTAAATCGCCGCCAATAAGTTGTATTTTATATTTTGTTGCTAAATCGAAGAAACCGCGTGTGAAATCACTTAACCATGCTTCATCAGCTTCCGGTAAGGTTAACGCCAGCGTGACCCAGGCAGGTGTTGCACCCATGGCAGCTAAATCACTTAAATTCACTGCAAGCGATTTAAATCCAATGACAAAAGGGAGTGTGTTTGCTAAAAAATGAATACCGCCAACTAATGTATCTGTCGTAATAACCAGTTGTTGATCAGCAGGAACCTGTACAATTGCGGCATCATCACCTATTCCCAGGATGACGTCTTTGCGCTGACAGGGTTGCGATGCGAAATAGGTTTGAATGATGTCGAATTCATTCATGATTTTTTAACTACCTTTATTTCATCGGCGCGGAGCTTGCGCGCAACTTGATCTAGCACGCCGTTTACAAATTTGTAGCCCTCAACCGAGCCAAATTTTTTCGTCAGTTCTAATGCTTCATTGATCGTCACACGGTAAGGTATATCAAGACGGTTTGCCAATTCATAAATCCCTAAGCGCAAAATAGCTAATTCAACGGGATCAATTTCCGTGATAGGGCGATTTAAAAAAGGCAGCATATGCTCGTCCAATGTGTCGAATTCTTTCGGAATAGCATGAATGAGTTCTTTAAAATAATCGATATCGGTTTTTTGTTTAATTTGATGCACAAGAAATTCAAATTCGATTTCTGCAATGGGTGCCGCAGCAAGCTGCCATTGGTACATCGCTTGTAATGCATATTGTCTTGCATGACGTCTTTTCGTGGGATTCATTTATGCCTCTTCGGAATGATTTTTATTTTTTTCTAAACGACTGACTTCTTCACGAAATTCTTGAATGTCCTGAAAACTCCGATACACAGAGGCAAAACGAACATAAGCGACCTGATCTACATTATGCAATTCTTCCATGACCCATTCACCGATTAACTTGGATGGAACTTCCCGCTCACCACACGTGCGTGCTTTGTGCAGAATACGGCTAATGGAATTTTCGATTTGTTCAAGGCCTACTGGTCTTTTTTCTAAAGCACGTAAAATACCCGCGCGTAATTTTTCTTCACGAAAAAGATCACGACAGCCATCACGTTTGATAACGCGCGGTAATGCAAGTTCTGCTGTTTCGTAAGTAGTAAAACGTTCTTTGCAGATTAAGCATTCACGACGCCTACGAACTTGATTGCCTTCCCGAATCAAGCGCGAATCAGTGACTTTGGTATCGTTGGCATAACAAAATGGGCAGTACACGCGTGCTCTTCTCCACTTGATTTGTGCGCAGTTTAGCCGATTTAGTTATTTTTCGCATCTCTATTTTTTGCGGTGTAAAAGGGAGTAAGCAAATTCCTCGAGTAATTTTCCTCGTTCTTTTAAACAAGCAATGGATTGTAATGCGGTAGTAAAAAGAGTGTTAATCTGTTGCCGGCTTTCTTCAATCCCGATGAATGAGGGATAGGTTGTTTTTTGGTTAGTGTGATCCAAGCCTTGAGGTTTGCCAATGTGTTGCGTAGAACCTTCGATGTCCAGCAGATCATCTTGAATTTGAAAAGCAAGCCCGATACATTCCGCGAAACGTTGCAAGGCATTATGCGTTTCTGGATCTTTATTGTTAGCAGCAATGGCTCCTAATTTGATACTGGCAGTCAACAACGTGCTGGTTTTAAGCTGGTACATTTGAGTTAAATCTGTCAGTGAGTGGGTTCCTTGTAAATCGAGCGCTTGTCCAGCGGCCATTCCGCGAACTCCACTTGCATAACTGAGAGTATAAATCATGTTGACACGTTGTTCTGGACTTAAACTAGCAGGATGTTGCGTAATAATTTCGAAAGCGAGTGGTTGTAAAGCGTCTCCAGCGAGGATAGCGATGGCCTCATTGAATGCTTTATGACAGGTGGGCTTGCCGCGCCGTAAATCTGAGTTATCCATGGCGGGTAAGTCATCATGAATAAGCGAATAAACATGAATAAGTTCGATTGCGCAAGCAGGTGCATCTAAGTTTTCCCACGGTGCGTTGAGTGCATGTCCAGTTAGATAGACAAATAATGGACGAATATGTTTGCCGCCACTTAACACTGCATAGCTAATGGCTTTTTGCAGTTCAGCAGCAGGATGTTCGACATCATGCAGATAAATCTGAAATAACTGATTTAATCGTGTCTGTGCAGTGAGGATAAATTCATCAAGTTTCATTCTTCGTTGTTCTCGTAGCTATTTAATTGTTCTTCGTGATTGTTTTGAATAAGTATCTGCACTTTTTGCTCAGCGTCTTGCAGAATTTTTTGTGCGTGTTTGATAAGTGTAATACCACGTTCAAATTGATTGAGAGATTGTTCCAAACTTAATTCTCCTTGTTCCATTTGTTCAATCAAAGCAGAAATTTCAGCTAAAGAGTTCTCAATGTTAGGCAGTTTTGATTTTTTTGTCACGTGAATGTGCTCCTACTTAAAATTTTTTCCCAAATCTAGTTGACACTGTAGGAGAAG
>AMFJ01019291.1_pt1 | contig 12477 bp, 9 predicted proteins | sample 427208 | NCBI WGS metagenome assembly AMFJ01 (sample SAMN02954298, study PRJNA114691) | groundwater metagenome | biome: aquatic; feature: subsurface aquifer; material: sediment; isolation source: subsurface aquifer sediment | place: USA: Rifle, CO | collected 2008-08
CTTCTCGCTACGGTTGCAACTGCCGAATTTAGGATTATTTTTTTAAGCAACAGTGCGCTCAAAACAGCATTCACTATAAGCGCTTCAAATTAGCCAACCACTCCAATGATGATATATAATGAAAAAATGATCCTATATAGGGAAATGTACTAATGAACAATAAGCTAAAAATTCTATTTGCTACTGATTTTTCGTTCGGTTCCAAAATCGCGTTAAAAATATTAAAACTTCTACAGAAAAAATACCGAACAGATGTTTCTTTAATTCATGTTGTTGAATCAACCTGGAATAATTGGATCACTTCAGGATTATATGAAAAAGAAGCAACACAGAGACTGCAATCTTGGCAAAAAGCATTTACTCGTTCTGCTGAAACAAAAAAATTATATATTAAATCGGGAAATGCTGCTGATGCTATCTTGGGAATCTCGCGCAAAATAAAAGCAAATTTAATTTTGATGGGAGGAAAAGTTACCGAAGAATCAAGTCGTTATAAAACAGGTACTGCCGTTGAATCTGTTGTACGTTATGCAACAAAATCTGTATGGGTTTGCCAGCGAGATAAAATAGCAAAAATACTGTGTGGTATTGATGGATCAGCCTCTTCCAGAAAAACACTGCAATTTGCCATTGACCTTGCTGAGCGATATTCGACACAATTATGTATTATACATGCTTTATCGAATTATTCATCTCCTTTGGGCGCAAGTGCCAATGCAATCAAACGCAAAGAAGAAAAATTTAAAGATAAAAATATACTTAAAATTAAGCGATTTCTTAATACATTTAATTTTAAAAAAATCAAACATGACATTATCTTTGAATGGGGGATTCCCGCCAATATTCTCCTTGATCACGCTGAAGATTTTAATTTTGATCTCATTGTTATAGGCGCTAAAGGTCATAGCAAACTTTATCATGTATTGCTTGGCAGTACCGCTGAAAAAATTCTACGTTATGCCCCCTGTTCTTTACTTGTAGTGCGATAATAATTATCCTAAATTTATGACGGGAGCAGACACTTTTATTTAAATAAATCTGCCAACTGTTGGCGAAATTGCGGCCCGTAAAAGACACCTCCCACAGGGATTTTATTATCTAATGCAGATGAAACAGCATGCATCCATTCAGGACCAAAACCGCCACAAAGCTCAATCATTTGATAGCCTTCTTTAGCTAGTGATTTTGCAACAGCAATCACTTCTTCTTTTTTATACATATCAATGCCTACTGCTTTAAAGCGATAGCCATTTTTTTCAGTAGTGATCGTGTTAGTTTCTGGGTCAAAACCAGGGGTTAAAAATATAAAAGCAAACGATTTATATTTCATCATCAACAATTTCACGCAAATTGCGACATTCGCTTACTGTGGCAGGAAAAAAGAGATTTTTTTTCATTCTTAATAGAATTAATCCAATGACAAGTAAACATACTATATTAAGTGCGAGCGCTATCAATAAAGAAACCAATAAACTCCACTGCAATGAAACAAGATAAACAACCAATATTGCCAATAAACTAAGCCACGTCGCAGTTAATAAAGTAGCGTATATAACAGCAAGCGTTAAAATAGCTACTATTGTTTTCCCTGCAATGCGTGTTTCTAAATTAACCAGCGCTATCACATTGGATAGAATATTAATAATATTAGGCACCAACATGATTATATTTTTTATTGTGTCACTTAATGAGAATCTACTTTTTTGGTGATGATGCTTTCGTGCCATACAAGTCCTTATGCAAAATAAAAAATAAATTCTCTTTTTATCACCTATTTTTTATTTACGATGCAAGAAATACCCAATAATAACACCCGTTAACAATGCAGTACTTAATGATCTTATTGGTTTTTTAGCTAGATAATAAGACACATTTTCATGAGCAATAGCCCCTCTTTCCTTTGCATCTTCAAAAGATTGAGCAAGCCATTCATTGGCCCATCCTTTTGCATGACTTGTTGTTTTAGCCAACATCGCTTTTATTTTTGCCAAATCACCATATACATCAAAGTTGCTATCATGTAAATGTCTGCGGGTCTTATTCATGATACCTTCCTCCGATTGTTTTAGAAGTTGTCATTATTGATTATAACCTGAATCACTAATGAGAACATCGTCGTTCGCCCTTGTTTGCTGGGTTCTCAGCCGTCTTTTCTTTGTTTTGTTTATTATTTGATCAAGTAACCTTTAATTTTTTTATTCTTCAATTATACTAGGGGGTCTGTTAACGTTTCATTTTTGCAATAGACCCTATATGCCTTGTGTAGAGAAATAATCACTTTAAGAGGTTTAGATTAGCTATGGTCATGAACCAGCTCAGTTTATTAAAAACAAAACGATTTTTGCCTTTGTTTCTTACTCAGTTTTTAGGCGCTTTTAATGATAACTTTTTTAAAAATGCTCTTGTTATTTTAATCACCTTTACACTCTTACATACAACACAATTAAATACAGAAGTATTAGTGACAATTGCTGCCGGCATTTTTATTGTGCCATTTTTTCTTTTTTCTGCGACTGCAGGACAACTTGCGGATAAATTCGATAAAGCATTACTCATTCGTTATACAAAAATTCTAGAAATTGTATTGATGTTGCTTGCTGTGATTGGATTTTATTCGCAGAATATATTTTTATTAATAACTGTTCTATTTCTCATAGGCACACAAGCGAGTTTTTTTGGGCCCATAAAATATTCTATTTTACCCGACCATCTTACTGCTGAAGAATTAATTCCAGCTAATGCATTGCTTGAATCCGGAACGTATTTTGCAATTTTATTGGGTACGTTACTGGGTGGAGTGCTGATCATGCTACATAGTGGAACTCTATTGGTTGCTATGGTTCTTATGTCATTAGCGGTATTAGGTTTTATGAGTAGTTTATGGATTCCGAAAGCAAAAGCAGCGCTTCCTAGTCTAAAAATACAATTTAATATAGTACGCGAAACACGCGCTATTATTCGACATACTTTGCAAAATAGAAATTTAGCTATCGCTATTTTAGGTATTTCATGGTTTTGGTTAGTAGGTGCCACGTATCTTTCGCAATTTCCTACCTATGTGAGAGATGTGTTAGGCGCCGGCTCATCTATTGTAACGCTTTTTCTCACTTTTTTTACTGCAGGTATTGGATTAGGTTCTTTATATTGTAACCGCTTGTTAAAAGGTCGAATTCATGCAACGTATGTGCCACTCGCCGCACTTGGTATGACGCTTTTTGCTATTGATCTCGTACTTGCAAGCCAACATATTGTTATTAAGCCAACCCATCTGCTTACTCTAGGTCAGTTTTTAAGTCATTTACAAAATTGGCATGTACTTCTGGATTTATCACTTCTTTCTGCATGTGGCGGTATGTACGTTGTACCATTGTATGCGATCTTACAGCATGAAAGTGATGCTACTTATCGTTCACGTACCATTGCGTGCAATAATATTATTAATGCTCTTTTTATGGTAGCAGCAACGATCATCACCAGTATTATGTTATTTGTTCATTTTTCTGTTACAGATATATTTGTACTAGTGGCACTGGCCAATGTTGTTGTGGCTATTTACATCTGTAATTTACTACCTGACGCGTTAGTAAAATCGTTTTTGATTTGGTTATTTAAAACATTTTATCGAGTTGAAGTACGCGGCCTAGAAAACTATTACAAAGCAGGTAATCGCATTCTGATTTTAGCAAATCACACTTCTTTCTTAGATGCTGCATTGATCGCTGCATTTTTGCCAGATAAGTTAACATTTGCTATTGATCATCAATACGCACAAAAAACATGGGTAAAGATATTACTTAAATTAATTCACACTTTTCCTATTGATCCGACTAACTCCATGGCAGCAAAATCATTAATCGAATATTTACGTCGTAATAATCGAGTTGTGATTTTTCCAGAAGGTCGTATTACTGTGACAGGGGCATTGATGAAAATATATGAGGGCCCTGGTTTGATTGCCGATAAAGCGCGCGCGCAGTTATTGCCCATTCGTATTGACGGCGCACAATATTCCGTATTTTCTTATTTAAGAGGTAAAGTCAAAATTCGCTGGTTTCCTAAAATCACACTTACTATTTTAGAACCGAGAAAATTTGATTTGCCTGAAGCAATAACCGGACGACATCGCAGAGAAAAAATCAGCGAAGCCCTCTATGACATTATGACAGATACTATGTTTCTTAGCAGTGACACAAGAGAAACGCTATTTCAATCATTATTGAATGCGAAATCTATTCATGGCAAAAAACATATTATTGTTGAAGATATTGAAAGAAAACCCATTCATTATCAACGCTTAATTTTAGGCAGTATTGTATTGGGTCGTCGTATTGCCAAATTAACTACGCCAGATGAATATGTGGGTATACTATTGCCAAATTCAGTGGGCGCTGTTGTTACATTTTTTGCGATGCAAGCGCATCACCGAGTCCCTGCCATGCTAAATTTTAGCAACGGAATACACAATTTAATAACTGCATGTCACACAGCACAAATTCGATATATTTATACCTCAAAAAGATTCATTGAACTTGCAGATTTGCAATCTTACGTAAATAGCCTGACGGCAGAGGGTTTTACGCTTATTTATCTAGAAGATGTACGGGCAAAAATAAGTTTACTGCAGAAGCTTTTTGGTAAACTAGCGTCACAATTTCCGCAAACATATTATCGTTTTTATAACAAAATCAATAAACTCAATGAAAACGATTTGCCTTTACAGCCTGCGGAAGTATTATTTACTTCAGGTTCTGAAGGCACACCTAAAGGTGTTGTCTTAAGTCATGAAAATATTCAGGCCAACCGTTTTCAATTAACTGCGCGTGTTGATCTTAGCCCGGCAGACCGTGTGTTTAATGCGCTGCCTATGTTCCATGGTTTTGGATTAAATACCGCAACTATCTTACCGATCATTTCAGGTATGCGGGTATTTATGTACCCTTCCCCACTACATTATCGCATTGTGCCTGAGGTTTGTTATGACACCAATGCGACTATTACATTTGGTACAGATACCTTTTTGTCTGGTTATGCAAAATATGCGCATCCTTACAATTTTTATAGCATCCGCTATATTTTTGCTGGCGCTGAAAGACTACGTGAAGAAACGCGGCGTACCTGGATGCAAAAATTTGGTATTCGTTTGTTTGAAGGTTACGGGGTCACAGAAGCATCACCGGTATTGTCAACAAATACAGCCATGCAATATAAGGCAGGTACAGTAGGCCGATTGCTGCCCTACATTCGACACGAATTACGCCCAGTAGAGGGAATACAGGATGGCTACAGGCTTTATATTTCAGGGCCTAATGTCATGATGGGATACATGTTTGCGCATACACCAGGGAAAATTCAACCGCCGGAAGGTGGTTGGCATGATACAGGTGACATTGTTGCAATTGATAATGAAGGCTATATCACCATTAAAGGCCGCGCTAAGCGTTTTGCTAAAATTGCCGGTGAAATGGTATCACTTACAGCCATTGAAGATGAGCTTTATACTATGTGGCCAGATAGCCAACATGCTGTTTTAAGCATACCCGATCCACGCAAAGGTGAACAACTGATGTTAGTGACAAATCATAAAACCGCGGAACAGAAACAGATAATCGAACATTTCAAATATCGCGGCATGGCAGATATTAGTGTCACTCGCCGTATTCTCATTGTGCCGAAAATGCCCGTATTGGGAAGTGGAAAAATTGATTATCAAGCAGTTAAGGTTTTATTAGACGAATTCTCGGTTGAAAATACTATAGATGACATGATAGATAAAGAAGCAGCATTGGAATAAAAAGTACTGGGCTCTATCTCTAAAAATAGCTTTTTAATCAATACAAGTTGCCCCATCTATATAAGGCTGCAATGCAGCAGGTATATGAATTCTTCCTTGCTCATCCTGGAAGTTTTCTAATATAGCAACCAGCGTGCGTCCAACAGCCAATCCTGAACCATTTAAAGTATGCACTAATTCAGGTTTGCCTGTTTTGGAATCACGAAAGCGCGCTCTCATGCGACGTGCCTGAAAGTTTTCAGTATTGCTGCAAGAAGAAATTTCTCGATAACATTGTTGTCCTGGCAGCCATACTTCCAAATCATAGGTTTTTGCCGCAGCAAAACCAAGATCCGCCGTACATAATGCCATGACTCGGTAAGGCAATTCTAATTTTTGTAATATTGTTTCAGCGTGATGGGTTAATTCTTCTAACGCTGCATAGGACTTATCTGGATGAACAATTTGCACTAATTCAACTTTTTCAAATTGATGCTGTCGAATCATGCCACGCGTATCTTTACCGTAAGAACCTGCTTCACTGCGAAAACAAGGTGAATAACACGTATATTTTAAAGGTAATTGTTCTATTTCTAAAATTTCATCTCGTACTGTATTGGTAACTGGGACTTCCGCAGTTGGAATAAGATAGCAATCACCATTACGCGCTATAGCAAATTGATCGTCTTTAAATTTAGGTAATTGTCCTGTGCCAAATAAGGAATCCGCATTCACAATATAAGGCACATAAATTTCTTGATAACCATGTTCTTTGGTGTGAATATCTAACATAAATTGTACGAGAGCTCGCTGCAACTTGGCTAATTTGCTGTGTAAAATAACAAAACGCGCACCGGATAATTTTGCTGCTGTTGCAAAATCCATTCCTAGTTTTGCACCTAGATCCACATGATCTTTGGGAGCAAAATTAAATTGTGGTGGATTTCCCCACGTGCGAATTATTTTATTGTCTTTTTCGCTTTTACCAACGGGTACAGATTCGTGGGGGATGTTAGGAATCATTGCAAGCAATTGTTGCAACTCTTCCTGCACATGAACAAATTTCTCTTCTGCTATTTTTAATTTATCTCCCAGATTTTTGACTTCTTGTAGCAGGTGATCAATGTTTTCACCTTTTGCTTTTGCTTGCCCGACTGTTTTAGCGCTCACATTACGTGTATTTTGCAATTCTTGAATTTCTGTTTGTAATGTTTTGCGTTGTTCGTCTAAAGAATTAAGTTTTGCAACATCCAAGACAATGCCGCGGGATTTTAACTGTTCTGCAACAGTAGTGATATTATTTCGAAGAAGCTTAGGGTCTAACATAAATGATTACCTGAATTATGCTTTTACTGCATGCAACACTTTCGCAGCTGTTTTACCGATTTCAGCAGGTGAATGCACTGTATGTACGCCAGCAGCTTCTAAAACGGCAAATTTTTCTGCTGCAGTTCCTTTACCGCCTGCAATAATAGCACCTGCATGCCCCATGCGTTTACCAGCAGGCGCTGTGACCCCTGCAATGTAAGAGACTACCGGTTTAGTCACATGCTTTTTAATATATTCAGCTGCTTCATCTTCCGCTGTACCACCAATCTCGCCTACCATCACGATAATTTCGGTTTGCGGGTCTTTTTCAAATAACGCTAAGACATCAATAAAGTTGGTGCCAGGAATAGGATCACCACCAATACCCACACAGGTACTTTGCCCTAGACCTAATTCAGTTGTCTGCTGTACTGCTTCATAAGTTAATGTTCCAGAACGTGAAACAATACCTACTTTACCCGGCATGTGAATATGACCTGGCATAATGCCAATTTTACATTCGCCAGGCGTGATGACACCCGGACAATTAGGCCCAATCAAGCGTACATTCGGATACTGCGCCATAAATGCTTTTACATCCAGCATATCTAACGTAGGAATACCTTCGGTAATACAAACAATCAGTTTGATCCCTGCTTCAACTGCCTCAATAATAGAATCTTTACAAAATGGTGCGGGAACATAAATGACTGAAGCATTGGCTTTTGTTGCTTGATAAGCTTCTTTAACCGTATTAAAAACAGGTAATCCTAAATGGGTTTGCCCCCCTTTTTCAGGTGTAACTCCGCCAACCATTTTGGTTCCGTAAGCAATCGCTTGTTCGGAGTGAAATGTACCTTGCTTTCCCGTAAATCCCTGACAAAGGACTTTTGTGTTCTTGTTAATTAATATACTCATCTCTTATGCACCTGCAACTTGAACAACTTTCTTGGCAGCATCGGTGAAACTTTCTGCCGCAATGATATTAAGGCCGCTTTGACTCAATTTTTTTGTGCCTAATTCAGCATTATTTCCTTCAAGACGAACAACAACGGGAAGATGGGTGCCTACTTCAGCAACCGCACCGATAATTCCATCAGCAATTAAATCGCAACGCACAATACCACCAAAAATATTGACTAAAATAGCTTTAACATTTTTATCGGACAAAATAATTTTAAATGCTTCTGTGACGCGTTCTTTAGTAGCACCACCACCCACATCTAAAAAGTTAGCTGGGTTACCGCCTTGTAATTTAACTAAATCCATCGTTGCCATGGCTAAACCTGCGCCATTGACCATACAGCCAATATTACCATCCAACGCAATGTAATTCAGTTCCCAATCACGTGCGCGATTTTCGCGTTCATCTTCTTGTGATGTATCACGCATTGCACGCAATTCAACTTGACGATAAAGCGCATTGTCATCAATATTCATTTTGCAATCAAGACATAATAAATTGCCTTGTTTAGTGATAACGAGTGGATTAATTTCTAATAAGCTAAGATCTTTTTCTTCAAACAGCTTACCTAATCCTAACAAGAGCTTGGTAAATTGTTTCATTTGATCGCCTGTGAGTCCAAGCGTAAAACTCAATTCGCGTGCTTGAAAAGGCTGAATGCCCACGAGTGGATCAACTGTAATCGTGAGAATTTTTTCAGGTGTTTCATGTGCGACTTTTTCAATCTCAACCCCGCCTTCTGTTGAAGCCATAAAAACAATACGTTGGCTTGAACGATCAATGACAGCACCTAAATAAAGTTCTCGAGCAATATCTGAAGGCTCTTCAATTAATACCTGGTTAACGGGTTGGCCATCCGCAGTGGTTTGATAAGTCACCAAACGTGTGCCAAGTAAATCTTGTGCGACTTTAGCTAACTCTTCTTTAGTTGAAACGATTTTTACTCCACCTGCTTTTCCTCGACCACCCGCATGGACTTGGGCTTTCACTACCCACCGTTTGGTATTCATGTTATTTGCAATATTGACTGCTGCTTCTACATTCCAGGCAACCTCATTATGCGGAACCGGCAATCCATATTGGGCTAATAATTGCTTAGCTTGGTATTCGTGTAAATTCATCAAATTCTCCAGATCGAAACTCCCTCTTTTGATAAAGAAGGATTGAGGGGGATTTTTAAATGCTGAATAATAAAGGAGAATCAGACCTCAAGCAACAGGCGGGCTGGATCTTCCAAGAACTCTTTGATAGCTAATAAAAATGTAACTGAATCTTTTCCATCAATAATTCGGTGATCATAAGACAAAGCCAGATACATCATGGGACGAATCACAATTTCACCCTTTTCAACGATGGGTCGTTGATCAATCTTATGCATCCCTAAAATAGCGCTTTGGGGTGAATTTAAAATAGGAGTCGAAAGCAATGAGCCAAACACCCCTCCATTGGTGATAGTAAAAGTACCGCCCTGCATTTCTTCCATCGTGAGCTTACCGCTACGTGCTTTAGCTGCATATTCTGCAATTTTAGCCTCGATATTCGCCATATTCATATGGTCAGCATTACGCAACACAGGAACAACTAATCCTCTTTCTGTTGAAACAGCTACGCCAATATCAAAATAACCATGATAAACAATATCATTACCATCGATTGAGGCATTGACAATAGGAAAACGTTTTAATGCTTCTAGAGCTGCTTTGACAAAAAACGACATAAAACCAAGGCGCGTATTGTAGACTTTTTCAAATTTTTCTTTGTAACGATTACGTAATTCGATCACATGTTGCAAATTAACCTCATTGAATGTGGTTAGCATAGCTGTGGTTTGCGACACTTCCAATAGCCGTTCAGCAATACGTGTGCGAATCCGCGTCATAGGGACACGTTTTTCGGGCCGTTCGCCAGTCATTTCAATTGCAGCATGATCACTAGGCGATATTTTGTGATTCACGGCATCCATCACATTTTCTTTGGTAATCCGACCGCCCTTGCCGGTTCCTTTTACTTTTGCAACGTCCACTTCATGTTCCGCTACCACTCGTCTGACAGATGGACTTAAGGTGGTGGGCACGGCTGTCTTTTCTGCTTTCCCTGCTGTTTCTGCTGGTTTTGTTGTTGCAGCCGATTTTTCTGTTGGTTTTGCTGCTGCGCCTGCTTCAATAATAGCAATGACTTGATTAGCTTGGACAGTATCGCCAGTCGGTTTCAAAATTTCTTTTAAAATACCGTCAGTTGGCGCAGGCACTTCGAGCATGACTTTATCTGTTTCAAGGTCCACTAAATTTTCATCACGTGATACAGAATCCCCTGCTTTTTTATGCCAGGTTGAAACTATCGCATCCGCGATCGATTCTGGCAACATAGGAACTTTTACTTCAATTGTCATGAGTGCTTCCTTTATTTTTTATCATGTGGATATTAAGCGCTTCTTTTACCAATGCTTCTTGTTCTTGTAAATGTCTTGAGGCATAACCCACCGCGGGCGACGCTGACGCTGCTCTGCCTATATAGCTTAATTGCTGTTTAGCATCCAAACAAGCTAACAGATGATGTTGCGCGCTATACCATGCTCCTTGATTCATAGGTTCTTCTTGACACCAAATAATCTGTTGGGCATGTTTATAAGGCGCAAGCGCTTCTATTAATTTTTCTTCAGGAAAGGGATACAACTGTTCAATGCGAATAATCGCAATACTTTTAAATTTTTCTGCGCGTCGTTTTTCTAATAAATCATAATAGACTTTGCCACTACATAAAACAACACGCGTTACATCCTTTGCGTTTATCTCATCCACTTCAGGCATAACTACATGAAATTCGCCTTTAGTTAATTCATCCAACGCAGAAACAGCGAGCGGATGCCGTAATAAACTTTTTGGTGTCATCACAATGAGTGGTTTTCGATAAGGACGTAGCATTTGACGCCGCAGCATATGAAAAATTTGCGCAGGGGTACTAGGCACACATACTTGCATATTTTGTTGTGCGCATAATTGTAAATATCGCTCTAGACGCGCGGAAGAATGCTCAGGGCCTTGACCCTCATAACCATGCGGTAAGAAAACCACTAACCCACAAAGTCTTCCCCATTTTTGTTCGCCAGAACTAATAAATTGATCAAATACAACTTGCGCACCGTTAGCAAAATCACCAAACTGGGCTTCCCAAAGCACTAAGTTATTAGGCTCTGCAGATGCATAACCATATTCAAACGCAAGTACTGCCTCTTCTGATAATAACGAATCCACTAAGTTAATCTGTACTTGATCGGGTGCCAGATGACTCAGTGGAATATAAATTTCATCGGTATTTTGATCATGCAACACAGCATGACGATGCGCAAAAGTACCACGACACGCATCTTGTCCACACAACCGAATAGGATAACCTTCATCAAGCAAGGTTGCATACGCTAACGTTTCCGCATACCCCCAATTTAATGGGAGCGCTCCTTCAGTCATTTTTCGACGTGCTTCAAGTGTTTTTTTAACTTGTGGCTGCACAACAAATCCAGGAGGCAGTTTTTCTAATTGGTGCGCAAGTACAGTTAATTTTTTGATGGACACAGCGGTTTTTGCCTTTGCTGTCCAAGCTTGTCCAATAAAAGATTTCCACGAATTTGCATATTGATAAGTAGAATTTCCTGGAACAATTTTGACTACACTTTTACCGATATCTAATTGATCACGATAAGTAGCAATCTTTTTTTGCACGTCATCTTTTTGAATAACGCCTTCTGCAATTAATTTGTCGGCATATAACATACAAGGAGCAGGTAATGATTTAATAACTTTGTACATTAATGGTTGTGTTGCTGAAGGCTCATCTGCTTCATTGTGACCATGACGACGATAACATACTATATCAATCACAATGTCTTTTTTAAATTGATCGCGATAATCTACCGCTAATTTAGCTGCAAATAAAATAGCTTCTGGATCATTGCCATTTACATGCAAAATAGGTGCCTCTATCATTTTTGCTACATCAGTACAATATAAACCGGAACGTGCATCTTTAGGATTGCTAATCGTAAAGCCAACTTGGTTGTTAATCACAAGATGAATAGAACCACCCACTGTAAACCAACGCGCTTGTGACATGTTAAATGTTTCCATAACAACGCCTTGTCCAGAAAAAGCAGCATCGCCATGAATCTGAATGGGAATTACCGTAGCTTGTAATGTATCTCGGCGTCGACGTTGTCTTGATCGCACTGAGCCTTGCACAACGGGTGAAACAATTTCTAGATGCGATGGATTAAATGCCAATGCAAGATGAATGGTCCCATGGGGTGTGTCGAGATCAGCAGAATAGCCTAGATGATATTTCACATCACCTGACGTAGTCTGTTCAACGCCTTTGCCTTCAAAGCCAGCAAATATGTTGGCGGGCTCTTTACCTAAAATATTGACTAGCACATTTAAACGAC
>AMFJ01025337.1_pt1 | contig 12470 bp, 13 predicted proteins | sample 427208 | NCBI WGS metagenome assembly AMFJ01 (sample SAMN02954298, study PRJNA114691) | groundwater metagenome | biome: aquatic; feature: subsurface aquifer; material: sediment; isolation source: subsurface aquifer sediment | place: USA: Rifle, CO | collected 2008-08
AATAAATTCGACAGTCAATGTCAGATCAAGTTTAGATTTTAACTTTTTACTTAGATCAGGGACGAATAGGTAAAAGAGGTGTGCTAAGATTATTGTTATCTTTCTCTTCTCCATCATTTCCTTCCTTTTCGTCGTTAATGTCTATAATATTTTTTTGAGTGGCAGAAGTTGCTACTTGTTGATTATTATTTAAAGAGGGAACAGCTCTAAATAAATTTAAATTATCTTGGGCATTCCTGCGAGAAATGAGGAGCGTTTGTCTATTATTATCTTGATCCCTCTGTCTACGCGAAGCTTGTTCACAAAAATAGTTTGCTATTCCAATGAGTATCAGGATAGCACCTATTATATCCGATTCTATTTTTTGTCTTTTGTTATCATATCCCCATCCCGTTAATCCTAATATCAGTAATAATAAACCTGCAGCGCCTATTGCTCTTACTACTATTTTTTGAAATGTAAGGCAATTTTTTTCTTCATGCTGATGCGAAAGACTCAATTGATTCATAATTGCATCCTGATAATCTACAGCAGGAATAGGAGTAAGATCTGGTGTGAGATTTTTTTCTTCTGATGATAAAGAGTTTTGATGAGATTGTGTTCTCAGAACAGCATTCTTTCCACTTTTTATTTGCTTGGATTGTTGGGTCAATAAAATGTTAACAAGATTAATATATTTCTGCGCTATGTGTTTATCAATGAGCAGTTTTTCTGACGGAGATAGCAGTAATGAATCACTAAGTAATTTTTTAAAAAAAGTTTCTGCTTTTATTATAAGATCTTCTTCTTTTTTTTCATCCAATGGATTTTTTTGCCATTTATTGTTTAACACGTTAGATAATAAATGTAATTGCCTATTTACAGGTATTTTTTCAATACTTAAGAAGATATTGTCAATTTCAGCTATAAGATTATTACATACTTTAAGATCTACTGAAGAGTCAGTGCCCCCCCCTAAAGGAATTACAATTGGAGGAGTGTTTTGAAATGCTGCCTCATACCATTTTTCAGTACATTGCTTAAATAGACGATTAACTCTACGCAAATTTAAAAAGTCTTTCGTATTTTGAATAACAAACGATAAAATATATTCATTAGATAGCCTATCGTGAAAAGCTGTCATACCCATTTTTTTCACTTCTTTTTTCTTTTTTTCTTGCTGATCGTCATTACCTATCTGTAATTGAATTAGCTGAGTTGATGGATGACTTTTATTCTGACGTTGCATAATGCTCCATGAATACTTATACTTTTAGTATGAGATAAATTTTACTTGTCCAACATTAAGTAAATATTAATGGTCATAGAACAAAAGGAAAGGGAAAGGGGTCAAGTGTCAGCATCATGCACTCCAGGTGCACTCCAATTGGAATTTTTGAATTTAGCGAAAACCTTGAAACCAGCGCCAGGCTTGATCGGGGTGACAAGATTCGAACTTGCGGCCCCTGCCTCCCGAAAGCAGTGCTCTACCAGGCTGAGCTACACCCCGTTCATTAATAATTTCTGGCTACCACAAATTCAGCAAGATCTTGCAGTGATTTGCGATAGGGTGATTCGGGAATTTGGGTTAAACTTTCCATCGCTTCTTCTGCGTGCAGTTTTGCAGCGTTTGCAGTGTACTCGATGGCGCGAGTGGATTCAATAATTGCTAAAATAGAATCAAGATTTTTTGTTGATCCTGTTTTAATGGCTTTTCGGATCAATTTAACTTCGGCAGGTTTTCCTAAACGTAATGCATGAATTAAAGGCAAAGTGGGTTTCCCTTCCGCTAAATCATCGCCTCTGTTTTTTCCCATTTCATTGGCAGAAGAACAATAATCCATCGCATCATCAATCAATTGATAAGCAGTACCGAGCGAAAGACCATATTTTTGCATGGCAGCCATTTGGTTTGGATGATAATGACAAAGGGCCGCACCAATTTGAGAGGCTACTTCAAATAATTTGGCTGTTTTGCGCTGGATGATATTGTAATACAATTGTTCCGTGGTATCAGGATTATGACGATTAATTAACTGTGAAACTTCACCTTCTGCAATGAGATTGGTGGCATTGGAAAAAATAGTCATAATTTCTAAGTTTTGTAATTTCACGATTAATTGAAATGCGCGTGAATAAAGAAAATCACCGACCAAAACACTCGATTCATTGCCCCAAATGTGATTGGCTGTTTGGTTGCCTCTGCGTAATGCCGAACTATCTACCACATCATCGTGCAATAAAGTGGCTGTGTGAATCAGTTCAATCGCCGCTGCAAGATCAATGTGCTGTTGCCCTTGATGTTCGAGCGCGCGTGCTGTCAATAACACAATGAGCGGACGAATCCGTTTTCCGCCGCACGTTAAGATGTAGTCGACCAATTGGTTGATGAAAGGAACATCGGATGAGAGCTCCGAACAGATAAATTTATCCGTTGCTGTCAGGTCAGCTTGCACAGGGGAGCGTATGAGTTCCAAGGACATAGGGGACCGATTCTCTTAGTTTCTTCTTTGGCAAGCGGAATGCTATTAGTGAAGGCAATAGTATGTCAAGTTATCCATTTTATTCAAGCATTAGCACAAATTTGTCCTTGCATGACCTACCTCCATGACCTATAATCGCACTCATTTTCAAAATGATAAAAGAACATTGGAGTAGTGAACATGTACGCAGTGATTAGGAGCGGCGGCCAGCAATTTCGGGTGATAGAAGGACAAACTCTTAAAGTAGCTAAAATAGCGGCTGAAGTAGGCGAAACCGTTGACTTTGATAAAGTGTTGATGGTGGCCAATGGCGATGATATTAAAGTGGGAAAGCCTTATCTATCAGGCAATAAAGTAGCTGCGGCCATTGTATCTCATGGGCGCCATAAAAAAATTCATATCATGAAATTCAGACGTCGTAAGCATCATCAAAAACAAATGGGCCATCGACAAGACTATACCGAAATTAAGATTACCCAGATTACTTAAAGCTTTTTAAGAGGATTTTAGCAATGGCACATAAAAAAGCGGGTGGGAGTACTCGAAATGGTCGTGACTCAAACCCAAAATACCTTGGCGTTAAACGTTTTGGCGGCCAGTTGGTTGATGCAGGCACCATTATCGTTCGGCAACGCGGCACTAAATATCATCCAGGACGTCATGTCGGGATAGGCAGAGATCATACGTTGTATGCCTTAGTACCCGGTAAAGTGGTATTTGGTATTAAAGGTGCTCTAAGAAAACATTGCGTGAGTATTGAACCTTTAGATACTGAAACTGCTGCATAACCCTTAGTTAACATTATGTGAAAGCCTCCCGAAAGCGAGGCTTTTTTTTGCGTATGAAATTTATTGACGAAGCAAAGATCAGCGTTCAAGCAGGTGACGGCGGTAATGGATGCTGTAGTTTTCTGCGCCTTAAATTTATGCCTAATGGAGGGCCTGATGGCGGCGATGGGGGCGATGGCGGCAGTATTTTTCTGCTAGCGGATGAAGGGATTAATACCTTAATTGATTACCGTTATACAAAAGCCTTTCAAGCAGTAAACGGCGAAAAAGGCCGCGGTAGAAACTGTTCAGGCAAGGCAGGCGGTGATTTGGTGCTGCGGGTGCCAGTGGGCACCATGATTTATGATCAAGATACTGATGAGCTAATGGGTGATTTAATCCATCACGGGCAACGAATGTGTGTGGCACAAGGCGGGGCCCATGGTATTGGCAACGCGCGCTTTAAAAGCAGCATAAACCGTTCTCCAAGACGCACCATTCCAGGCCGTCCAGGTGAAAAACGAAATTTACGTTTAGAATTAAAAGTGTTGGCAGATGTTGGTTTGGTTGGCATGCCAAATGCAGGCAAATCCACTTTAATTCACGCAATTTCAGCGGCTCGGCCCAAAGTTGCTGATTATCCTTTTACGACATTGCATCCTAATCTTGGGGTCGTTCGGGTATCGCAGCATCGCAGTTTTGTTGTGGCTGATATTCCAGGTTTAATAAAAGGGGCTGCGGAAGGTGCGGGGCTCGGTATTCGTTTTTTAAAACATGTGATGCGTACGCGTTTATTATTTCATATGGTGGATGTAGCGCCTTTGGATGAAACTGATCCTGTTGAAATAGTGCGTGCTATTACTGAAGAATTACAAAAATTTAGTCCTGAATTATATGCTAAAGAACGCTGGTTGGTTTTAAATAAGATTGATCTTTTGCCAGAGGATATAGCCAATGTTTATTGTGATGATATCGTCAAGCGTCTCCAATGGACGGGCAAAGTATTTAAAATTTCAGGATTAAGTCATAAAGGTACTGATGTATTAACGCAAGAAGCGATGCGGTATTTGGAGCAGCGGCAAGAAGTTAGTAATGACTCCGGTAATGCTGATACGACTGATCCATCATCCAACAAAAAATAAAATATTGTATTATTTAAATACATACTATAATCACTCAAAATCAATTAATTTGTACAAAATTAATTGATTTCAATATACCCGTTAATTTCAGCTATCCAAGAGATCTATAAAATAATGCTATTAATTTACGCATTTTATTTTTTCTGGTTAAGTTGTTTTCATTTTATGAGTAAATAATTTGATCTTATTTTTCTCAGGTTTTTTTGTGTGTTCAACAGCTTAGAGCGAATGAATCAATCGGTTTTTAGTAAAATATATTTTAATATTCAAAATGTTATCTTGCATTTTCAGGCTGAAAATTCTTGGGGCGTATAATAAAAATGAAGAGCTAAAAGTAAGAGGAGGAAAAAATATGTGCAAAATAGAGCGATGGCGAATAAGCGTTCTATGCTTATGCTTTATTTTTTCCTCAATCTTAAGCGGCTGTGCAAGTCAGACGTCGCCTTTTGCACCTGCATCGGATGATTTTGCAGCCAACTCCAATCTTCCTTTGTATCATGGGCAAGCGCCTTATTCTTCTTCTTACAATGAAGCAAAGTATGTGTCACGTCTTCCACAAAGCATCAACTTAGGAAGAGAAAAAGTCATTTTAGTGGACCCTAGAGCATTTGCTTGGGGTGCATATGATGAAAATGGAGAATTGGTGAGAGGCGGGATTGCAACTGCTGGCGCTGATTTTTGTCAAGATGAAGGACGTCCTTGCCGCACATCAGTGGGTACATTTCGTATTTATTCGTTGGGAGGCGAAGGCTGTATATCAAAAAGCTATCCGATTGGCAAAGGCGGATCTTTAATGCCTTATTGTATGTTCTTCCATGGAGGCCAATCTTTACATGGATCACCTGATCAAATGTTTGTAGAAGCAAACATTAGTCATGGTTGCGTTCATATGAGAATTCCAGATGTTGAATGGTTACGCTATAATTTCGCGCGTGTGGGCACCAAAGTAGTGGTTTTGCCGTATGATTAAAACATTCTTTTTTCTTCCGATTGCCGCGAATAAGCTCGCGGCACGGGAGGAAACTCGAGTTATTCCGCAGCTTTTGCGGCTTTTGATCGACTGGATTTTGATTTTGCCTTTGTGGTTTTTGCAACCGCCGCGCCCTCAACCATTTTCTTAACGCTTGCAGTCAAACGGCTTTTATGTCGGGCTGCTTTATTTTTATGAATTAATCCTTTATCCGCCATACGGTCAATGACAGGCTGTGCTGCTTTTAATGCTTCTTCAGCTGATTTTTTATCACCAGTTGCAACTGCTGTTAGGACTTTTTTGATGTAAGTGCGTACCATCGAGCGCAAACTTGCATTATGCTGCCGATGTTTTTCCGCCTGACGCGCACGTTTTTTCGCGGATTTAATATTAGCCAAGCTATTCCTCCAAGAATTTAGAACACCTAAGAAAGCCGCTAATATTGCCTTCTTCTGCTGCGCTTGTCAATTTAAGTATGGTAGGATAAAGCAATTTTAATAACGGTTATAAGCCATACTTTCATGAGTAAAAGTCTTTTTAAATCAACCTCAATTGTTGCTAGCATGACGCTGATATCCCGCGTATTGGGGTTTTTGCGTGATATGGTAACAGCCCAGCTTTTTGGGGCATCCGCTGCATTTGATGCGTTTTCCGTCGCGTTTAGAATCCCTAATTTTATGCGGCGTTTATTTGCTGAAGGTTCTTTTTCCCAAGCATTTGTTCCCGTTTTATCAGAATATCAAAAAGCAAAATCGCATGAAGAAATCAAACGATTTATTGATGCAATCACTGGTACATTAGGTGTTGTACTGTTGGGTGTAACGATAGCCGGCATTTTATTTGCGCCCTGGATTATTCGATTGTTTGCACCCGGGTTTGCTTCAGATGGAGCACGTTTTGCATTAGCGGTGACGATGTTGCGCATCACCTTTCCTTACTTATTGCTGATTTCACTCACCGCATTTTGCGGTGCGATTTTAAATACATATAGCAAATTTTGGGTGGCAGCGTTTACACCGGTCTTTTTAAATATTTGCATGATTGTGACTGCTTTTTGGTTATCTCCGCATTTAAAACATCCTATTGTTGGGTTAGCCTGGGGAGTATTTATTGCGGGTATTATTCAACTTTTATTTCAGTGGCCTTTCTTAAAACGCTTAAAACTTTTTCCGCATCCTAAAGTACGTTTTCAGGATCAAGGTGTTATGCGCGTATTAAAATTAATGGTGCCGGCATTGTTTGGTGTATCGGTTTCGCAAATTAATTTATTACTGGATACTTTATTTGCCTCACTCTTAATTGTGGGCAGTGTATCCTGGCTTTATTATTCTGATCGTTTAATGGAATTTCCATTAGGTGTGATTGGTGTTGCCATTTCAACCGTTATTTTACCGCACTTATCAAGACATCATGCAACAGAATCAAAAGAAGATTTTTCTTACACGCTCGATTGGGCATTGCGCTGTGTATTGTTGGTAGGGTTACCTGCGGCCGTTGTATTTGCGGTGATATCAGGGCCGTTACTCAGCACGCTATTCCAACATGGCCGTTTTGATGGCTATGCAGTTATCATGGCGCATAAAAGCCTTTCCATGTTTGCATTAGGGATTGCACCTTTTATGTTAATTAAAATTCTGGCGGCTGGTTTTTATGCAAAACAAGATATGCGTACGCCCGTACACATCGGTATTGTTGCGATGATTTCTAACATGGTGTTTAACGTTATTTTAATTTGGCCGTTTAAACACGCAGGGATTGCTTTGGCTACTTCTTTGTCAGCGATGTTAAACAGTGGTTTTTTATTTTATTTTTTACGTAAAAAAGAAATTTATGTCCCAAGAGATGGCTGGAAATTTTTTGCGTTTCGATTATTGTTCGCGAATGTTGTATTAGCCATTTGGTTATGGTTTGGTTCTGGTGATTTGCAAGAATGGCTGGTGCATCCTGTGATGTGGCGCATCACACATTTGTCTGGATTATTAATATCAGCTGTTGTGATTTATTTTGCTGCGTTATGGCTGGCAGGTGTTCGGCCGCGAGATGTTTTAGTGCGCGAACGGCAATTTACCTGACTTGTATAGGCGCTGCTCTCGCATCAGACTCTTTGATGTCGGGCCTTTGAGTGGCGGGTAGGAATTCTATGGCCATATAAATGAGTGCTTTTGTTCGCTCTTTCGCAGTAATAGTTTCTTTCACCAATTTATCAATTGCAGTTGCAATGGATTGAACATTTTTTTCAGCGGTCCTAAATTGACTTAAAATTTCTTCACTGCTCGCTTTATCACTAGGATTTCTGGCAGCTGCTAGTATAGTCAGGATAGCTGCTAAAATATTAAATACATTTTTTTTGACTTCATTGAAGCTCGTCGCCAGCACTTCGTGTTTGATAGCGATATTTTTAGTCATTTCAAATACCGGTGCTGCTTGAGTATTTAATAATTCGTAATGCTGCTTGGCTGTCTGAGTGCCAAGTGCTTTGACGCGATCAATAATATCTTTGATGGAATTTTCTGTTTGGTCTAAATGAGCAGTGCCTTTTAAATTATTTTCTAAACGAGTGACAGTTGTTGAAGTGATCGCTGACTTAATGACGGCTTTATTATCAGCAGGCAGAGTTTCTACCCCAAAATAACCTTGGGCAAAAGCAACCAATAACCGGGCGGTGGTTGAATGAAATTTCGATGCATCCACTGATGGGGTGCTGGGTAGTCTCATTGCTCCCATAGCTAACCTCGTTTATTGTGCCTCTTTCCATTGATAATAGCACTTTTACAATAAATCGCATATACGCGTATAATGGCGTTTTCTTATTTTTCCAAGGAATTGATAGTAATGACAAAACTGATTCGCGGCTTCCATTCCAGCATGCCTAAGGGGGCTGTCATTACCATTGGTAATTTTGATGGAGTGCATAGAGGGCACCAAGCTTTATTACAAAAAGTCAGCTTAAAAGCCCGGGCGCTTGCAACCCATTCATTAGCGATTATCTTTGAGCCCCAACCCCGTGAATTTTTTGCAAAAGAAAATAAGGTAGCGCGATTGACCCGGTTTCGGGAAAAATTTTTTTTATTATCAAAATATGGTATGGACGCTGTGTTAGTCATACGATTTAATCAGCACATTGCCAAATTAACGGCCGCGCAATTTGTCGAGCAAATTTTAGTGGATGCTTTGGCAGCAAAATGGGTGATTGTAGGCGATGATTTTCAATTTGGTTCTGGCCGAGAAGGGAACGTGCACTTTTTACAAGAAGCAGGCAAGCAAGCAGGATTTATGACAGAATCTATTCCTAGCATTTTGCTGGATCAAGAACGCGTGAGCAGCACACGTGTTCGCCGCTGTTTAGCGGCTTTTGATCATACAGAAGTGCAGCGATTATTAGGTCGTCCTTATACGATGCAAGGGCGGGTCGTGCATGGAGATAAACGCGGGCGCATCATGGGCTTTCCAACAGCCAATATTTATTTGCATCGTTTAGCAACTCCTCTCGAGGGCATTTATGTGGTACGTATGCATGGTATTGCAAAGAAAGCGCTGCCAGGTGTTGCGAGTGTCGGTACACGGCCAACTGTCGGCGGCACACGTTGTTTGCTAGAAGTGCATTTGCTGAATTTTAATGAAGATATTTATGGCCGCCATGTGGAAATAGAATTTTTAGAAAAATTACGTGATGAAGAACATTTTGCCACCATTGATTTACTGATAGAACAAATAAAAAAAGACTGCGATGCAGCGCGTCATTATTTTGAAATACGTAGGGAGTTATGATGAGTGACTATAAAGATACTTTAAATTTGCCTCAAACAGATTTTCCCATGAAAGCAAATCTGGCTGAGCGAGAACCTCTAATTTTAAAAAAGTGGGAAACATTAAATTTATATGCTGCATTACAGAAGCAAAATAAAAATCGCCCTCAATTTATTTTACACGATGGCCCGCCTTATGCGAATGGTCATATTCACATGGGCCATGCAGTCAATAAAACGTTAAAAGATATGGTGGTGAAATCAAAATTGTTTTCAGGATTTGATGCGCCTTTTGTTCCAGGTTGGGATTGTCACGGGTTGCCGATTGAATTAAAAGTTGAAAAAAAAGTCGGAAAACCGCGCGATAAATTAAGTGCTGCGGAATTTCGTAAAGCATGCCGTGAATATGCAGCCAGTCAAATCGAAATCCAATGTGCTGCATTTAAACGGTTAGGCGTGCAAGCGGATTGGGAGCATTATTACAGCACGATGGATTTTTCCTATGAAGCCAATGTCATCCGCAGTTTAGCTAAAATCATTGAAAATGGCCATGTGCAAAAAGGATATAAACCCGTTTATTGGTGCTTAGATTGTGAATCAGCACTTGCAGAAGCCGAAGTTGAGTATGCGGATAAAGTATCGCCCGCTATTGATGTGCGTTTTAAAGTCATCGATGAAAAAGAATTTCTCGCGCGTTTTAAAGACATTCTCAAAGGGAAAGGGCCCATTTCTGTTCCTATTTGGACAACCACTCCTTGGACATTGCCTGCCAACCAAGCGGTTGCATTAAATCCACGTACTCAGTATGTGTTGGTGGAGACACGTGATGAACGTTTATTAATAGCTGAACCTTTACTGAATCAAGTGATTGCACGTTATGGAATCGAAAATCATCGTATATTAGCCAATACAACCGGCGATGCATTAGAACATCTTAAATTGCAACATCCTTTTTATGATCGGAAAGTTCCCATTGTGTTGGGTGAACATGTGACGATGGATGCAGGAACGGGTGCAGTACACACGGCACCTGTTCACGGTCAAGATGACTATGTCATTGGTCAGCATTATCATTTACCGCTTGATAATCCGGTGGGTGATAATGGTTGTTTTACTTCGAATACGCCCTTATTAGCGGGCTTGCATGTTAACAAAGCCAATGATCGTGTATTGGAATTGTTAGAAAAAAATAGTGCTTTATTACATACCATTAAAATTACGCATAGTTATCCGCATTGCTGGCGTCATAAAACAGCTTTAATTTTTCGTGCAACACCGCAATGGTTTATTAGCATGGAACAAAAAAATTTACGCATGAGGGCATTGGCTGCGATCGAGCAAGTGCATTGGCTGCCTGATTGGGGGCAGAGCCGAATTTTTAATATGGTAGATAAACGCCCTGATTGGTGTATCTCTCGTCAGCGTACATGGGGTGTGCCGATTCCATTATTTTTGCATAAAGAAACAGGCGAACTTCATCCTCATTCTTCAAAATTAATGGAAGAAGTGGCAAAACGCGTAGCAGAAAAAGGGATTGAAGCATGGTATGAATTAGACATGGAAGAATTATTGAAAGAAGATGCAAAATACTACACAAAATCGCGTGACATTTTAGATGTGTGGTTTGATTCAGGTGTTTCACATCAATGTGTGCTGAAAGAAAATTCTGAGTTACATTTTCCAGCGGATTTATATTTGGAAGGTTCTGATCAGCATCGCGGTTGGTTTCAATCTTCTTTGTTAACTTCTTTGGCAATCAATCACAAAGCGCCCTATAAAACGGTATTAACGCATGGTTATGTGATTGATCTTGAAGGCCGTAAAATGTCAAAATCGATTGGGAATATCATTGAACCTGAAAAAATAATTGCAAAGTCAGGCGCTGATATTTTACGTTTATGGGTAGCCTCCATTGATTATCGCGCTGAAATTAATGTATCAGATGAAATTTTAACGCGTACTGCAGAAGCTTATCGCCGCTTACGCAATACCGCACGTTTTTTATTGGCAAATTTGGCGGGTTTTAATCCTGAAAAAAATCAAATTTTGCCAGAAAATATGTTGGCGTTAGACCGTTTTATTGTAAATAAGGCGCGTTTATTGCAAGAAGAAATTGTGAGAGCATACGATGCGTATCAATTTCATGTTATTTATCAAAAAATTCATTATTTTTGCGCGGTTGAATTAGGCAGTTTTTATTTGGATGTGATTAAAGACCGGCAATATACGACGAAAACAAATAGTTTAGCTAGACGCTCTGCACAAACTGCAATGTATCACATTGTTGAAGCATTAGTACGTTGGATGGCGCCTATTTTAAGTTTTACAGCAGAAGAAATTTGGCAATATATTCCAGGTGCGCGAAGTGAATCCGTATTTTTAACTACTTGGTACAAAGGATTACCTATTTTAACCGATGATCACATGATGAATGATACTTATTGGGAAAAAATACGTTTAGTGCGTGATGCAGTCAATAAAGAATTAGAAACAGAACGAAAAGCCGGCAAACTGGGCAGTCCGTTAGAAGCGAGCGTTCATTTATATTGCGATTCTAAATTAAAAAAACAATTAGATGCGCTTGAAAATGAATTGCGTTTTGTGTTGATTACCTCAAGTGCAGATGTGCATTTAGCCAATACACATTTATCTAGTGATAGTGTACCGACAGAAATAGCGGGATTGTCAATAAAAGTGGAAGCATTGAGAGATCCAAAATGTGAGCGCTGTTGGCACAGACGTGCTGATGTGGGTAACAATCAAAAATATCCAACATTATGTTTGCGTTGTGTTGAAAATATTGAAGGCCAGGGAGAAAATAGAAAATATGCGTAATCGTTTTCGTGCGACAGGGTTATCGTGGGTTTGGATAACAGTCATTGTTTGGTTAGTTGATCGTGTAACAAAGTATATGGCGTTATTTTATTTGCCGCCGTATGCAGCAGTTTCGATTTTCCCGCATTTTAATTTGACACTCGCTTACAATAAAGGTGCTGCGTTTAGTTTTTTAAATTCAGCTGGCGGTTGGCAAACGTGGCTGTTTGGCGGTATCGCAAGCATTGTGAGTATCGTCATTTTGATTTGGCTGTACCGTGTCTCTTCTCAAAAGCGTTTGCTGTGTATGGGTTTAACTTTGATTTTAGGCGGGGCACTGGGTAATTTATCAGATCGATTTTTGTATGGCCATGTGATTGATTTTCTCGAATTTTATGCGGGCAATTGGTATTGGCCGGCATTTAATATTGCTGATAGCGCGATTTGTGTAGGCGCGTTTTTACTGATTTTTGATGCGGTGTTTTTTCAGAAAAAATAATGCGGATGCTTGCGCACCGACTTTCCTACTTACCGCGCTTTATGCGCGGTACCCATAAAATAAAACCTGG
>AMFJ01016545.1_pt1 | contig 12454 bp, 11 predicted proteins | sample 427208 | NCBI WGS metagenome assembly AMFJ01 (sample SAMN02954298, study PRJNA114691) | groundwater metagenome | biome: aquatic; feature: subsurface aquifer; material: sediment; isolation source: subsurface aquifer sediment | place: USA: Rifle, CO | collected 2008-08
CCAGCACACGAGAGGTTTAGAGAATGAGAGACAGGCTAAAATCTCCCACCTTAAATTTTCACGAAAAAATGTCTTGCACACAGGTGGCATTACACAATATCAATAAGCATTGAATACAAGAAACCACGCTACAAAATACGAGGACATACAAATGAACTATTTTACAAGGCTTATTTATATATTTTCTTTTACAGTTATTTTTATGCTAGTTGCTGCTAACACCATATTTGCAAACGAACCTGCTAACTCAAAAATCACTACCGACGATTGGCAGAAACACATTGAATTCGGCATGCCACTGTCCGAAATTTACGATAAATATGGAGAGCCCATCTATAAGACAACTAATTATCTAGAGTATAAGGGGTTTTATGTAAATATCGATGACACTAGAGTTACAGGTTATGGGCCTGTTTCGAGTAGTGATACTCTAACAATTAAAGCTAAAAACACTGATACAAAAGCTGCGAGCCATACAGAGAATAATGATACAATTATTACGTCTTTTCATAATTCGCTGAATGCAGGTGCCCAACTACAAAAACTACAAAATTATGTTTTACTTGAAAAGGGTTGGCGAGTCAAATTTGAAATAGAAGAGCACGGCCAGCTTACAAATAAAGTTACAGTTAGTAAAGTGCAATTAACTTCTGATAAAGCGATAGTGGTTGCAAATGCCGATAAAATAACGGAAATACAGGTACCTGAAACCGGTGTGTACGAAATCACACAAATAGCTAAACCTAATTTTGCTGAACCAATTAACTTTGTTATTCGGTTAGTGAAAGTTAAAGGGCAGGAGGTTGACGATGCTAAACGCGTTGAAAACACAGTTCTTGAAACAAAGGAAAAACAACGACTTGAAGAACAAAATAAACGAGAATACCCGGCCAAATACCCACTACATCAGGCTGTTTTAGATTACAATAAACCTGCTATAGCGGAATTAATTGCCTCTTCAAGCATATCTATAAATGCTTTTGATTGTTATGAATGTACACCCTGCGACGTAGCTCGGAAACTCACGGATCCTGGCAAGGGGTTGGAAATATTTAATTTACTAAAAAACGCGGGTGGCTCTACTGCTGCTGAGGTTAAAAAGTTCGCTGCGTTGAAAGATGGAAAAAATGTTGATCAGCCATCATGGGAATACCAGACTATATTTTTTACTGACATGGAGCTGATTACAATATCTTTCGACGAACGTGTCAATGAATTAGGTAAAGAAGGTTGGGAAATGATTTCCAGTCGCAGAGCTAAGAGTGACTTTGATGGTTGGGGTTTCGAAGCCTCGTTAAAAAGGAAAAAATCTTTATAATGAGGGTATCAAAAAAACGCCAACAGATGACAATAAATGACAAAGATAGAGATCAGGCATCGACAGACAGCAGTGAGACGCACTCCCTCAAGCACAGCCTTCCCTTTTTCAGCCTGCTTCTTCAGCCTTCAGAAGACAGACTTCAACGGCCCACCTCGCGGCAGAGTTTGCCAAGAGGTGTTTTACGTCGCCAACTCTCAAACCTACATGCTAAGAACATAAATTAATAATTGACTTTTTTCTCGCATAGTGTTGTAGTTTTCATTCAAATATAAACATCGGGAGGACGCCATGAAAATTAAGTCTTGTAGTTTTTTACTTTTTACTTTTGTTATTTTTTTATTACCGTCACAGGTATTTGCAATTTCACCTAAGGCACAATCGCTGCTTGAGAATATTAAAGGAATTCAACCAGACCAAATTTTTCTGTTTGCTTCGACAGGAGGTATCGATAAACTAAAAACCATTCTTGCCAGAACGCCTACCGCAGCAGATTTAAAAGACACCTATGGAAAAACGCCTTTGCACTATGCTGTTCAATCTGGGCAAAAAGAAGCTTTTGAGCTTATTTTTAGTGCAGCAAAGGATCAAAACCCATTAGATAACGACGGGAATTCTCTTTTGCACACAGCTGTAAATGCTAAACAATTAGGACTTGTTAAACTCTTACTTTTAAAAAAAATCGAGATAAATGCTAAAAACAAAAAAGGCAAAACCGCTCTTGCTCTTGCTCTTGACAATGGATTGCCTAAAATCTCCTCTTTGCTTATACAGAGCGGTGCAGATAAAAAAAATATTGAAACTACTAATCTAAGTGTTAAAGCCTGGTTTTTGCTGAACAATACAAGTGACACAATTGCCGAACCATCAGCGGACAATACGAAGCTGTTCACGTTAGCAACAAAAGAAGTTTTAAAGGGTGAAATTATCGAATTCAAAAATAACATCTATAAGATTAAAACAAAACATGGTGAGATGACTATACTTGATAAAGATATTGTGTCTATCTCTACAGAGAATGCGACTGCACAATCTTTTTCGAATTCGGAGATCCTAGAGTTTCACAAAAAAGCATCGGATATCCTTTTGCGAATTTGTGCCCAATATGATTCCGGCATTAATCTAATCAGAGGACAACAAATAATCACAGAAAGCGCGGCTAACTTAGACTCTGTTATTAGAGATTATAAAGAGTTTCCCGTCTTGGGGAAGCATTATCAAAAATGCCTAGAAACCATTAAACACCCGCTAATTCTGCATGCGAACAGTATAAGTAGCAGTTACTCCGATGAACTTTTGATAACATTATTTTTCAATTACTTGTCTTCTGATTGGGTAGCTGTAGCAAATTCAAATTTGTCTAATTCTTTACAGAATATGCTATACAATGGCAATAGAACCATTTGGATGAAAGAATATTATACAGCAGAGGCCTTGGCCTTAGTTTCAAATGCTGTCAAAAATGAGATGGATGCATTAGATAAACTAATGAAATAGCCGGGGGCTTCCCAATCCTTAGCAATGCCGGGTCATGGTCGCGAAACCAGGCGGAGTTTTAATATACCACAGCTATTTCTCGATAAACCAGAATTTGGGTGTCACAGCTTTGCGAAGAGCCGGCATTTGCTTTGGTCATACTGTGTAAAAAGTTGACTAAAAAATATAAAATTCGCAAAACCTACTTCACTAGGTCGTTGTAAATAGCATCAATTACAGAATCCGGCATTTGCGAGCTGTTAAGAGGGTCTTTGCCCATGCAGCGCAGTTCTTCATCGGCGCGCATTGCCGACATGCTTGTGCGCTCTAACTATTTTATTAACGCTGCTCTTATTGGGGTTACTCCTATTTGATGGTTTGCTTGCTAAGCCATGAGGCAAGACGAATAGCGTCGTCTTCTGGCAATTCCAATTTCTCTTCGAACCGTGACGGATGATCATTGCATCTGCAGATACAGCAACGATTATGAGCAACCAAACATAAGAGAAAAAATTCATTATCTGATTCCCAATAACCAGGAAAACTCGTGCCAGTAAGTGGAAAGATTGCTAAATCCAGTCCAGTACCATTTCCAAGAGAAACTTTTCCTGTAAACATCAAAATATCCCCCCAAAAGTTAGATTTAAACAGAACGAACGACATTACAAATCAACTGATTACTGTTTCTGCCCGTTCAAAAATATTCTTGCCCCCTAGCGTTCGTTTTCCGCTCCATTGGGCTTCTCCCCCCTAAGCCCCAATATTTTGTTAGATTGGTGCGCCCTTGTGGACGACACCCAATGCCCGATCAACGAATGCCTTAAGTTCGGTTGTGTTGACTATAGGAGTGTCTTCGCCAGAATTTGCATCGTGATGAAACTGGCCAGCGTAGTCATTTATCTCGTTCAGCTCATCAACCAAGTTTTTTGCATGACACAAAGGGCTTGGCGCGACTGAATCTCGTATCAGCGCCACCACAGAGCCGAACATTAGGTTTTTCGGAACAAGACCTGGGTATCGGCGATGAAGGTAACCTTCCAGCAAAGGGCGAATTGCCTTGGCTACAGATTTAGGATCGTTTCTTTCTCCAGCAACAAATTCATTGAGCAATCGATGATGCTGGGAATAGTTCGACTCGCATTCTTGATCGATGCTGATAGCCGCAAAATCTGTGTAATCATTAGGTGCGGCGATCAGTTGAAAAGTAGCAATCGGCGCAGTTTTGTCTTCCTTCAACAGTGCATCGCGCAGATTGCGAAGGAAGTAGGCATCGTGCGCAAGCACAATCAACTGTGCCGCCTTCGAGTGAAGTTTCTTCAATAATACAAGCGTGTGGTGCCTGCGGTTTTGGTCTAGGCTGCACATCGGGTCATCAATTACTACCGTTCGAGTTGCCAACAGGGGATCTTCCAATGTGCTGGCGATAAAGAACGCAAAGGCCAAAGCACGCTTATCGCTTTCGCTGAGAGCAGTCGCAAATGACGGTGATACGCCTTCCAGAGTGACATCCTTTCCGCGAAGCAACAACCCATACTCGCTACGTGGAGTATTGCCCCTAAAATTAGCACTCATGCCCTTGATTCTAAACGATGCACCGAAACTCTTTAAAAGTTCGTTGATCGATGTCTGATACTTGCCCAATATCGTTGTCATCAAACTATTTAGTTTGTCTCGGCCTGTTTTTTTTGCCTTATCAGCGACTTCAACGCCTTTTCGTGCGGCAGCAAGATTTCCCAGCAACTCAACTACCTTGGGGTCATATCGATGTTTAGTCGCCTGAATTTGCTTAATTTGTTGTTGTAACTGCGGTGTGCTATTGTTGTTGAGTTGGGATTTATATCCGCTGATAACCCTCTCATTCGCCTTGATTGCAGTATTTGCGGCACGGATAGGTGTTATTACCTGTTCCCACATGGCAGCGGCAGTGGTCTTTTCCTCTGCTGTGCCAATTGGCTCTGCAGGGGTGGCGTTTTTTCTTCTGACCAGTTCAGCAACGAACTCCCGAAATGTGGTCAATGCAGCAAGAGCAGTATCCGCGTCGAACGAAATTGCCTGCGGCGCCACGTGCTCTGCCCAAGCAGCGGCTTGTGTGACCGCTACCTCAACACTTTGTGCAAAGGAATCAATAATACTTGCAGCAGTCGTAATTGTGACCGTGTTTTGCAAAGTTGCCACCTTGGTCTTCAGATTCCCATAGGCGGCGTTAAAGTATGTCTGATAAGCACGCACGAGCTTGTTGCTGGAAATATCTTGATCGCAAAAGGGGCACTCGTTGTCATTGCCAAACTGTCTGCCCTGACTTAACCAGCTCTCCGCGTCTTTTCCTTCCAGCTTTGTAATGTGTTGTTTGACGACATTCTCGGCTTCCGCGTGAACGTCTTTTAGAGATAGACCCAGTCCCGCAAACAAATCGTCAATATCGAATGACGGCTCTGCAACAATATTTGGAACCGGCTTTGCAAGTATCGCCGCGACGTTGTTTGCGTCAGTAAGTTGTTTTTGTAGGCCGATGATTTTAGCGTCAATATCAGATGTTTGCGGCAGTTGCTCAAACTGCGAGAGGGTCAGACCCAAATGATACCCGGTGAGCTGGTCTATAAAACTCTTGCTTTTATCAGTCATTGTCTTTGAGTCGTTTGTCGCCTTATCAACCGCTGCGCGTGCCGCAACCGCGCCTTCTCCAAGTGCAAATTCAAGCAGATTCTTACGATGATCAGTGTTGACCATGCCACCAGAATGTACATTGCGCCCGATAAAATCAGCATCGAATACCAGCATCTCGGGTCGTTTTTCTGTCCAAACGCCGTTTTCAAATAAGACCTTGTGGCCACTCCCAAACTGCAGAACTACTTTTGTTGGCAGTGTGCCATCGATAGTTTTACAGGCTGTAATCAATGTAGCATTCCCTATGGCCGCAGATCTAAATATCGTCGTTAAAGTAGACTTTCCTCGCCCGTTATCAGCATAGACAAGTGTTGCCTTATGACAAGGGTAACGCTGCCCGTTGGCCTGATGGAGTAGTCCTATCCCTTGAATTTCCTGTATTCGTTCTAGCATCTGCGTTCCTTTTGCTTTGTTGATTCGTGCCATTTGGGGGGAATTTTCTTTCCTATTCCTACTGTGGCTATTATTGCCCATCGCGCCAAAAATGTAAAGTTAGCCTAAAACCGTTACCTGATCCATGGTTTTGAGTGTTGAAATAGAGTATACCCTAAACACTTTTCTTGAAATTCTTGTCTGTGAAGCTAGTATTCTCATCTAATCTCAATTGCCCTCAGACATCATCTTCTTGGCTTCTTTAAGATCTATCTTTGCCTTGTAACCATGTTTTTCAAGAATGTGAAGCAGATTGCTGCCATTAAGGAGTGTGATTGGCTTTCCTTTGGCGAACTTATACGAATCTGCCCCGTAATCTGATGTGGTAACCAGAATTCCTCGTGTAGCACCCTCATTGATGAGCGTGCCATAAAGATCTCGGACTGCTGATAGGCCGACTATATTTGTGTATCGCTTCGCCTGAATGACAATTTTTCCGCCCCTCAAAGGATCAGGATCAAACGCGATTGCATCAACGCCGCCGTCCCGACTAGATTGAGTTACTCTTACCTCTCCCCCGGTTGAAGAAAACTCTTTCTCAAATATTTCGCGAATAAGTTGTTCGAAATCTAGCCAGTCCATTGCTGCGATATTCAATGATTCTTGGAGTTCATGGGCAACATTATAATGAGGAACGAATCGCTTGTCTTCTCGTTCAATATCAAGAATTGGTGCAACGGCGGCCATGTCATGCAGTTTTGAACTGCCAATTCCTTTTAGTGCCTTGAAACATGTCCGAGGATGTACCTTAGCAAGGTTAATATCCATAAATTCTTCACGGTTGGTTTGGCACGAAAGTATACAAATTCTAATATTTTTCCCTGTGCCCTTGTTAAGTGCATCAATCCAGCCATTGAATACAACTGATTTAACAAGTTCATCAAAGTCGCTACTTAAAACTTCATTCATTGACCTTAGAACCGTTTGGTAAAGAACATCATCATAAAGCTCGCCTCGAAATTTTTCTGTAAAATGAACTTCCACAAATGTGTTTTGAGCCTTTGCATACTTTACTTGTTTAATCGTTGGAATGTGTTCTATAGACGGCAACAAATAGTTAACAATCAGAATCTGGTTCACCTGCATATAAAGGACATCTAATTCTCGCTTAAATGAATATGGATATGCGGAGCCTAGTAAAATAGATTGAAAATAACCTGCAAAAAGTGCAGGTGATGCCTTAGCCGCCCGATATTTGCTAATAAGCTTGTCTGCACATTTAAAATGTACAGAGTCTACTAGAATGGCTCGAATGCGTTGCAATTGAGCTTCAGCTTCTTCTGTTTTATTTAGCGCTGATGCTGTGTTGTTTTCCTGCGCGGCCCTTATATCTTTGGCTTTTTCAGATCGCTGCCATAATAGATCCCATTCACTTAAAACAGCCGAGGCTTTTTGTTGTACATCATAAATTAAGCCTGTAATAGTTTTCGACTTCTTCAATAGATTATGATGGACTGTTCCTTTGATTTTATTTGCAAGCCAATTGCAATCTGGGTTTAAATTATTTTGGAATCTTGAGTTGTTTTCCCATATCTCGGAAATGTTGTCTCCTCCGATAACATATCTTTCATAAGAACCCTCCCTCTCCCAAAAGTATGAACTCCGGAGAGGGATTTCAAATTCTATTTTGAATTTTTTTCCTTCTGCAATTGAGCTTTCTTTGGCTATCTTGGCCAATCTCAGCTTTCTGATCTCTTCTTCTTTTTGCTTTTTCTGGTCTTCTTTTGTTTGTTTTTTTTCTTCACGCAATATCTTTTTTTTATTCGCCATCCTTTGATCAGAAAACAGCTTTGACCTCTTTGATCGGGCTGTCTTTATACATTTTTCACAATAAAACGAGCCAAGCAAATTAAATGACTTATTGTCTAAAAGAACCTCACCACACAATTCACAGCAGGTATTCATTAAAGACCTCACTTATAAGATTTCAGCAAATCAACCTGAGCAGCTTGGTTTTCTCAGCTTTCTTTACCATTATGAGAACTACATGGCAACAGCCTAAATGTCTTGTAACCGCCCTCTCGGCGGAGGATAAAGAACGGCTTCTTGATTAGCTTCGCCCCCACCATATGCATTTATCAATGCTCATTTTAAATGTTGTGCAACATATTGTCTGTATTTTGGTGATCGTGAAGAAAATGTGAGAACAAGCCCAAATATTTGTATTGAAGCCTCAATATATCAATTATTTTTGAAACGTTCAATTCTTTATCTGCTTAAATCTGAAACATCAAAAAATTAAAACTTGTTTGGGATGCGTTCGGAGCCGAATTTTACGCCTTCGAACTGGATGTTGTTAGCGTAGCCTTTGAAGGCGATCTGGCGGACGAAGGCGGTGAACAGTTCTTTGTCCTGGCACTTGTCGGTCCAGTAGGTGGACTTGGAAAAGAAGAATGTTTTTTCAGGGTTTTTCTTTTCAAGTCGGGCCTTGTCGTTGTTGGCCGCATCCCAGAATTTTCGGCGGGCTGAGAGGATGGCAGCGACATCATCAGCATCGTTATACAGGCCTGACATGGTGTGCTTTTCTTCATATTTGAATACTATTTGTTCGTCGCTGGCATAGGCCATGTAGAACAGAACCTCGCAGTATAGCGTGTTTCCGACGTTTACTGTTATGACATCAGGCTTGTCGGGATCTATCGGGATGATGTCGCCTTCGTTCGGGGGTTCTTTGAAGCGCTCACCAGGAATGTATATTTCTTTGAAAGTATCGGGTTCATCTTCGGCGGCGTCTGGGTGGCGGATGACGACGACGACAACATTGTTGACTACGCGGTCGACAACAGCCTGAACAAACTTTGATTTTTTTTCAGTAACCATAAATCCTCTCTTAAGTTTTGTTTGGTCTATGATTGCGGAAGAATCAGCAAATCGTGGTTATCTCGAACACCAGCGTAGCATTGTCGCCGCCTAATATCTGGCTGGAAACAAAGCTTTGCGCCTGAGCCCATTTGTCAAACGGCTCAGCAAGGCTGTTGTAGTTTTCGTTGAATGCCTTAATCACATCTGGCCTTATATTGCCAACCTGCAACCAGGCAATCATCTGGCTGTAACCTTCAGGCCCCGGTCTGCTGTCAACTTCATAAACCGGGTCACCGGCAGTTATTGCCATAAAGGGTTCGTTCAAAAGATCTTCAAGACAGGTCTGAATCTTGTCGGAGACGGTCATTTTTTACCTCCGGTTTTGCCAGCTTTCATTTTTTTGCCTGCCAGGCCGCTGGTTAAAATAGCCCTGGCAGCGTCTGTCCGGGTGATGTTTAAGCCGGGGGTCTGAGTGCGAAGAGTTTCGGCATATTGATCAAGCAGGCGTATCAGCTCTGCAGGAAGCCTGATTGAAATAACAGCAGATTCTTCTGAAAGTTTTGGCCGGCCCACAGCAATGCCCCCGTAATAACGTTGATATTAATTACAATATCTTACAATACAATCTATTGTCAACAAGTACGCCTTAACCTATGAAAATGTGTCATATTGCGAAGCTTCTTCGCGCAACTGATTCATCTGTTTTCCTGCCAGTTCGTAGCTCAAAAGAGATTCCAGATAGCTTCTATCCTTTGTCTGACATTGCCAGACGGTTAACACCTTCCAGCCGGCTGCGGCCAGAGACTGCTCGTTTTTGATATCCCGGGCCATGTTTTCCTCGAACTTTTTCTGCCAGAATTCAACTCTGGTTTTGGGTGTGTAAGCGAGTTTGCAACCGGCATGACGATGCCAGAAACAGCCATGAACCAGAATCACTGTTTTTAATCGAGGCAACACGATATCCGGACTGCATGGAAGACCTTTGTAATTGAGTCGGAAGCGATAACCCATGCCGTGCAGAACTGATCTGACAATCTTTTCCGGCCCGGTATTTCGACTTTTTATCCGGGACATATTCCAGCTGCGGCGGGCTTCAGTCAGTCGATCCACTCTAATTACCGGCCAGAGCTCTGCTCTGTTTTAATGAGATTCACGAAATCCTGTAAAGATAACAAAGAATCACGCCAGACAGAAGGAAACATGTTCTTATATGAGCCCGGGATGATAAGTTGAACATTGTTGTCCTTCATTTCCTGGAGCTGGTTACCAGAAATGCCCTCCTGGAGAGTGAAAAGATGCTTGGTCTTGATGCGGTCGGCTTCACTTATCACCTGCCGCCAGCGGTCTTTACAGCATGTTTTTGCAGCAAGCATCTGCAGATGATGTTCCGGAAACGAAAGATCTTTATAGGCCTTACCGGAAGGAAACAAAAAGTCAGCGGTCTTCCTGTTTTCGGTTCTCACTTGGGTTTCGAATTGCAATTTCTCATCGTTGAACAACACTTCCAGATTCAATTCAAGTGATGTGCCGGTTCTTGACTTGCGCCGGTTTGAGACCGAATGAGAATATTTTATAAATTCTTCAACCGAAGTAAAGCCACTTTTAATGACGGGAAGAACCTCGGCCTGTTCAATCAGTTCAAAGATCTTGTATTCAAGCTCACGGCGCTTCAGCAACAGGTCATCAATCGCCGTTCGCCAGGTATGGCGCGGCAATTTTTCCAGAACGACCTTGAATATTTCTTCACCTTTTGGAAACTTCTTTAACCAGGCTTCCGGAATGGTAAAAAGTGGAATGGCCGGCTTATCGAGAGGAATGGGTGCCTGACTTAAAACCATACGGGCCGGGTCCACTTCATGGCCAAGCCAGCTTTCAATTGTGTTTTCTTCTTCAAGCGAACTGGCCACCCAGGCTACAGCGGCAAGTTCATCACCTGTTCTTGAAACTGCGAAGACGCAGATACTGCCGGTATTTTCAATGTTATGAAAAGGAGAAGAGTTGCCCCCCAGGCGCGTCATGCGAAATTCGTCATACTTTTTCTTGAGATTGCGCTCCGGAAAGTGTTTTGAGTTGTAATAAACCACGCGAACGTTTTCTGCCGTGAAGTCAGCATTTGGCATATAACAACTTTTTATGAATACTTCCGGGTTATAACGGTCTTTTCGACAAACTTCTGGTGCCACAAGTTCGGCAAAGTCTCTCGGAATATAAAGACCGCTCTGATGACCACCGGTTAAACCGGTATCATTGCCGGAAAGACGCTTAATAAACCAGACCATGCCATGTCTGTCGATTTCCTCAAGAAATCTGGTAATCAGAGACGTCTTAAAATCTGAAAAAAAAGTCATTTGTGCTTTCTCAATATGTCTGCAACAAAAGCGGCTGATGCCTGGATGGCGGGAACCACAACACTGTTGCCGATCTGCTTGTAAGCCTGAGTATTAGATATCGCTGCAGGAAACTTAAAACGATTGGGATCATAACCCTGAAGCTGCATTGCTTCTTTGACTGTAAGCCTTCTGGGGCGATCGCCCTTCTGCTCAACCAGAATTTCGGCGCCGTCTTTGTGATACCTTGCTGAAATTGTGCGTGTGACTTCACCCTTCTTTATCGGCAAAGAATGTATGCCATAACCGAAGCCATTGCCCTGCTCTGCATGGTGAGCCTTGTGCCGCTCAAGCGTTGACCAGGTGCCCGGCCCCAGGGTGTGATCGGCAACTTTCTTTTGTATAATGCGGGCCAGTTCAGGATAAACATAATTTTTATCTGGGTTTAACGGGATTGCGATGTCTTTCTGTGCAATATGAATCTGCTCAGGATCAAATCCGATGATGAAAATTCTTTCTCTGTGCTGAGGAACCCATTTTGCACCGTCAACAATGGCCCAATTCACCACATACCCGAGCTGATCCATCAAGGCATGTCGGATTACTTCGAAGGTTCTGCCCTTATCGTGCGAACGCAAATTTTTGACATTCTCCAGGAAAAAGGCCTTAGGTCTTTTAACCCGCAGAATTTCCTTTATTTCAAAGAACAAAGTGCCCTGCGTCTCGTCTTCAAATCCGTGTTTTCGACCCATAGAGTTCTTTTTGGAAACGCCGGCAAGTGAGAAAGGCTGGCAGGGAAACCCGGCACACAGTATGTCATGGTCTGGAATGGTGCTTTTATCTATCTTTCTGATATCGCCATAAGGGACTTCGCCAAAGTTTGCTTCATAAGTTTGTTTAGCGAACTTGTCCCATTCACTTGTAAACACACATTTGCCGCCAGCTTCCTGGAAAGCAATTCTAAAGCCCCCGATACCAGCAAAAAGATCTATAAAGGTAAATTCCGGCTTTCCGGGCGGCGGATATGGGATATCACCAAAATCCAGATTAAGTTTTGGCTGATATGGTGCCGCATCTTCAGCTACAGCAGCTTTCAAGCTGCGCTTTTTCAGTGCAGCTGATGGAAACAGGTTTTTCAGAAGTTTTTTGCCAGCTGCAGGCACAAGCAAAGGCGGCATTGTGCCAATGTTATGCAGAAAATGTGTTGCAACGGCCTGAAGCTCAGCTGCGTCTGTGACGCCGCTGTTTTCCTGAAGGAACTTTACGACCTGAAGGCGGGCCTGTTCAAATTTCATTGGGTATCTACTCGATGTTTATTAGTGCCATATAACTGCCATTATTTGCAAGACTTTAGCAAGTCAATTCTTGAATATGACTGGAAAATCTTCGATATTTTGGCTTGGGAGCCCCCTTCAGGGGGCGGCGGGCAGGAAGC
>AMFJ01012341.1_pt1 | contig 12423 bp, 13 predicted proteins | sample 427208 | NCBI WGS metagenome assembly AMFJ01 (sample SAMN02954298, study PRJNA114691) | groundwater metagenome | biome: aquatic; feature: subsurface aquifer; material: sediment; isolation source: subsurface aquifer sediment | place: USA: Rifle, CO | collected 2008-08
AATATGGGTGGTGGGGGTGGTGGTTGGAATGCAGGAAATGCCTGGCGTGGTAATTCAGGTATCTAAATAAGTAAACATTAATGCACCTACTTCATCAGGTAGGTGCATTAAATAAAGGAGGTAGGATGCTGCTACATGCAAATGATGGTGATAAATCAGAATTACATCACATACCTGTTCAAGAAACTCTCTTGCAATTACAAGAAAGTCGACGTGGAACATGTTCAAATGTAATTCCTCTTGAAACTACAATCGGAAATAGTGAATGGTTGAGAGAGAACACTGGTAAGATTAAAAATATTTTGCCAGAGACATGGACACATGTACGAAATCTAAATGTTTTACAACTTGGTTTTAATTTTAAGATACTCGGAATTGATTGGCGGAGCCAAGAGGAATTTGCAAAAGTAATGATCTTCCTTGAAAAAGCTAAGATAATGGAACGAAATAATTTACTTATTCGACGTTCTCCAAATTAACAGCATAATAGCTTACCTACCCTAACGAGTAAGTAAGCTATTTTTTTTTTAATATTAATCTACACGTCTTGTAGATGTATGTGATTGACGTATGTGTCCAACAATACCGTCGTTTGGAACTAGTAATATTAACTTATCTTTTCTGTAATCGGTTGGAGAAGTCATGTTATTCATTCGCATAGTTAACCAATGAAGATACGTTGGTACTGAATATAATAACAATAAACCATTTAAGTCAAATTCATATTTGTATGCTTTATTTGGATCAATATTTAAAACCACCGTTGTTGGGTGAGATCTCAGGTAAGACATGTGGTCTTCTAGTACTGCAAGGAACGCTTGGTCATGGAAAATAGCAGGTCCTGTATTAGTCATTAGTGAATCAATTTTCATCTCATTCCTTTTAAATAATGTTCTATACAATATCTAATGGAAATAATTTTGGACATATATTACATAATTGTACTTAGCCTGTTCTTTAAAATAAAGTGAGAAGAATAATGAATTTAAATATGCTTCACCGTAAATGCCAGCGATGGGTTTATAAATGCCCGTACTGTGAGAACACGTATGAAGAAAATAAGATGTGTTGTGGGGAAGTACATTGTGAAAGAATCATAATTAAGGAGGGAGACAGTAATGATAAATAAAGTACCTAACCAGCTCCATAGAGAACTCATGGGGGTAAGCGGTCTAAATCCGTGGGCTGGACATGACAGTAGCTCAAGAGTACAGATGTTTTCTAGTCACCTATCGCAAGCACTTGTAATTAATGGTTCATCTGAACGCAGGTGTCAAACCGGAATGGAGCGCGAATATGGGAAATATACTTTCTCTATTAAAGTTCCAGGAGATGCTGAGAAACAAGGCGGTATTGAAATTATCAAAATCATCGAACGCTACCCTGCAAAGATTGGCGTAGATGCTATAAAATTCAACCCACAAACAATTGTGATCTATGAGGATGTGATTACTAAAGAAATCGGGATGCTCACTATACCGAAGTATTGTTCGTATCATCAATATTTTGGTTTCGAATATAAAGCAAAACCAGCTTTGTCTGAGATTCGAATAGGTGCATTTATTCCGGCAGGAACAATCCTGATGGATACACCATCAATTACTGATAATGGTGGTTATAAATACGGAACAGAATGTAACATGGCATTCATGTCTCATCCGTCTGTATCTGAGGACGGTATCATGATCAGTGAAGATGTTTTAAAGCGCTTTAGTTTTAAGACATATGAAAATCGAGTAGTGGAATGGGGTAATAAACGTTTTCCTCTGAACCTTTATGGAACTGCGGAAAACTATAAGCCATTTCCAGACATAGGAGATCGTATCAGACCAGATGGTATTTTGATGTGTCTTCGCAGCTATGACAAGGAACTATCCATTGTGGAGCAAAGTGTTAATGCTTTACAGACTCCTGATTTGATCTTTGACAAACTTACTTATGCTGGTGGTGAGGGTGGTAGAATAATTGATATCCGCATACAACATAGTACTCGATACAATCAATCTGGATTGGGTGCTAATATGGATGCGCAGGCAGATAAGTACGATATTGCTCGGAGATATTTTTATCAAGAGATAGTAAATGAGTATCAACGTCTCAAACGTGCTCGTGGTGAGAATCTAAGAATATCCCCTGAATTCCATAGATTAATTGTGGAAGCTCTTGCTGTTATTGATGCTGATCCACAACATTTGATGAAGCTTTATCGTCAAACACCACTTGATGATTATCGTATTGAATTTGTTATTGAGTACGATGTTACTCCGACAATTGGTTTTAAGCTTACTGATTGTCATGGTGGAAAAGGCGTTGTCGTACATATTGCTAAACCACATGAGATGCCGATAGATGAGAATGGTAATCGTGCTGACATTGTGATGGACGGTAATTCCACAATGAACCGTATGAATATTGGTCGACTGTATGAGCAATATATAAATGCTGCATCTCGTGATGTGGTATTGAAAATTGCTGCAGATCTTCAGGTCACGAAAGGGGAAAAAGGACTTGAAGGAAAATTAGCACAAGCTGACATGGGTGGGTCTGAAATAATTGACAGAGCATGGAATTATCTGCTAGGTTATTATAAGATCCTTTCACCAACGATGTATATTTGGTTTACAGATGGCGAGTATAAAGGAAAGAGAACAGACCATCTTGCAAGTATTATCAAAAATGGTATCTATCTATATCTTCCACCAGATAATGATCCAGAATCTGAAGACATTGTAAAGTCTTTAGAACGTTATTATCGTCCAATCTATGGCCCTGTGTCGTATACTGGTAATTCTGGAACTATGGTGAAAACTGTGGATAATGTTCGTATCGGTAGTGTGTATATGTTGCTGCTTGAAAAGACTGGTGATGATTGGACTGCTGTGTCATCTGGAAAACTGCAACACTTCGGTGTACTATCACAAGTTACAAATGCTGATAAGTTTTCTCAACCAAGTCGTAACCAAGCTATCCGTGCTTTAGGTGAATCCGAAGTACGGATCTATGTGGCATACGCTGGTCCAAAAATAACTGCAGATATTCTGGATCGTAATAATAATCCATTGACTCATCGTCAAATTTTGCAGACAATTCTGGAAGCAGAGAATCCGACAAACATCAGTATAGCAGTTGATCGTACGGTGATACCTATTGGCGGTTCTAAACCACTAAACTTAATCAAACATATGGCGTTGACCAGCGGATGGAAATTCTCTTATCGACAACATGTGCCAGATTATGGTACAACACACCAACCATTAGTAATTAAACCAGGTAAGTAATAAAGAGTGCTATGGGAGAATTAAAAAGCTCTCATAGCGTTTCAAAATAAAGGGGAAAATATGATCCGCATAATGGCAAGAACATTGTTGGATTATTCAACAGAACAACTATGGGCGATGCTCACCGGCTCCTTTTGTCTTGTTTTCGATAATGGCGAAGAAATTCAAACTAACTTTAAGGAAACTTTATATTCCAGCTTCGTCTGGGATTTTCACAGAGAGTTTCCAACAACACCACTACTTCCCAAGCACCATGTGAAATCAATTCTTAATGGGAGAAGACTTGGCTCTGACACCCATCTTGATCTTCTCGGGACAGTTATGTGGGATGTTTATGAACATAATCTTGAAACTGCTTTAAAGGCTGGGGTATGTGAAGAAGATTTCAGAGATCATTTAGCTGAGAGAATTTATCAGTTAACAAATGAGATGTACAACGTACTGACATATCGTCTTGAAGAGTATGTGGTATCTTTGGATATTACTGACTTCATTAACGTATTGAATCACCCTGTAATTAAAGAAGCCAACACTACAGTTGTGGCAACACAACAATCAATTGATAAGACATATTCCGCTATTAGTGGAGCATTGCTTACTAATGACGATTTGTCAACTAATCCAATTGCGCTTGCTGCTCGTTCTAAATTGGTGAATGTTAATCAAGTTCTCCAATGTATCGGTCCTCGTGGGTATTTGACAGATACTGATTCCAACTTATTCTCACAACCAGTTCTTCGAGGATATGCGCACGGATTGCGATTGTTTTATGATTCACTTGTAGAATCTCGTTCTGCTGCTAAGAGCTTAATATTCAGTAAAACACCACTGCAACAAGCTGAATATTTCTCACGGCGATTGCAATTAATGTCACAAGTTGTTCAAAATCTACATCACGGCGATTGTGGTAGTACAACGTATTTAATGTGGAAAGTTCGTGGTCCTGTAATTGAGAATGGTGTTCTGAAACGTGTTGGCGATCTGAAGCAGCTAGCTGGCAAACATTACATGGATACAGATGGAGTATTGAAAACTATTCACGGTGGTGATACTTTCCTAGTTGGTAAAACATTAAAGCTTCGTGCTGTAATTCATTGTGGTCATCCTGATCCTTATGGGATATGCAGCACTTGTTTTGGAGATCTAACATTATCTGTTCCAGCAAATACCAACATCGGGCAAATGTGCTGTACTTCTTTGGCACAAAAGTCTAGCCAGAATGTTTTGTCAGTAAAGCATCTCGATGGTAGTTCGGTAGTGGATGGTATTGTGTTATCTGAGAACGAACAGCGTTTCTTGCAGGTAGCTATGGATGATAACTCGTATATGTTGTCACCCCAGCTAAAAGATAAAAATGTTAAGCTAGTCATCTGCTCTGATCAGGCCAGTAATATTACCGATATCATGGATGTGGTTGATGTTGAAACATTAAACATCACTCGTGTTTCTGAGTTGGCTGAGATTGGTTTGAGTTTTATGGTAGATGGGAAAGAACATATAGAGGCAATTGATATAAGTCTCAATGGTCGCCTAGCTAGTATGACGTATGATCTACTTAAACATATTCGTATTTATGGTTGGGGTGTGGATGAGCGTGGTAATTACACGATCGATATGACAAACTGGGATTGGCAAAAAGCTATTCTCACACTGCCATTAAAACACTTCAATATGTCTGATCACAGTCGTTTTCGGAAATTTAATTAAATTTCCATAATGATCAGGTATAGTATGAGAACCTTAGGAGAATCAGATGTTTAAAAAAATCCCAGGTAATCATGACTATATCCTTTCCTTAAACTCTGAGATTCGTAAAGTAAATGGAGATATTTGTGATTTACCAATAGCAAATAATTTTGTATCAATAAACTTGTATGGAAAAAATGAAACAGTAGATTTGTTTTGGTTATCTTTAATTACTCATTTTGAAGTAAAATTACCCGAGCATTATAAAAACATTAAATTTGTAGAGTGCAATCCTGTATTAACTAATTCTAGCAGTGGTAAGATAATGGTTTTCGCTAGACCCATTTTGATTAATAAAAAATACAGAGTTATACCAAATTATACAGATTATGCTATTAGTAAAGAAGGTAAAATATTTGAAATTGAAAGTAATAAAGAGATAGTTAAAATAGATATAATCAATAATTACCCATCTGTGTCGCTGTATGATCCAGATAGATGTTTCTTTAAAAAGATGCTTATACACAGGTTAGTATCCTTAGCATGGTGTCATAATGATGATTATTTTGGAAAACCTATTGTAAACCATAAAGATGGTAATAAAACAAATTATCATGCTTCTAATTTGGAATGGTGTTCTTATAGTCACAATGCTCAGCACGCAATAGATACTGGTTTAAAAGGCATAGTTAAGAAATATAAAGTAAGAGATCTGGAAACAGATACTGTTAAGACTTACGATTCATTCAAGCAAGTTTGTTTAGATATTGGATTACATGAGAATACTAGATTTGTAGATAAGATTTATAGGAAGAAAACTAAGATAGTTAGAGATAGGTATGAAGTTAAAGAACTTGAAGATCTTACTCCATGGATGTCTAATGAAGAAGCATCTGTAAAGAAGAATAAATATACCATAACTCTGACGAATCCCGATGGCTCTAATGAAATATTTTATACTATTACTGACTTAATGAAAAGATTAAAAATCTGGAACATTAGTTACAATATAGATGAGATAATAAAAGTTGCAGATGTGAAATATCCTGATATCAAAATAGATGTAATTGATAATTTTCCTGAGAGTGAAGTTCAGGCTCTCAATGTAAAAACAGGTGAAGTCACTAATGCAAAATCAATTAGAGAACTTTCTAGAATATTGAACCTCGGATTTAGCACAATTCATAAAGCTATTAATAACCCTAACAAGTACGACTGTAAAGGTTATGTTTTTCGGTATAAAACAAATGATCCATGGAATACGGATTATAAGAGGCATCCTAATGCAGCTAAGCATATAAGAGCAAAGAATGTGACAACAAATGAGGAGATTAATTTTCCTACTATGGAGTCCGCATTTAATGCTTTTAAAACAACCTATTTTGTAATTAGAAGTAAGATTGACAATAAAACACAATTAGGTGATTGGATGTTTAAGGAAATATTATCATTATAAATAAAGCGCGCTTAATCAGTAATGGTTAAGTGAATCTTCTTTAATTGCTGGAAACTCTCGTTAAGTCTTCTAACTACTGCGAATCGAAAGATAAAGCGAATGTCTGAAAATAGAAGAATAGAGATAACCGTGGAGCATAAGCTCCCTTTAGCAGCTAAGATCCTAAGTCTGTAAAGATATGGATAAAGTTCAACGACTAACCGCTTACTACGGTGTAGAGTTCAAGTGAACTCGAAATGGGAAGCTACCTACCTCGTAAGAGAAGGTAGAAGATATAGTCTGTTCTATGCAGAGATGCATAGCAGTTCATCAGAGAACGTAGTTAGCCTAACGAACTAATTAGAACATAAAGGATATTGCTTCTATGTTGGAATCTTCTGTAGATAAATTACAGGAACGGGATAAGCATGTATCTGTTGATACCGCGCTAATTGAGTTGTTTGATCTCGTAAATGATAAGTTGACAGTTAACCTAGCAGTTCTTGATGTTGTAATTTATGGAACTATGGTTGTGTCTGCAGAAGATGGTAATTATACATTGCCAAAGAACTGGAGTACAAACGGTTTAGGTATCATGCGTTTATCAATGGCTAATCGGAGTTTGTCAGCAGCAATGGCATACGAGGGACATCGAGAAGTTATAGTTAACCCAAATAGCTTCATTAACACTAATAGAACAGAGCACCCGTTCGATAAGTTACTCTGTTATATGGATTAGTATCAAAAATTAACAAAACGTCATTAAGGTGCCTTAAAACCCTAATATGAGGATATGTGAGATATCTAAATATTAGGGTTTTATTTTAAAAAGGAGTAAATAAACATTAGAGGAAATTAAATGGAAGACATAACAACAGGTTTTACTTTAGTAGACATAGTAAATAATTTATCTAATAAAGTTGGCATATACTTAATTAAATGCAATGATAAGTTTTATATAGGGAGTTGCTCTGACTTAAAGTATAGATTTAGCATACATGAATTTAAATTAAGAACCCATGACATAACTAACAAATATCGACCAAATAAAAATTTATTAAAAGAATACAAAATAAACCCAGAATTATTTTTCTATTATAAACTAATAGAGAATCGGGAAGATGCTTATGATGAAGAACAAAGATTATTAGACTTACATATTGGTAAGGAGTATTGTTGCAACGATGCTCCCGATGCTAGATCTAATAAAGGTGTTAAACATATTGATACTGAAAGATTTAGACGCAATGGATTAAAGTATTACGAAGAACATCCTGAGGCATGTGTGAAAGCTAGTAATGATAGATTAGAACTATTAAAAAATAAACCAGATGAATTAGCTAGAGTTATTGCAATGTGTGTGGCTAGAGCTAATGCCGTTAGCATTAATAGTATCCAGTACGATAATCAGTTTGTTGCCAGCGAGACGCTAGGTATCCCAACAACTACTTTGCGGAGATATTTAGATAGTCCCAGACATCCTACTCATTATCGCATTAAAGATATGTTTGAAAGACCATGCAACATTAAAGGCAGTGAATATGAGTCTGTAGATAAGTACTCTATTGAAACTAATCTTAGTGCTGAGATAGCTTTATCTAGGATTCAGTCTAGTGATGAATGGAATAGTAGTTATAAATGGATTGATTAAATAAAGGAAATACGTTATGGGAATTACAGAAGAAATATTTTGGAATATAATAAACGATATTCATAATAAAGCTAATGGTGATATGGCTATTAAATGCGATCTAATGAAAGCATATATGTTATCATTATCTAAAACTAATAAAGATGATTTTAGAGACATGTTTAATAGCGTGATTGGTGCGCTATATATCACTGATCATGAAAATACAATGTCACTTTTATGGAGAACGGTTGGCGGTAGCGATGATGGATATAGTGATTTTTGTGCATCGTTAGTATCTAGAGGTAAAAATGAATATTCGTTAGCATTAAAAGACCCAGTATTATTTGCAAAAAATAATAAGCTACCTTGGCAAATACTATTCTACGAAGGTTTTCAATATGCTGTAGATTTGGATTGATAATGTTAGATACAAGTAATTAATTAAAGGACGCCAGAAATGGTGTCCTTTTTATTTTGTTATCCTTTCAGTTAACATATTTATGTAAAGTTATATAACAACCAACCTAACACAAAGGAGTTAAAGATGAAAAATATAAAACAACCCTTTGTAAAGGGTGAAGTTAAAAAGTTTGTAAAGGGATTCAAATTTCCTATTTATCCTAATGAATCACAAAAGGAATTATTAGGTCAAACATTTGGGTGCTGTCGCTATATCTGGAATAGAGCTTTATCTGAAGTTAAAACAGAATTTGATTATTATAATGCTCATAAAGACTTAATTACAATTACTCCAACTATTAATCCAAATGTAACTGGATACGGGTTAGTAAATAGATTAATATCCTATAAAAGAGATCCTAATTGTATTTGGCTAAATGATGTTTCTAGTGTAGCATTACAGCAAAATATGTTACATTTAGGTACAGCATTTAGTACATTCTTTAAAAATCGTAAAGGATTTCCTAAGTTTAAGAAAATGCAGAATAAGCAATCTTTTACATTAATGAAGAACTCATTTAGATTTAAAGAAGAAAAGTTTTATATAGCGAATTGTAAAGATTCTCTAATTATTGATTTTACTAGAAAATTACCATCTGAACCCAGTAGTGCTGTAATTAGCAAAACTGCTAGTGGAAACTACTACATCTCATTTGTTTGTGAATATTTTCCTATTGCTACTATCGGTAGCGGCGTGATAGGTATAGATTTAGGATTAAAGGATTTCTTAGTTACATCAGATGGAATTAAAGTACCTAATCCTAAAAATACTAAGAAGTATTCTAAACAATTAAAACGTAAACAGCAGTCTCTTTCTAGAAAACAGAAAGCTTCTAAGAATAGAGAAAAGGCTAGAGTGGTGGTGGCAAAGCAATATGAAAGAATCAGTAATTGTCGTAATGATTTCCAACATAAACTTTCTCGTAATCTAGTAAACGAAAACCAAGTCATTGGATTAGAGAAATTAGTGGTAAAGAATATGGTAAAGAATCATAAATTAGCTAAATCAATATCTGATGTAGCGTGGAGTAACTTTACAAATAAATTAAATTATAAATCTATGGAAACACAGAATTGTAGTTTAGTATATATGGATAGCTATTTTCCATCTACTAACGTATGTAATTTAGATGGATATAAATTACCTATAAAGTTAAAACTATCTGAAAGATCATGGATATGTCCTCAATGTAAAACAATGCACGATCGTGATATTAATGCAGCCATTAATATTCGCAATGAGGCTATACTGACATTACATGCATTTAAAGTACCAGAACATGCGTGTGTACGGGTATTAGCTAATAGTTTACATTAAAAGAATACCTCCGTAATGAACTACGGGGTCAGTCCATGGAGAGCTCTTGCGTAGTAAAGCATCTCTATGAAGTGGAAAGTCTAATTGTAAAGTTAGATACAATAATCCTCGTATTTTTAAGTCGAGGGTAGTTCAATTTGTTTATAAAAGGATACGATTATGCTGAATAAAATAAAAATGGCAATCCGTTTTATTACGGGGGTGCCTAAGAAGATAGGAGAATGGATTTCATGTAAGATTGGACACCATCAATATACATGTGCGGCTAATGAGGGAATTCAGCCTACAAAAGAACAACTAGAAGGTGGCATAAAAGGTTTTGATGATTATGCCAAAATGTACTGTGCAAGACCAGGATGTAAATACATTTACAAAAAGAGGAAACAAGTATGAGCAATGTAATTCCGCTACAACATTCTTCTCCTACTCCTAGTTTCAAAACTCTCGAAGAATTATTAAATGAGTTATCCAAATACGGAGAAGTAAGTATTAGATACTTCAAAGACAAAACATGGTATTGTTGTATCGATATGTTTGTAATTGGGGAAGGTATCTCATTTAAGATTGCATCTGATTTCAAACAACCTACAGCAATGAATGCTGCAGAAACATGTAGAGAAAGATTAATTTCTGCACTAAAAGACATTGGAAACAAATCAAAAAGTTTACCACATACAAGTTAGATTAAAAATACAGAACTGAGTAATAGTGTGAATATTACCAAATGTTTAATTTGAGGAGAATAAAATGAGCAACATTGAAAGAGACCCGCGTTTTAGAGAAGATTGTTTCAATGCAGGAATGATAGGTGTTGATGAACAAAGCGCTTTCTATGGTTTATGGAAGATTGCTGTTGCACGCGGTAATATCGAAGCAGTTCAAAGCACTAGTCCTAACACTAGTCCTATAGCAACGGATTCAACCAATAATGATTTTGTACAGTTGCAGATTCTGTTGTCTGAACTTTATGCTGGTAAAGACTGGCATAAACTAACACGGCGTGAGGAACTATTGTGTAAGTTGCTAGAAGATGCTGGATATCTTGTAGTTAATAATCCTCCAAATGGTTTTATCGGTAAAGCTAAGTTACCTGATGTAGAAAGTAATATAGATGGCTGATCTCAAAATCACCAAGGGCACTCATTTCTTCAAAGTGACCAGAATATCTCCTAGAGCTCGGGCTGCTGTCGAGAGTTTTGCTAGAAGATTGGTTCAATATGGATTTGTAAGAATGGGAAGCAGGTATACTAGGGCTGCTTTAAAAGTATTTGCGATGGCTACAGAAAATCGTGAAGAGTATAGATTCCACATCAATCAGTATAGGGAATTTGAGCAACATTTAGAAGCAAACTATTTGCGTGGAGATATGGTTGAGATTGATACTTTACCACTCCACACTCCAAAGCAAGTAGAGTTCAAAATTCAACCACATTGGGAGGATAGAGATTATCAAGTACCGGTAATTGAATATCTCAAAAGTAACGAGCTACCTAGAGCAAAGTTTGTTGATCTCCAAACAGGGAAAGGAAAAGCGACAAAATTATCAGCTAAGATTAAGATACCTGGTGGTTGGTCAACTATGGGCGAAATGTATGTTGGTAAAGAAATCACAGCTAAAGATGGTAGTGTGACGAAAGTCACACATGTACATCCTCAAGGAAAGTTACAAATGTATAAGGTGACTTTTGGTGATGGTAGATCTATCGAGTGCTGTGCTGAGCATTTATGGAGAGTTTATTATGTAAATACTGAACCACATATGCGCTGGCGTGTCATAAACACGCTAGAAGTATTGCGCTTAATTTCTATGCCTAATCCTCGAGTATATGTTGACCTTATTGATCCTGAGGACTGTAATGATTTAGATTTACCTATTGACCCTTATGTTCTTGGTTTAATACTTGGAGATGGATGTATTAGTCAAAAATCTATTCAGATCACTAAAGATGATGAGTTTATTTTTGATGAGATAAGGAAAACATTACCTGAATCTCTACGGTTATCAATACACACAACTCCAAATAAGTGTTTAGGTTATAATATTGTTAGAAAAGACAACACAGTAACTAACAATGTTTATGTTGATGCACTTAAAGACTTAGATTTAATGGGTAAGCTAAGTTATGAAAAATTCATACCGAAGGAATATTTAAATAGTTCATATAACCAAAGATTGGCTATATTACAAGGTCTTTTAGATACAGACGGGTACTGCGGCAAAGACTCATCAATAGAATATTCTACGGCAAGTGAACAATTAGCACTTGATGTACAGTACCTAGTGAGGTCTATTGGTGGGGTTGCATTAATAAGATCTAGAGATACTCATTATGTTTTAGATAATAAAAAGATTGCTTGTAGAACAAATTATCGAATGACTGTGCGTATTAAAAACCCAAGTACTTTATTCAGACTTCCTAGGAAGAAAGAAAGGACAAATGATTTTAATCAATATTCCGTATCATTAAAACTTAAGGTTCTTAGTATTGAACCAACTACGATCGAAGAAGCCCAGTGTATTTCCATTGATCATCCTGATAGACTTTATGTAACTGATGACTTTATTGTTACTCATAACTCCTATTGCACGATGCGCGCCATGCAAGAAGATGGT
>AMFJ01007653.1_pt1 | contig 12408 bp, 14 predicted proteins | sample 427208 | NCBI WGS metagenome assembly AMFJ01 (sample SAMN02954298, study PRJNA114691) | groundwater metagenome | biome: aquatic; feature: subsurface aquifer; material: sediment; isolation source: subsurface aquifer sediment | place: USA: Rifle, CO | collected 2008-08
TGCTGAATTTCCTGATCTTCTGATTTTAATCCCTGTGTAATATCACTGGCTAGTTTTCTTAGTGTTAGTCGTTTTTGCAGTTCTTCTAATGAAACACCTTTGGTTTCAGGATAGATAAACAGTACTACAAAGAACTGTAAAACCATCATTACTGAGAAGAATAAAAATGGATAACCTCCAGAAACTTTAGCCATTACAGGAAATGTCCAGGAAATAAGTGCGCACATAAACCAGTGCGTAAAACTTCCCAGGGACTGTCCTTTTCCTCTTACAGTATTTGGAAATACTTCACTTAAATATACCCAAATAACTGCACCCTGTGAAAATGCAAAGAATGCAATATAGCCAATTAACAGCCAGAGTAACATTGATTTATGAGTGTCAAAAATAAATATTGCTGCTACACCAGCCAGACATAATGCAGTTCCTACTGAACCTGTTAATAGTAACTTTTTACGGCCGACTCTATCTATAATGGACATTGCTAAAATTGTAAAGATTAAGTTAGTAGCCCCAATCATTACTGCTTGTAAATCACTTGATACCTTGCTAAATCCAGCCATGTTGAAAATATCATTCAGATAATATAACAATGCATTAATACCTGATAATTGGTTAAACATAGCTATTGAAACAGCAAGAAATATTGGGAAAGTATATTTTTTCTGAAAAAGAGCAATATTTCTTTGTTTTTTGTCTGTTTCTATTGATTGAACTATTTCTTCCAATTCAGTATCCGCATTTTCTTTATTTATTAGATTTAATACTGAGCGAGCTTCATCGTTACGGGATTTTTGTGCAAGCCAGCGAGGGCTTTGAGGTATAAAGAAGAGCATAAAGAAAAAAGCCAGAGCAGGTATAGCTGAGACGCCAAGTTTCCAGCGCCATTCCAGCATTCCTAAATCTAATAAACCAATTATGTAATTAGATAAGTATGCAAATAAAATTCCTAAAACTATATTAAACTGAAAAAAACCAACCAGTCTTCCTCTGTATTGAGCTGGCGCAATTTCTGCTATATACATTGGGCCTAGTACGGATGCACCACCGATACCGAGTCCACCCACGAAACGGAATATGACCAGAGAATACCAGTCCCAGGCAAGTGCGCAGCCTAAAGCAGATACGAAAAATAGCACTCCCATAAATTTCAGGCTTAAGCGTCTGCCATAATGATCTGCTAAAATTCCTGCTGCTAAAGAACCTATTATCGTACCCCATAAAGCAATAGAAACTGTTAATCCAAGTGAACCTGCATCAAGGTTAAAAAGCTTGGTAAGTGCACTTGTTGTCCCGGCTATTACTGCAGTATCAAAACCAAAAAGAAACCCTCCTAATCCGGCAACAATTGTGCTAAGAATGACGAATTTTTTTCCAGATAACATAAATCAATTTTCTCCACTCTCTAGATATTAGTATTTTTTCTTTATTACTTTCTTCATTTTACATAATTTTTGTAAATCAAAGAAACTTGTAACAATAATGAAAAAATTACTTAAGATACATGGTTATTATTTGCATATTTCAGATAATGCATTTCTGCCATGGATGGTAGTTATATTCCTGAAAGTTTTCTGGTTTTATTGCTTTAGTAATTTAATTTTTAACTGATAATCTACAGGAATATTTTATATGAGAGTAAGCAAGTTTATTGTGATACCTATTATCGGGGCATTTATTTTAGTGGCATGGCTTTTATATAATCTTTTTCATAAACCGGATATGACTCTTATAGTAAGATTTAAAGAGGCTCCCCCTGTAATTAGAGGGATTTTGAGGGGGGATATACATGCGTATTATAGGGGGTATGAGGTTGGTAAAGTTTCTAAAATAGAGCTATCAGAAGATCAAAAATATATATTATTCTATCTGGATATTTACTACGATAATTTAAAACTTCCGCAAAATACTAATATATCTCTTCGAACACAGGATTTATTCGGAGATAGATACTTTGATTTAAGTTATCCGGCTAATCCCTCTAATAAGTTTTTAGCAGATGGAGATGTTGTTTTAGGTACTTCTGTTATTGAAAGAATCGATAAATACTTAGTCGATGAGCTGGAATCTGGAGAATTAGGCAAACTAATAAATAATTTAGCATATTTTACGACATTATTTAGGGGATATGTTTCAGGAGCAGAAACACAAAAAGAGCTTCAAACTGCATTTGAAAGCTTGACCAGATTTATTGAAATAGAAGAATTACAGGAACTTGTTGCAATGGCTCCTCAATTACTAAGTCGTACTGTATCAGGTATTGAAGATGTAAGAACGCATTTACCTTTGGTGTCTGAAAATATTGTTGGAGTCAATAGAAATCTTATGCAGACGAATGAAAAAATTGAGCGGACAAATGAAAGTATTGATCAAGTAAGAGGTGACATCAGGCAGGCAAGTACTGATCTTAGGCAAACAGGAGAAAATTTTGATCGGGTTAGTGATGATATGCAGCATGTAAGTACCAATATTCAACAAGCAAGCAGTGATATATTGGATGTTGGAGAAACAATTGCTGAGACAAATAGTGCAATTTTAGCAATTAATCAAAATTTACCTTTAGTTAATCAAACTGTCAGCACTACTAATTCCCTGCTTTGCAATACTAATACTTATCTTCATAGTACAAATTGTAATCTTGGCCTACTGAATACTAAAATACCTGAGATTCCGCCTGGATTTATAGAAAATGCTGATACAACTATAAAACGCTATAACTGTATCGGTGTAGGTCTTAGTAAAATGTTGAGTAAAAGATTCCTGCTATTCAGGTTTATGTTTGGGAATCCCGGTGAATTTCTTGATGAATGCATACGTATAAATGGTGATGAAATAGAGATAAATCCCAGTTGCTTATATGTACCAAATCAAGAATCCAGATAGTAGATTCAAAATAAGTTATCTATTACTATTTGGAGTTTTATTAATAGTATTCTCTTTATATACTCCTAACACTTTATTTGTAAATTCTTTTGGATCGTGGAAACACCAATTATGAGATTCTAGCAAACCATTATTTCTGTTCCAGAATTTAAATGCGTGAATAAAATTATATAATGGTCCTGCTTTATTAATCTTGCTGACTATAAATCCCTCTCCTTCATCATTATGAGAAGTTAATATGGGAGATAATCCTGTAGAGATAATATCGCTTCTGTGATTATAGGATATCCAGAATTTTCTATTTACAACAAAATAGTCTATAAACTTTCTTCTTTTATCTTTAGATTCATCGGGATTAAACTGATTAGAGAAAACCGGTGCAAAAACTGTGTTAGTCGCATCTGCTGTTGTTATTAAACCACAGAATTTTTCCTGATTAGATTTATTGCTTACATCCAGCGCAACTTTGTTCAAAACAAAATCCAGAGCAACAACTGCTCCAAAACTGTTTCCTATCAAGACAAATTTGCCATCAGTTTCATCTATTTTCTCTTGTATCAGCTTGAAGATTTGCTCTTTATTAGCTTCATTGAATAAATACCAGGCGATATCAAATAAATGATTATGAACAGAGTTTCTCCAATAAACAGCATTGGCACTTGAGCCTGAATCTCCTAACAACAAAAATCTATAAATAGGATTAAGCAAAAGGGAAGTTTTTGCTTCATAGGTTTCTTTGCACTTAGATTTATTATGTTCAGTATTTATATCAATAAGTCCGTCTTGAAAAATCTCGTAAGTTTCGCCTTTTCTTGGTATATCTCCCCAGAGAATAATTTTGTATTCAGGTAACACAGTGTATTCACCCAATTTTTTATTGGCAAAATGTTTATGTAGTGATATTACATTGTTTTCAGTTGAAATAGGATTTACGGCTAAAATACCCGGGATGTATATGAAAGTAACTTCTTTGTCAGGATTCTTAGCCAGAGCAATACTATTTATTTGAAAAAATAGAATTGAAATAAATAAAAAGCAAATATATCTTTTTATTATCAAGTCTTAATCCTCTTTCTCTTACTCTTATTATTTCAAAATAAAATCTTGTATAAGAATATTCCCGCATAGGAGAGTTTTTATTTTCAGGATTATATTTTGGAATGCTGTATCTTGTGAAATGTACATTTATCTTTATATTTCCAGACAAAACTAGCAAGTAATATTGTGTTTTGTTTTCTTATAACTGTAACAAGAAAATTGCGGGTGAAAATTAGTATGAATATTTACAGACTATATCCTCAATACAATATTTCACAGGATAGACGACAGTTAAGTGTACCTGTTCAGGCTGAGCGCCGTTCAGGAGAAGACAGAAGATCTCCTGACAGAATAAAACTCGATACTAATTTAACTAAGGATATTTTTGTTCTTCGGGATTCTGTTTCAAAACTCCAAAATGCTGAAACGATCCATCCGAACAAAGCACTGCAGAATATAGTTGATAATGTGCCCTTTGCCCGTAAATTAATAGACAATATCAAAACATTTAATAGTCAGGAATTGAATAAAGATCAGAATGATACCCTGAAAAGAGATAAAAATGTACAGCATATATCTACATCTAAGGCCGCAGCAGGGGCAGCAATAGGAGTATTAGGCGCCATTTTGGGATCGTTACTTATTGGACCAGCTGCTGCTGTTGTAGGTGTAGGAGTTGGTGTTTATTTTGGTGCCAAACTTGTCAAAAATATTGTTGCTACTCACATAAAGAATGAGTAGGCTTTTATTAACTATTTCTGTTTAAGTATACTTCACAATTCTGACAGGATTTTTCACAGGCATTCTGGGTTAATTCCCAGCATCTTTTTTCTCTTTCTTTTAATGCAGAACAGTTTGCCCTGACTTCTGGCGGGCAATCTTTTAATTTCCAGCATGGTAATAGTTCTAATAGTTTTTTAATGCCCGGAATACTAAGATTCTCATTATGAATCAGGTTTCTTAAGCATTGAATCCAGACAAGATCGTTTTGTGAGAACATTCTTTTGCCACTTTGTCTAAGTGGTTTAATAAGTCCTTCTTCTTCATATATCCTGAGTGTCCTTGGATGGACATCTAGTAATCTAGCTGCCACTCCCATTGGATATACAGGTAAATTTTCATTAACTTGCATAATACCCCCTTGACAATTATAATTTGGCCAAATTATAAATATTTTAATTTATATTACACTTGACAATTATAATTGTCAAGTTATATTATATTAATAACATATAATAGGAGTTTACTATGAAAATTGCTATCAGTGCAAATGGTAAAGATTTGGATTCTAAGGTAGATCTAAGATTTGGCAGAGCATCGGGGTTTATTATTTATAGCCTTGAGGATGAATCATTTGAATTTGTTAATAATGTTCAAAATCTTGAAGCTGCGCAAGGTGCAGGTATTCAAGCAGCACAAACTGTTGCTAATCAAGATGTTGATGCTTTAATTACTGGTCATTGCGGGCCAAAAGCGTTTAAAGTTCTTTCTGCTGCAAATATTAAAATTTATACAGGAGCTGAAGGAACAATTAAAGAAGCAATTGAAAAGCTTAAAAATAACGAGTTAACAGAGGCTTTATCCTCAGATGTTGAAGGACATTGGGTATAAGTTATCTTATTCATTAATCCAAAAAAAAGGAGAATACTATGCCAAGAAGAGATGGTACTGGCCCATCAGGAATGGGAATAATGACTGGTAGAGGTCTTGGAAGATGTTTAGCATTTGGTCTTCCCCTAGTTGCAGGTGCTATCGGCACATTTTGTTTTGGAGGCCGCGGCAGAGGCTTTAGAAATATGTTTAAATCAACCGGCATGACAGGTTGGCAAGGAGCAATAACATCATCTGATGAATTAACAGCTTTAAAAGAGCAGGCAAATATACTTGAAAATAATTTAGACAATATTAAAGAACGTATTTCACAACTTGAACACTCTGACTCTTAATAGAAAGGTTTATCATTAGCAATGAAAATAGCAGTAGCAAGTGGAAAAGGCGGAACTGGTAAAAGCACAGTATCGATAAATTTAGCATACTTGCTTTCTAAAACTTATAAAGACGTATGTTTATTGGATTGCGATGTAGAAGAGCCTAATTGCCATATATTTTTAAATCCTTGTATAAATAAGTCTGAACAGGTATTTATGCCAATTCCTGAAGTTATTACAAGTAAATGTATTAGTTGTGGCAAGTGTGCTCAGATATGTGAGTTTAATGCCCTTGCATTTGTTAAGAATTTTGTTATTGTATTTCCTGAATTATGCCATAGCTGCGGTGGATGTAAGCTAATTTGCCCGGCAGGAGCAATAACAGAAACAGGTAGAGAAGTAGGTGTTCTAGAAGTTGGCATTGCATCTGGATTTAATTTTATTTACGGCAGTTTAAGAATAAGTGAGGCCATGTCACCACCTTTAATTAAAGCTGTTAAAAAAGAGGCTGAAAACTTTAAGCTTCAAATATTGGATTGTCCTCCAGGAACATCCTGCCCTGTAATATCATCTATTGAAGGTGCGGATTTTGTGATTTTAGTTACTGAGCCAACTCCATTTGGACTTTATGATTTAAAACTAGCTGTTGATGTTGTTAGAAAACTAAATTTACCATTTGGAATTGTAATAAATAAGTCTGGTGAGAATGATAGCCTAATAGAAAGTTATGCTTCATCTGAAGATATTAAAATATTAACAAGAATCCCTGATGATAGACGTATAGCAGAATGTTATTCGAGGGGTGAGATTATTTTAAGAGAGTTACCTGAGTTTAAGAAGAACTTTGAGCCTTTAACTCAAATAGTCAGAGAGCTACAATCAGACAAGTTATTTGGAGTACAAAAATGAAAGAACTTGTAGTAATCAGTGGAAAAGGTGGAACCGGCAAGACAAGTATAGTAGCTGCTTTTTCTACACTGGCAGAAAATAAAATTATGGTTGATTGTGATGTTGATGCTGCTGATTTACATTTAATACTAAATCCTGAAATTGAACTTAAAACAGAATTTTACTCTGGCAAAAGTGCTCAAATAAAGCCGGAATTTTGTACACAATGTGGAAAATGTGTGGAAATTTGCAGATTTAATGCTGTGAGTAGTGACTTTGTTATAGATGAAATAAAATGTGAAGGCTGTGGGGTTTGTTATAATTTTTGCCCACATCATGCTATTAAATTTGAGACCAAACAATCTGGCGAGTGGTACGAATCAAATACAAGATTCGGAAAATTAATTCATGCCAAACTCGGTGCAGCTGAAGAGAATTCAGGTAAATTAGTAACCGCAATAAGAAACCATGCCAGACTTGTTGCCAGCAGAAATAAAAATAATCTTATTCTGGTTGATGGTTCCCCCGGCATTGGGTGTCCTGTTATTGCCTCAATTTCAGGAGCTAATATGGTTGTTATCGTAACTGAACCTACTCTATCAGGGATTCATGATTTGGAAAGAGTTTATAAGCTGACACAACATTTTAGAGTTCCAGCAAGTGTCTGCATAAATAAATACGATATTAATTCTGAACTTACTTTACAGATAGAAAAACTATGTCAGGAAAATAAAATAGAACTCTTAGGGAAAGTCCCTTATAGCAATGATTTTACTAATGCTCAGATAAAAGGGCTTAGCATAATTGAATATACAGATAATGAAATAACACAAGCTATTAAGTCTATCTGGGAAAATATATACAATAAATTAATGGAGAGATAAAATGTATAATTATGAAAATTCAAGAGAGAATCCGGCTTTTGAAGAAGCATTATTGATTGAAAGATTAAGTAATATCAAAAATAAAATAGTAGTTTTATCAGGAAAAGGCGGTGTTGGAAAGAGTACAGTAGCAGCTAATCTTGCAATGTCGCTTGCTCTTTCAGGATTTAAAACAGGACTTCTTGATATTGATATTCATGGACCAAGTATACCTACTCTTTTGGGACTTGAAGATAAGAAACTACAAGGTACTGATAGTGTCATATACCCTTATACCTATGGAGATAGTCTTAAGGTTATCTCCATAGGCTTTCTTTTAGCAAATACTGATGATCCTATAATTTGGCGTGGCCCTGAAAAAATGGGAATAATTCAGAGGTTTATACAGGGTGTAGAATGGGGAGAGCTTGATTATTTAATAGTAGATTGCCCTCCAGGAACAGGAGATGAACCATTATCAATTATCCAGACTCTGGATACAGTAACAGGAGCTGTTATAGTTACTACTCCACAAAAACTTGCAATCTCTGATGTAAGAAAATCAGTTAATTTCTGCAAAAAACTTAATGTACCTGTTATTGGCGTTATTGAAAATATGAGTGGGTACATATGCCCTGATTGTAATAAAACTATTGAAATATTCAAATCAGGCGGTGGAGAAACGATGGCTCATGAAATGAATGTGCCATTTTTAGGTAAAATTCCGCTTGATCCAAATATTGTAGAAGCAGGAGATTCAGGAAAACCATTTGTTTATTTTTATGCTGAGACTCCAACAGGCAAGATAATGGAAAACATTATCAATCCGATTATTAATTATAAGAATAGTGAGGAGAAAAAAACTATGAGATTTGCAATTCCAACTGCTAACGGTAAACTGTGTACTCATTTTGGACACTGTGAAGTATTTACTTTTATTGATGTTGATCCTGATTCAAATATAATTATTGCTAAAGAAACTATAACTCCACCTGAGCATCAGCCAGGAATACTTCCTCCATGGATAGCAGAACAAGGAGCAAGTATAATTATTGCCGGTGGCATGGGAGAAAGAGCCAGAGTTATGTTTGAAGAATATAATATAAAAGTTGTAGTTGGAGCCCAAGCTGATGAACCTGAACAACTTGTTAAAAATTATCTTAATAACAACCTGTTAACAGGAATTAATACATGTGATCACGGTGAATGCGCTCACTAATATTGTCATTGCTGTACAATATAGATAAGATTTTTTAATTATTGATGTTCCTCGCCCTGTGCATGTTCTTCATGCTTGGCATGGCTTTGGTGCTCTACGATTAAATTTTTTATTTCATCAATTTTATTGTCTAAATCCAGCAGCATTCTTTCCATGTGATTAACTTTTGCATCTATTTCATTTATTTTATCAGGAGTATGCATTTTCCAGTTCCTTCTGTTTTTAACACTGGAAAATAAATTATGCTACATAATGAAATTTGCCATTATGCTTTTAGGCTGTCTTCTTTACTCAAATAGTTATATTCACTCATCCAATCATTACAGACATTTATAAACCTGTCTGGAGAGCTTAGATACAGGTCTTCGGCATGGAAATTATCCTGAAAAATCTCTATTGATTTGGGATTATTTGCTTTATTAAATAATTCCTCGGAATGCCATGGATAAATAGTCGGGTCTTTGCTTCCAGTAAGTAATAACACTGGAATTGGTGAAATATTCTGAATAATATCAATGGGATTTATTTTCTTTAAGAATAGATTTCCGGGTCTAACAGAGAGAGTTCTCCACAATTCAAACTTTTTAAGTGTAGGCAAATAGGCTTCTTTTTTGTAATAGTGATTTTCTATTTTATCAAAGCTAACAGGAGTACTTATTGCAATTAGTTTATCTATATCTTTGTTTTGGGCTGTATGAATAATAGCTGATGCAGCACCTAGAGAGAATCCTATTAGATAGATTTTTTTATATTTTGTTTTAGCATAATCAACTACTGTCTTTAGGTCATTAGGTTCTTTGGCACTAAAAGTATAAAATCCGGTGCTTTTGCCATGTCCTCTGAAATCCATAGTAATTACATCATAATTTTTATGAAAATCTTTAGATATAGCTTTAAAAACCTTAGAATCTTTGCACATATGCCAGCCATGACAGATTATTACCACAGTATCCCTGTTTGAATCATAGTGGTTTATTGCTATTTTTATATTATCTTCTGTTTTTAATAAAAGTTGTTTCATATGCTGTAATAGTAAAATTGCTGGATTTTTTGCTAAGTGACTTTATATCGACAATAGTATTTTACCCTCTATTAAACATGTAAAGCCAATTATTAGATTTTTTATAGTGATAATTATCTTCCAATATCTGCTCTATAAGGGCATATAAAATTTTATAATTGAGAATATTATATTTATTACAGGGTGGATATTATGGGGCAGGAAAATTTAAAATTTGAGTCAGGCGATATTATTGCTTTTGCAGAAGCAACTTTTCCCGGTTTTGTTGCAAAAAAAATTGCAAAATGGCCGATAAATCACGTTGGGATAATGATTGATTCAAAAAATATGATAGAATCTGTGATTATCGAGGGTGTAAGGATTATAGCAGCTGAAGACTTGTTTTGCAGAGCTGGTGAAAAGTATTTTTGCAGACTAAATAATGAATCCAGAGAGAAATTTGATTTAGAGAATTTTAATAATTTTATAGAGAAAGTAAAAGGTAAAGAATATGATTATTTTCAAGCTACATTGCTGGCTATAGATAAATTTATTCATCCCATATCTTTTAAAGAAGATCATTCAAAAATATTTTGTAACGAGTTAGTAGCTGGAGCGCTTAAAGCTGCTAAAATTCTGGATGAAACAGTGAATACTGTTAAATTAACACCACCTGATATTTTTTATCTGCCTATTTTCTCAGAAAAAATGAAAATAGATTAATTATTCTTTAATACATCTGAATATATTGGTTTTGGTCCTTTACATTCATCATAAAGTTTTTCTAAATCAATTTTATCATTTGAGACTTTTATTCCTGCCAATTTATATGCAAGATATTCAGCAACAAACTCAGCTTTACTAGTTGCAGCATAGCTGTTTATGCATTTAGCAATTTCTTGTCTGGTTTCTTCATCAAATTTTTCTCTGGTTAATGAACGATAAAGGTCTCTATTTTCAACTGCCTGAGAATAATGGGCAAATTCATGATATATATCTACTTTTGCATTGTAGATTTCTTTATCTCCATAACTATGAAAAGCATATGGAATGTCCTTTTGTGCGCGATATCGCTGTGTATTGAGATAAATTACCGGCTTTTCTTTCTGGTCTTTTGTAACTTCCGTATATGCCATATCATAAGTGCCACGCTCAAAATTATCTTTTGATCCATCTAAATGAATACTCAAGCCCTTAGGAATATAAAACCCGGCTTTTTTAATGTCTAAAAAAGCATCCCTTACGGATTTTGCCAGAATTAAATTTTTATAATTACATTTATCCTGCAAATATGCCTTAATTCCAATGTGATTTAGCTCGTTTTTGATTTTATTTATATCTTTGGCGTAATTCTTAGTGTTGGCAATAAATGCCACGTTATGATGTTTATCTGTAAGAATTTGCAAGGGATTTGCAGTTGAACTTTTTGAAGAAATAATGCTAATTTGATCTAATGGATTACTTTTTGCTTCTTTTATGGGATAATTTATTAGATTATTAGTTACTATCAATTCTTAAAACCCTTGTCTCAATCCCTAACTATATTTAAAAACCATATAAAACAAAAAAAATGCTAAAACTGGTAGTTAGGTTAAGTTAGATTAATTTAGAAAAACTGACGAAAATTTTCAGAGATAAAGATATAAATTATTTATTAAACAAAATATTTATATAAGTGATGATCTTGAATTGTTTTTTACTGGACATTCTATTTTGACTGGTGAATAATCATATAGTTAACTAAATTTTAGAAAAGAGTTTATAATGTACAATCAAAATTACGAAGATCAAGAACTTCAATGCGCTGATTGCAGTCAGTCATTTGTGTTCAGTGCTGAGGACCAGGAGTTCTATGCTCAAAAAAGATACTCTACCCCTAAAAGATGCCCTGTTTGCAGAGCAAACAGAAAGCTAAATGATCCAAGAGGCGGTGGCGGTAGAAGCCAAGGAAGAGGTAGAGAAAATAAACCTCAATATGATGTAACATGTAGTGCATGTGGTTGTGCAACTACAGTACCATTTGAACCAAAAGGTGACAGACCTGTTTATTGTTCACAGTGTTATAGAAATAACTATTAAGGATAAAATATTGGCTAAAAATAATCAGAAAAAAGAAAAAGCAGAACGCAATAAGATATATGCTAACAAATACAAAAAAAGATCAGCTAATAGTAAATTTGGAAATAGAAGAAATAGTAGCAAATAGTATATTATTTTAAGTATTTATAATTTATTAGTTTAGTTTGATAGTAATTATAGTAGGCTATTAGTCAGCTATAGTGAATATCAGTGTATAAATTAGCTTATAACTATGCATAGCATTATTAACTCCATTATGCAGATATATGAATAATGGAGTTTTACTAATGGTATGAAAATTTTATTTTTCAACAGCAAATATCTTTGGCTGAAAGTTAATAATATACTTGCATATTTAATATAGCTAATATAACAATTATTCGAAGTTATATAAAAATATCATCTGGAGTGTGAAATGAGAAAATCCGTTATATTTCTTGTTATTGGAATTTTTGTGTTCTTGTCAGAAGGCATATTTGCCAGTAGTTCTTTAGTTGAAAAATATGAGTT
>AMFJ01000013.1_pt1 | contig 12384 bp, 12 predicted proteins | sample 427208 | NCBI WGS metagenome assembly AMFJ01 (sample SAMN02954298, study PRJNA114691) | groundwater metagenome | biome: aquatic; feature: subsurface aquifer; material: sediment; isolation source: subsurface aquifer sediment | place: USA: Rifle, CO | collected 2008-08
TCAAAAATCAGATTTTTTCATGCAAGTTCTGAGAGATTTGTAACTTGTACAGTTATATCCTGATCTCATATTTTCAATATCTTCAGACTGATCCATTCTCAGACTTTTCACACCATTCACACCTTCAAATCTTTTCAATAAAAAGGATTGTTCTGCTTATCCTTGATAAAATCTTCAAGCGGAATATCCAGATCATATTCTTTCGTTCAATATCAATATTCAGGCGTGACTGTGACTGTTTTCTTCTCTCAGACTTTCATTCAGAGAAGTCAATTATCAAATCATACGATAAATTGTCATGATCATATCTTTATCTCATATGGTCAATATTCATTTCATGCTTTATAATTCTTTGTTTTTTTGGCGAATTCTTCAAGATTAGAATCAAAAATAGTTCAATCTTCTAGTTTTCATACGTAATTCACTGTTACTGAATCTCCGTTTTTGACAGTTCTTGCTGAGCCTGAAACAGTAGAAACATTTTCAATGGGTTCATTTTTCTTTTTATTGTTTATTTTTTGAGGATTCAGATTCTTGATTTCAGCTTTTGGAGGCGGATTTATATTATTATCAAGCGGAGCCGTCTCTTTGAACTGTGCTTTATATAACAGTCCTGCCATAAACAGTATGAGCACGAAGACTGAAAAAACTATTTTTTTCGTATTATTTTTATTTTTATCGGGCATCGCTCATTATTTAAAGATTAAAGTTACAAAAGAGATTATAATTCATTTGGATATTTTTTCAAATGCAATCGTAATTTGCAAGTCCAGCCGTTGAAATCATATATTCGATAAGTTATCATGTATCTCATCATTAGTTTATTAAGCAATAACTTTGACATTTTGCAAGAATTTGCTATTTTCACTTCATATAATTAACTTATCAAAGATTGCCAGCAGAATCATGTTCTCAAATATCCGTTGCAGATACAGGTGCTGATTTATCAGATATCCCAGAGATTTGCCGATCGATAAAAGCTGATGCGCTTAGGCAGATTGAAGAAGATTGAATCTTGGATCTGAGCGAATTCGATGAAGAGAGTGAAGGTCGCGCCAAGTATTATGGCAGTATGAGATTCGTAATCAAATCAGAAAAGATATTCTGAGACATATTTTGAATTTCTCACATCAACAGAGGACTCATATCTATCATACTCGATAAGAGCGAATCTCCATGGAGAATGATAGCATTTGCAGAGCACATCCCAGAAACGCTTTATCCTAAATTGATCACTAAAATTTCAGAATATTGCAATGGAAATCTCATGAAGATTTTCAGGAGCCACGCTGAATGCATGTTCATGGCAAATGGATTAAACCACCTTTCGGCTCATCCCAGGGCCTGATGACTATTGATGGATATAATTCGGATCCTTCCTCCAATCCTGGCTTATCAGTTACTCTCATGAGTGCATCAAACTTTTGATGATACTACCACAGAAGCCCTGGCAATCAGGGCAAAATCATTTTTCAAAGAAATGCTGCCGAAGCAGAAATGCAGATATGCCCTATCAGTTGTCGGCAATAATCTCCACAGATCAATATTTACAGAATTTTCTGAAATCAATGAAATATGAATCCTTCTCTCTGATAGATTATCGGATAAGAGCAATAGGATAACAAAACAAGAAAGGAATGAGGCTATCCTGGCACTTATGACATTAGCGAAAGATAATGCGGGGCTTATCGGATATTTACCAGTTAAAGAGCTTAAAATCTGAGAACTTCTCACTAGCGGATTTAATTTTCCATCGATAATCCCAGAAAAAGATACGCCGCAAAATCATATTGATTTCTGAGAAAGCAAAAACCTGCTTTCATGAAGGCCATTTCTCATGAAGATGGTATTTCCAAATGATGAAGATGGGAAGAAGTCTTACAAGAGATTCATGAAGATGATCAAGAATACGTGAATTCCTTCTCAATATCAAGAATGAGAAGTCTCCATATCGAATTCAAAAATCAGGATCATTGCAAACGATCCGAATTATTTAGCTTGAGAAGCTTTTCTTTCATGAGAGTGATACATTACTGAAACTGAGCATGTCGATATTGCGGTCGTAAGGTGACACACACAACACATCAGTGCTTTTGCAGACGAATTATTCAAGATGCGCCCTAAACTATTCTTATTCTGAGGCTGCCAATGAATCATGACTCTAAAGGAAATCATTTCTAATCGTGTTTATAGAATGGATGAGAACGTTTTTTCAATTTCTGATTCTATATGCATCGCACCAGTCCGAATCTGAAGAAGCAAAATAAACGATCAGATTATCTTGAATATCATCGAGCAATTCGATTCTTGAGCAATTTCGCTTGATTTGAATTCGATACTGAAAGAGTCTGACTGAGAATATCAATCTTTCAGTCTTGCTATCAATCCTGCCATCAGAGAGATAATAAGGAAATTCAATTCTTAAACTAAGGATTTGTCTCAGCCACGAGTCTTTCGATCTCTTTTCTCCTTTCTTCAGAAGTTCATTCTCTGGAGTATTCGAGAATTCTGGCCATTTGGACAGTCTTGAATAATATTGCTTCAGCAATGGGAAATATAGTTTCAATTCACTCGAATTTCATAAGTTGGTAACATCATCCTGAACTTGCGGGATTCACTTCAATTACAACCGGTTCTAGCTGTTCATTTATTATGATGTCAACTCAGGCGAGATCCTGATGATTGATAAGTTCATCCAGCACATCTTTGTTTCTACGTGTTCTTTGCATGAGCGCGGTAACGCTTTTTATGGCAATATCATCTATATCTGCTCTGATTTTTGCTGTCTGTTCATCCGACCATCCTGCTAATCTTGATATCTCTTCGAAAGAAATATATTCAGCTGCGATTGATATATTGACAGGAACTCAGTCATCATCGATTCTTCATATCATTCATGCACTCTTATATTTGCCTTTTTTTGGTTCATAAGTGATAAGTACTCTCAGATTCCAGTCTTTTCTGATCGAATCGATGAATATCGGAAAACTATCTATCTTCCGCTGAATAAGCTGTGTCTTCTTTCATTTTATATAGTGCTCGTAGAAATCGGATCTCAAGTCATCGCATTTCAAGACATGCACACCATTTCAGCATTTTTCTTCTGACGGCTTCAACACCAATCATCATCTTTCGCTCATCAAACTGAATATCTTTCCAATTTTAGATTCGTTGCTTCAAGACAGATTGTGTTTTACTTTGAATGCTATTTCTGGAGGCATGTTTATATCATTTGCCCTCAATACGGTTCATGCAAGGAATTTATTCTCTCAATATTTCTCAAATCAGATAGCATCTCAATTGCAAAGAGCTTTGACCTGATCTCTGAATAGGGAATAGTTATACATCCCAGGAGCGATGCATGTGTGGAAATCAGTTCAATCGAAAATATACATTCAACGGTTGTCTATATTCCCCAAAATGATGTTGATCTTTTCTTGATATGCCTGCTTGCAAAGATGAATAGCCTTTGCCATGGTAAGCGACTCCTGATGCATTCATCATAGGAAAATATTCACCTCACCATAACTGCTCCCTGTTTCTGTATTGATCACCGGATTAATTCATAATGTCTGATGGGCATCGCTGAATTCTATTTGATTCCTGTCCATTTATTCCAGATAAATATTATTTTTCGTAAATATATCTGGCATACGGCAAATGTCAAAAAGTTATACCTTGTCGCATATGGGCATTATCATTGTTGAGTTGCACAACTTGAAAAAATTATAACCTCATGCTGTATTTCTTTTGATCTGATATTGCTGGCTACTTCATCTCACCAGATTGTCCTGAACACTTTTTTGGATTCGTCTATATCGTTAAAATCAAATTTTGTCGATATCTTCCTATGTTTTCTGAATCACATTTTTCGGATATGCATATTCAGGTTTAGGGTCGGTTTTTCGGGATTGGATATTTTTCATCTTATCTCTTCGAATTCTCAGCTCTCGTTATTTTCTATGAGATAGATTTTTCATCATATCTTAAGGACTCTTTTGAGCTCTTTTATTATGGATTCTCTCCTTGGGGCTTCAGGAATGCTTCAGATGCACCAGGTTCAATATATCACATCCACACTCTCATCCGGAAGGTCTATAGTTTCAGCTGAAGATACTATGAATTCAAGGTTTTCGCACTGTCTGCATTTATTCCTAGCTATCTCGATCTGCTTATCAGAAACATCCAGTCAGATTCCTTTTCTTATATCCGGAGCGAGCTGTTCCAGATATTTGCCTGTTCAGCATCAGACGTCCAAGACAACCTTATCGTGAGTCGCTTCTTTAAGGAAATCAAGGACTTTCTTCAGAGAATCCTCAGCTTCAGAAAATCTGTCATAGATTGATGCTTTCTCATAATAGCTTTCTGAATTTTCAATCAGGCTTCAGCTGATTCTCTTTTCCTGGAATGCCACAAGATCAAGCTTATCTTTTCACATTGCTGAAGCGAACTTAATCTCACTGTATCATGCTCCTCCGAATGTCAGAGACCTGGATTCTTCTGAATCTATGAGATTCCTTATTTCCGATTTTTCTGAATCATAGACATAAGCGATGAGCAATTTGCCCCTTGGTGAGAGATGATCTTGCAGTTTGTCGGTAAGATTATCCTTGAATTCCTTCAGGTAACTGGTTGAGGCATACATCTTATGAGAATAATCTGCAATGTTTGAGAGCATTATCAGGTCGAATTTCTTATCTCATAGGGTACCTTCGCTTCCGCAGAGTTTCTCAATTGATATATCCAGATAATCGATTTCTGCTCATTGCAGCCTGCCTTTTGCAAGATTATAATCCTCTTCATTCTGGAGATAGGGATTGTAAGATATCTTGTTCTCAATGGTATCATACCTGATATTGAATAGGGAAGATTCCCTCATGTTCCGTCCTTCAAAGTTAAAGTACTCATAAGCTCTGTCAAAGAAGTTTCTTGTATCATTCTTAAGATTGCTTCTGAATAGACAATATATATTGAAGGATAATGGATTTTTGCCTTCTCTCATAAAGAATTTAAGAAACCCATGGTAATCAAGATGTTTCATTGCAGTTATCTTCAATTCAGACCATAATCTGGCCAGATTATTCGAATCGAAACATGTGACCTGAGATGCTCATAGATAGATTGCATTTATGGCATGATCTCAGGATGCGGTGATAGTTAGGACTTTTGCTTTTGTGAAATCGAATTTCGAGAAATATCCGCTCAAGTTCTCAGTTGCAAAAGAATATATCTGGCTATAGCTAGAAAATCTTTTCCCGCCTCTGATATTCGCATCAAAATCTCATTCGAAAAGCTTCTTAAATTCTTTTTGGGCACTGATTTCCTTAAGATATGATTTCGGGCATCCTGCCATTCATTTTGAAATAAGCTTTTCTTGCAAGGCAAAATATTCCATCATCTCTGTACTTCTTGAGAGCTCCATGAAGCTCTTTGTCTTAAGGGTATCCTTGCTCACATATTCACTGAAATATTCAGAAATCCATGTGCATGGCGATAACTGTCATATATGATTGAGAAAAAGGAATTTTTTTCCTCCCGGACAAGTCTCACCTCCGCACTTATCTTCCTTTTTCCTCGTAAAAGCAAAGTTTACTTTTATAGAGTCCCTGTATTTATGCTTCAATAATGTAAGCTCTCTTTCTAGGGATGCGGCATCACGAGTGGTAACACTGGAATCATCTCATCTCATCCTGCCGACACTCTCCATTATCGAAAATATGATTTCTTGGACTCAGAGACCGATCACATGCTCGATCATATCTTTGAGATGATTTTGATTTCATTTGTGGATTACAGTTCAGATCCTTGTATAGACTCCTGCATCGACAAGCTTGCTTATTCATCTTAATGTCAGGTCATAAGAATATTTTCATCTTACAAGCTCCTGCATCATCCTATCAGATCAATCCAGACTCACATGCACATATTTGATGGCAGGGTTCTTTAGGGTTTCACAATGCTTTGCAGTGAGGAATGATGCATTTGTAGAGATATCAATTCTGAATCCCAGTTTGGCAGCACACTCTAGAATCTCGCACATATCTTTTCTCATGAATGGCTCTCATCCGGTTATTTTAAGCTCTCTTATGCCGAATTCCCAAATTTCATCAAGTGCTTTTATGATTTCTCAAGTTGTAAGCTCTTTACTGGTATCTGTTTTACCAGAGCTGAAAATGCAGTATTTGCATGAGTAATTGCAGGCGTTCGTGATCTCCCAGATAAGACGTCCGCCTTCTGCAGGTATCTTGAATAAGCAGAAATTATATGGTTCAATTGTTTTCATGTGATAATGATGAGTGGATAAAATCAACTACTACTTTTATTTCTTTTTCGGAATCATCTCGTATTGTAAATAATTTTCAGAATCATTTTTCCTTTTGCGCCTTTAGGATGATTTTCTCTCTATTATCTGTTCAAGAGCTATTTGTGAATTTGATTCTGTGCCTGATTTCCGAATTTGATAATCAGCCGTTTTCGAGCCTTTGCAATTGCAAATCTTCATCAATTCATAACAGGATAACATTATTGTCAGCTAGGCTCATCATTCAATCTTCTATGAGCATTGCCCATTCTATGAGTACCACGCCTTCTAATGATTCTATTTTCAGTTTCAGCGCTTCGATTATTTCTGGATTGATGAGCTCTTTATAGATTTCCATTTTCTTTTTCTGCGAGAATATCATCTTTCATATATCAGCTGGAAGGAAATTATCGCTTGTTTCTTTTATGTTGAATGATTTTATAAGTGCTGTCCTTGCCTTATAATGGTTGATTTCTTTTGATTTATATAAAATATGTCTCCTTACCAGATCCGCTTCAATCCAATGGCATTTTATCCCCTGAGCTTGCAGATCTTCTCTAAGCTGTTTGCAGAGTGTGGATTTGCCGCTTGCGATACCGCCGGCCACTCAGAATATCAGTTTATTTATTCCCATCATATGCCGTATCTTAAAGGACAGAATGAAACTATTTTCGTTTCTTTGCCGCAATTCTCGAATTGAGCATTTTCATTTGCATCAGAAATAACGCTGAACCCGGATTCTCTCAGTCTGATTATGAGCCTTTGTACAGATGCATCTACGATTTCTGATACTGAACCTTTGATAATCTGGGGTTTTCCGTGAATATATTGCTTCGGAAGATTTGAGGTTTTTTCTATAGCTTCATTGAATATTCTGCTTCAGAATCTTATGGACAGATAATGCAGCCTTATCTCGTCCGGTTCTAGTTCCAATATGAATTTTGCGGTCTCTTCAGCTGTTTCCGAACTTGAACCGGGCAAGTCCATTATCCAGCTTGTCCTCACTCTGAATCATATCTTTTTTGTCTTTTCTATTACATCCCTCACTTGCTCCTTTGGTATATATTTGCCTACAGATTTCAAGAGATTCTCTGACGCAGACTCAACTCCATAATGTATCCATCTGAATCCTGCCTTATACATGAGTTCCATACCTACTTGATCAAAATGCCTGAGATTGCCAAGGCAGCCTAGTTTCACACCAAGATTCATTTCAATGAGCATATTTGATATCTCTTTCATGCGCTCTGTCTCGATTGTAGCATTATCATCCAGAAACAGGATTTTCTTAGCTCAGAATTCTCTAGATAAATATGCAATTTCCTCTACGACTTCGCGAGCATCTCTGGCTCTTCTTTTTCACCAGAAATCAGGCACGCTACAGAAGCTGCATCGGAAGCTGCACCCACGGCTAGATAGCATTGTGCGAACATCGATATATTCATTAACATCTAATAATTTCCTGTCAGGAATCGGCAACCCCTTTATATCAAATGTGCTTGATTCTTTAGCGGTCTCCACAACTTCATCTCAAACTCTATATGCGATATTCGGAATAGAATTCAGAAACATTCCGCTCCAGTCTTCGGCAGATAGAAGTTCCCTGATAGGATTTTCCATTTCCTTTGATATTATGACATCTGGGGATACCTTGTTCAAGAGGATTTTCATTGGTGCATATGTTGAGAGTTTTCATCAGATTATCACTTTCACCGGAAATTTTTTGCAAAGCTCGACCAGTTCCAGGAGCTTCTTGTGCGATCAGTCTTGGAATAGGGGAATGTGATAATCATGTACGATCACGACTGCATCATAATTGTTATGTGAGAGCATGTCAGAAAGGATATCTATCCTTCCGTCATCCCTATCCATATCAAGCACGCTGACAACATGACCGAGACTCTGTGCATAAGTCGCGATTGTCAGTACATCAATGGGCTCAATTCAGATACTCGATGTTGTAATCGGTGCGTTCGGCGGATTTATGAATAATGTTTTCATGTGATTGAAATTAATGATGATTTATTTCCTAGCTTTCACCTCTGGATGATCTGCTTTCTCAGAATGAATATGATGGATGGTGCCTGCCAGATGATAGAGAGCTGCTTTCATTGGAGCTTTCGCTTGAGCTTTCTCACCAAGAAGTAACTGAAGGTCTTGTGCGGGGTGTCATATTGCCGTAAGCTTGGCTTACCTTGCCATTGCAGTGCTGGGCATCCAAGATATCTGAAATGAGTATCTTTATTCCCGTTGTGACATCCTTCCTTCATGCTCCGTAATCGATATCTGACAGGATGCTGGAAAAGCGATTCGTGATCTCTGATTTTGAGCTTGCGGGAATCGATGATGATAGAGCTTGATTTATTCTTGTTACAATCCTGTCTTGTTCTTTTCTTATGATGCTTTCTGGATTCTCTATCAGATTCTTCAGGTCCAGTAGCTCGTCGATGATTGTTGACATATGATTTGTGGATTAAATGATAAATTGCTTTCACAGGGAAGTATAGGAATAACAAGATTCATATAACAAAAAATATGCAGAAGTGTCATAATTACTTTTGCATAAAATAGATTTGCCTTTATTTGAGATAAGAATACACTGTCTGAAAAGTGTATCATTAATGTGACATATATGAATTACATTCCCTTTCTCCGCAGGATCTGACTCACTGAGATAGAATCAAAGACATACATCATCCTACTTGAAAATTGACCGTCTACAATAGCAGAGATAGCTAAGGCAACTGGTTTTCATAGGCAGATGATATATAGGGTTCTGCCGGTTCTCCAAGAATCCAAACTAGTATCGACGAGCATAACAGGGAAGAGGCGATTATACACTGCAGAATCACCAACTCATCTAAAGGCTATCGTTGATAAGCTATCGACTGATTTCGATTCCATTCTGCCATCCATGGAAGAGCTATACACTCCTCGGAATGATCAGCCTCTCATAAAATATTACTCGTGAGCCAAGGGTATAACTTTCCTATTTGATGATGTGATAAGGACATTGAAAAAATGAGAGATTTTCTATAGATATAGCTCAAGGAAGGCGTCAGAAGATTCGCCTAAGAATTATTTCAGTGATGCTACCTGGGAAATGCGTGAGAAGAAGCAGCTTGAGCGCATACTCATAACCAACGAATGACTCTCCAAATACAAAAAATCCCGTCTAGATAGGGAAGTGGTCACTATTCCAAAGGATTTTGATCTCTTTGAAGACAATATCTCAAAAGTCATTTATGGCTCAAAAGTGTGAGTCGTAGATTATAATTCAGAAAACGCCTTCATCATCGAAAACGAGAAATATGCAAGTTTTGAGAGAAAAGTCTTCAAACTATTATTCAAATTATTAAGCGAAAAGGAGTAGTATCCCTTAACGATTTCATTATGGAAAAGCTTAGTCCGGAAAATGTTCCGCACACAAACCAGAGGCTTCTGGTTGTAGAACTTCAGAATAGATGAGTTGACGTGTATGGAGTCGATTCATCGATAGAGCTCATAAAAGCAGTCTTCAGAGGACGAGAAGAATATATCCTTGATCGTTTCAGCTCTAGCACACCGCACTCCCAGGTCGAGATAACTGCAGATAAATATCTCTCGAAGAAAATAATGCTAGCGAATGGAATCTCCGCGACAAAGGGCGAATCATTCAGCTGAGCAAATGTGAGCAAAGCAATCGCATATATATTGACCGAGCTCGATTTTCCAGTCGTTCTAAAGCCTAATTGGTGATCGCACTGAGATGATATTGTCATGAATATCGATTCTATCTCCAAATTCGAAGATGCAGTCAGGGATTATGCTAGAAAATTCTGAGAAAGGTGATCATTTTTGGTTGAGGAGCAATTCTCTTGAGATGAATACCGCATCTTCATAGCAGCCAATTGAGACCATGCCGTCCTGCATCGTGATCCTGCATATGTCATCTGAGATTGAGTCAGGAATGCTGCTGAGCTCGCAGAAGCCGAGAACACAAAAAGACTGGCCAATTATAAAAAAGCCAGCCTTTGTCCTATAATCATAGATCCGAATATCATACCAGACCCGACTATCATTCCTCACAGATGACAGAAGCTGTATGTACGCTCCAATTCCAATCTAGCAAAATGAGGTTATTCTGTCGATATGACAGACATTGTCCATCCTTCAATGATAGATATAGCCAAAAAAGTCCTATCCAGCTTCCCATGATTGCCATACGCCGGAATTGATATGCTCTCAAAAGACCCTCTCATAGAACAATCAGATTCTAACTACAGGATACTAGAGGTGAATTCCAATCCTTGATTGTCGATGCATGCATTTCCCTGAGCAGGGAAGCCACGGAATGTAGCTAGTATTGTTGCTGATATTATTTTTCCGGAGAGTGTAGCTTAAATGTTCTGCTATATTTAAATCTTTAAATTAATACTCTCTTTCTTTCATTGAAAAAATATTGTGCATACATTAAATCTTATTGACTTCCATATCATCAAGCCTTAATCTCAGCTCTTCTGGAAGCTCATATAGCGGATTCTCTATATGGTCGATAACTTCTTGTATTTCGGCTGCTAGATTTTGGTCGTATTTCTGGATCATCGGTATGATACTTGCTTTTGTGTCCTTGATATAGCTCTCTTGTCTTTTTGGAGATGCGAAATTCAGGGAAAATACGTTTGCAAGCCTATCGAATCATTTAAGTACGGCAGATTTGGGATCATTGAATAGATTGGTATGATAATCTTCTATTGAGACTATTATTTTCCCGTTCTGTTTTTTTGATAAGAATAATACCTTCTCTGCAACATATCTGGAGAATTGCATTTCGATTTCTTCGAATGTGAGATCAGAGTCCTCGATCGTATCATGCAGAAGCAACACTATAATATCTTCGTATCATAATCCATGCTGGATTCATTTGATTGCAGTGAAAATCGGATGTCAGTAATATTCTGCTCATTCATCCCTGTATTGTCAGGAATGCTTGATTTTGCTCAAATCCTTTGCTTTGAGGATTAATTCTTTCTGATCGGATGCATAATCCTTATTATCATTGAGGATTTGCAGAAACCATCTTTCAGTATCCTCTGGAGAGAGGATTATGCTTAATTGTTTCTCGATTATTTCTCTTGATTTTTATCTCACATGATCCTATGGAATTATCTCTTCTTCTTTGGCTTACGAGGCTTTATAGTCTGATGAGTGGCTTTCATTCATTTACCTATGCTGCGGTTCGGGTTTGCGAATAATTCTGGCTTGGACATGACGAATGGCTTGTCGACATTCCTCTGGTAGATATTAGCTTGTGCCGCCTTATTGGCTTCAGCTTGTTCGAGCTCCTCCTCTTTCTTCATTTCTTCCATATTAAATTTATTAATAATAATTATCGATATCATTTACTACGAAACCAATTGTTATGACTTTACTTATTTTGAAGAGTTTTGCAATTATAAAATCTACTGTTATGTCGCTTTTTGATTCTTATCCATATTTCATAGAAGTCGTATATTGACAACTACTCATAAATATCTATATTATAAATATTATCAGTAGCCTTCACACTATGCAGAACTTAAGCATCATTCCTTATTCGCCTCAAAAAGCCAGCCTGAGCTGATTGAAAGTTATCAATCCCATATTATCTGACTTCTTCTGAGTAGAAGATGCGTTAAAGATCCAAGAATTGCTTAATGTGAGTAAGCCAAAAGATTTTACACAAGAACTCCATTCATATTTCTTGAGAAATCCAGAGAAAGAATGGACATTCAAGCAGATTTTTGAGATGTTCGATGAACTGATAAATATGATTCTCTCCAGAACTGGCGATCGCAAGCGCAGAATCATAAGTATTGTTGAAGACATATTGCTTATGAAGGGTCATGATTCAAATCTTATTGATATGCTTTGCCAGATGAAGGTGATTTTTGAAAGAAATATAAAACATGAAATGAAAGTGACATGAAAACTGATATCAAGACTCAGGCTCGACACGATAGATTCACTATAGATATTCTTCCCCCGAAACCTTGAATTTAAACAAGTCAAAGCATCACGCTTCAGAAGTACGGCATATTAAAAAGAGCCCTGCTTAACGCAGG
>AMFJ01024348.1_pt1 | contig 12380 bp, 8 predicted proteins | sample 427208 | NCBI WGS metagenome assembly AMFJ01 (sample SAMN02954298, study PRJNA114691) | groundwater metagenome | biome: aquatic; feature: subsurface aquifer; material: sediment; isolation source: subsurface aquifer sediment | place: USA: Rifle, CO | collected 2008-08
AACAAAAAACAAGAAACAAATTCCAAACAAATCACAAATTCAAATATTCAAGACCAAAGATTCTGTCCTTGAAATTGATTATTTGTAAATTGCTTGTCTGCCTGCCGGTAGGCAAGGTTATTGTTTCTTGTTTCTCGTAATTTCTATTTTTTGAAAAAAATAGTTAGATGTTGAGCAATTCCCTGAAAAGTTTGTTGAGTTCTTTCAATTTCTTGCTGTTGACACTGTAGTGTCTGAAAGTTCCTTCGCGCTTCTCATTCAACAGTTCCAAGCTTTTCAACTTAGAGATGTGATGTGAGGTCAGGTTCTGTGGAAGTTTAAGTTTGCTGTGAATGTCAGTAACATTCATGGTTCCTTCGCCGAGAGTCAATAGAATCTTCAAACGATTTTCGTCGGAAACGAGTTTCAAGAATTTACTCACTTGGGCGAACTTTGCATTTTCCGGGGTGTTTTTGATTGTGATATTTTTTTTCATATTCTTATGTTTTTCCGAACCTGCCAAAAATCGCCGCCAGGCGCTCCATTTTTGACAAAACGGCTTTTATTATTGATGTAATTTACCTCATTCTCTGAAAGAAATGATTTTTCAAAAGAAAGATTTGCTTTATGGCTTATTTCTTAATTCGACTCGAAAGATAATACGCAGTTTGTATTAATATTCTTTCAAATATTTCAATTTCAAAAGCTTTTGTTTTTTTTGAAATATTAAGTCTCTTCCAAAAATTCCATCAGTTCGTGATAAAAACGAAGATTATGTGCAGATGCAAGTTTTAAGAAAAGCGGTTCATTGGTCCTGAGCAGATGATGGAGATACGCTTTCGTATAATTCCTGCAAGCGCAACAATTGCAATCAGCATCGATAGGCGCAAAGTCCTCAGTGAACTGCTCATTGGCAATATTAATCGTTTCGTAAAAAGATTCTTTTTCAGTGTCATTTGGAATTTGGAATTTGGAATTTGGAATTCTTTTTACCACAAAAAGCCGTCCATGTCTTCCCTCTCGAGTCGGAATCACACAATCGAACATGTCCATTCCAGCCTCGACTGCGCGCACCAATTCTTCCGGTTTTCCCAACCCCATAAGATAACGCGGTTTATCTTCCGGCAAAAGAGGAACCACCCAATCCAAAATATCATACAAATGTTTCCTCGGTTCTCCAACAGCCACACCCCCAATGGCCCAACCGTCCCAACCCGAGGACGGTCCTCCGAGAGATTCAAAACCGATTGAAGCCAATTGGCGGGCGCTTTCCTTGCGCAAGTCCTCATATATTCCTCCTTGCACTATGCAAAAAAGTAGCGGCCTGCCGTTGGCATATTTTTCAGGATTTTCTTTTATTTTCTGATGGAAATATTGGAAACATCGCGAGGCCCAACGAGTTGTAAGCTCCAAGGATCTTTTCACATATTCATGAGTCGCAGGATGTGGCGGGCATTCATCAAGCACCATGATCATGTCAGATCCGAGATTGAGCTGTATCTCGATTGATTTTTCCGGAGACATGAAGTGCCGGCTGCCATTCACGGGATCTGCAAATTCCACCCCTTTTTCGCTGAGAACAACGCCACTGGATCCATATTTATCTTTGGCGCGAGCTCCAAGTGAAAAGACTTGATATCCGCCGGAATCTGTCAGAATTGGGCCGTTCCAATTCATGAACTTATGCAGTCCGCCAGCGCGTGAAATCAATTCATCGCCAGGTCGAAGCCAAAGATGATAGGTGTTTCCGAGAACAATCTGAGCGCCTATTTCGCGAACATCTTCGGGTGTCATGTTTTTCACTGCACCCTTGGTTGCGATCGGCATAAAAAATGGGGTCTTGATGACTCCGCTCTTAGTTTTCAGCAATCCTGTTCGCTTATTTTTTTGTTGAGATTGTAATTCAAACATACTAAAATATCATACAGCCTTATCAGCGAAAAGTCCAGAGCAGAATCAGGAATCAGGAATCATGAAGCATGAATTATGAATCAAGAATTATGAAGCATGAATTATGTGAAATGCATGCCAGCAAAAAAGTAATTTATTTCAAACGCGCGAATCGCATATCTGCGCTGAAACATATGCCGGATCATACGCAATATATGGTTCTATGGAAAACGGCTGCATTTTTTGTTTTACTGTTTTCTTTTTGGCCAACAATTACGACAGTAATTCTTGAGTCCTTGACCATAGATCTCGGTCAAGGACGTGCTCAAAAAGGAAATAGGAAAACAAAAAATACACTTAATGCTAAATAATTAGAACCATAAATTGCGTATGACCCCATATGTCGCGTGAAACAAAATCAGCCATGCGCAGGCATGGCTGATAAAATTCAACTGTATTATAAGCTGCAAATCAATTTGCTACCTTTCCGTTATTGGCGCCCACCCCTTGATCCTCATAAAGCTGCGTGTCCTTCAAGGGAGTTTCAATAGCAATTTCCTTGGAAACAAAATCGTCTTTGGCACTGAAAAGCGCCTTATTGAGAAGAGTCAATGGCTGACCGACTTGATTGGCCTCGGGTTTGACCGCGACCTGAAAGACAACTTCACGAGCTTTGCCATTCACGCCAGTGCCGGCGCTTATATTTCCCGCATCCCACGATATCTGATTTGAACGTGAGTTGTATAATATTTTTTCTTCACTAGGAAATATTTTTCCGGTCCAACGAACTCCGGAAGGCAAAGATGACGTGACGCGCGCTCCTGAGATGTCATTTGAAACAGTGGTGATCGCCCAATGGATGGTGAAGGTCGTTTCTTGTCCAGGCAACATCGGAATCGGACCGCTGTTTTTTATGCCTGCATCATTATAATATCCGCGTGTGTCGAACAGGACTTTCGAAGCAAGCTTCAGCTCCAACTGATTCGATCCGATGACCTTATTTGAATCAATAGGAGTTGGAATGTCAGGACTGTCTATTTTTGCAATCGAAGTCACGACGAAGTTCTTGTCCAACTTGCTTGCGACGGGGATGATTTCTTTCACGGGCAAGAAAAAACGGACTTGTCCTTTGGCTTTTGGATTTATGATTGATAAGGCGGGAACATCTGAAGCTTTCCAGGTTATCAAATTTGTCGCACTGTCATAGGATCCTCCTTCGACGCTCAACTTGGAAAAATCCATCAATTTACCATCAACCTTGGCTGTCACAATTGCATCTCTGAGTCCGATGCTTCCAGTGTTCTGAAATTCAATGACATATTTCAAAACCTCGCCAGCATTGATGACGTTGTCGGTTTTGCCATCCAGTGACTGCCTGACGGCAAGCACCGGAGAAACGATGTGCGTGCTCAATTCCTGCTTACTGTAAACTACGAACTTATCATCAGCTCCCACATGTCCAAATGACACTATCAGATCCTTAGTCTCCCCTTCTCCGCCATTCAGTCTTCCTTGTATGTTTATCTTGCCACTCTGATATGGTTCCATATTTCCCAAATACCAAGAGCTATCTTTTTCCGTAGCTTGTGGTTGAGAACTGCCGAAAGTGAATCCTGCAGGAAAATCAATGCGTATCTGAACTCCGCTCAATTGTCGAACATCAAGATTCTTGTAGTCGACAATATATTGCACACTGTCTCCATCGGCTGCGTTTTGAGGAGCACCTATACTGAGAAGCACCGGCGCGGCAGTTATGTTGACTCCTATTTGGCCTTCCATTGCCAGCTCAGCCGATCCATTGGACGGGATGAAATTCAGTGAAGCTCTCAGATACACCGGAAAATCCTTCGGTGCATAAAAAATTCCCTTAAGCTCAACAGATCCTTCACTCATGGGCTTGATATCGCCGATAAAAATTTTGCTGGCAGTAGGGCTCAAGAATTTCAAATTCAAATTATCAGTCGGCTGGAAATTTTCAGCATAACTCAATTTTATTTCTGCATTCTTCAAAGTCACCCTATTGTTGTTTTTGTAATGAATCAAATATTTTGAAGGTTGCGTGCTGTCAGCTTCTTTCGGACCTTCAAATGAAACAGCCACTCTGTCTTGATGGAATGCATTTTTCAACCACCATTGATACCCAAAAGCCCCGACTGCTGCCAAAACAATCAACAACAACACAGCCAAGCCTATCCAGAGTCTTTTTTTGGAAGCAGGACTAAGACCTTTCTGCGGAGCATTCCATTGCTCCTCCTTATCAAAAGGACTTGCCACTTGTCCGGCAATTTTGGTCGGATCATACAAGCTTTGCTCATGAGTTCTTCCAGCAATCAGATCACTGTTGTCCTTATACAAATCCTTATTCAAATCTTGAAGAGACATAGTATTGAATTATAATTTTAGTTTTTATTTAATTATTACTATTATACGATAAAATTATCTTTTCTCCAAGAAAAACAGCTTCAAAATCACAATGTCAAAATCTTAATGTCAAACAAATTCTCAATGATTAAAATCTAAAAAAACATTTTTATCGCGATAAGTAATTTAGACATTTGATCATTTATTGGAAATTTGACATTTGGATTTGAGATTTTCATTGTCACGTGTTCCATCTCAAAAAATCATCCATGGCCATGCGCACGCTGTCACAATCCTCTCTGGTTGCATTGATTTTTCCGAAAGTGCTTATGTTGTTTTTCAGGAATATCCGCATCATCTTTATCGCATTGGATTTGATAGGCAAAGCGCTGGTCGGATTCTCATGTGCGCAATTGGCGCAAAGCGCTCCGCCATGCTGGGCGCTGAAACTTAGCAAGTTCTCACTGAGAGCTTTCCCACAAGAAACGCAAGCCGCGACCTCGATAGAATAGCCCAGAGCGTCCATAAGTTTGACCATAAATCCGAGTCTGAGCAGGACATGCTTCTCATTTCCATTTCCCAATGAAGCAGCATCGACAGTCTCCAAATAATTTTTCAAAAGCGAGAAAACGACCGGGTCAGGATTTTCGAAATCAATCAACTTGTCGAACATGCTCAAGCCCGCAAAGATTTCCAGCAATGCATCGCAATCCCTTTTCAGCAAACTGAAATTCTGCTCAACAATAGAACCGGTTATTTTTCCAAGTCCCCTGGTTCGCATTATCGTGATATCCGCCAGCGTGATGTTTTCCAAAGATGAGGCAAGCTTGGCATGCGATTTCCGAACACCTTTGGCCAAGGAACGTATTTTTCCACCTTCAAGAGTATAGATCGTATAAATCCTATCAGTTTCTCCAACATCCCTCTTATTCAGAATGATCCCTGTATATTTATATTCCATACAATTCATAGTATTTGGTATTTGGTATTTTGTATATAGCGCTACAAAGAAAAAAGACGTCCTGATAAGGGACGCCTTTTTGAAGCTGTGGTCAGCTTTTTGACAGAAACAAGGCAACTGACACCATTGGAAGAACTATCATTGTAGTCCAGAGCAACTTGCCATACCATGGCATTTCTTCCAAAGGATGATCTTCTAGACTTTCAACAGAAAGATCCTCTTTTTTCATGGCACACCTCCTTGATGTTGACTGCTAACAATGGGCAATTGGAATGTTCTGTCTATATACTAAACCTTTTTGAGATATAATTCAACCTCCTCGCCATCCACCTTAACTTTCTTTTCGATATCGAATTGTTCCGGTTTGCCTTGATTTATGCCTTCACTGAGCGTTTCTTTGGCAATAAGAGATTTCAGATTTTCAAATACCGATGATATTCCATTATACCATATTACAATCTTATCGTCAACTTCAAAGTCGGCCTCCTTGCGAAGCTCCTGAATGTGTCTGATGATTTCTCGAGCTTTCCCCTCTTCAACCAGTTCATCATTGAGCTCAGTGTCTAAGACAACTTTCTCCTCCTGAGTGGCATCAATGACAACTTTTTTCACATTAAGTTCCTCTTTGATTATTTCAATCAGTTCATCCTGAAAAACACCTTTCAAAGTAACTTTTGAAAGTGGTTGACGAACTTTTATTTTTGCCTGGGCGCGAAGCTGCAGACCTTCAGTCACAATTTCACGCACACGTCTCATCTCATCGTTCAAAAGTTCATCCACATGATGGCGATCACCAGTCGGCAGATCAGCCAAATGCACCGATTCTTTTCCGGTCAAATTCTTGTAGATTTCTTCAGACACAAATGGAGCAAACGGAGCCATCATTTTTGAAAGAGTAACCAGAACATGGTGCAAAGTCGCATACGCTTCATTTTTGTCGCCATCATTTTCACTTTTCCAAAAACGCTTACGCGATCTTCTTATGTACCAATTGGAAAGGTCATCAATAAATTTGGGAAACGTTCTGGCCGCACGATGCAATTCATATTTTTCCATTCCGTCATGCACTGAAACCACGAGCGTGTTCAATTCGGACAGAATCCAGCGATCAAGCAAATTGGTGGCGGTTGAATGAGCAAACATTTCCTTATGATCCCATTTATCAATGTTGGCATAGAGTGCAAAGAAGGAATAACTATTCCAAAGCATGCGCATCATTCCGCGTGTTATTTCTGCCACGTCTTTTTCTACAAAATTCAAATTCTGTGCAGCTACCACTGGAGAACTCATAAGATAGAGTCTGATTGAATCAGCTCCATATTTTTCAAACATTTCCATCGGATCCGGATAATTGGCAAGGCGCTTGCTCATCTTCTTCCCATCTTCCGCCAAAACTATTCCATTCACGATCACATTTTTAAATGCCGGAGATTGCTTCAATGCTGTGGCTATGATGTGCTGATAGTAGAACCAAGCGCGTGTCTGATCAACTCCCTCCGCAATAAAATCTGCCGGAAAGTTTTTTTCAAATTTCTCATTGTTTTCAAACGGATAATGTTGCTGAGCAAAAGGCATCGAGCCGCTGTCAAACCAGGTGTCCAAAACATCCGGCACCCGTCGCATTTCTCCTGCGCATTTGTCACATGACAAAACTATCTTGTCCACGACATGCTTGTGAAGATCTTCAATTTTCTGTCCACTGGCAGCTTCCAACTCCATTACTGATCCAAAAACTTTCATTTCTCCACATTCGCAGCGCCAAATTGGAATGACACTAGCCCAAAATCTCTGACGTGAAATGGACCAATCTCTTGCTCCTTCCAGCCATTTTCCGAAACGTCCCTCCTTGATGTTTTCCGGCGACCAATTGATCTGCTTAGCCAGATTGAGCGCGGACGGTTTTATTTCTGAAACTTTGACAAACCAAGAGCTGGTTGCATAGTTGATCAGCGGAGTGTCGCATCTCCAACAATGCGGATAGCTGTGTTCATATTTTTCCTTGGCAAAAAGAAGTCCGTTTTTGGCCAGATATTTTATGATCTCAACGTCGGTAGTGGTGTGATCGCCGGCTGGCTTCACATGAAGTCCGGCAAATTCTCCAGCTTCAGGCTTGATGACTCCATCCATTCCGACATGTTGCACGAAAGGCAAATCATTCTTCTGACCAAGATTCAAGTCGTCCTCACCGAAAGCTGGAGCGATGTGAACCACGCCGGTTCCATCCTCCGCTCCAACGAAGTCGCCACCCACAATTTTCCAACCGTTTGAAAAATTGGGAATTTCAGGTTTGGCGTAATAGTCAAACAATGGTTTGTATTTTTTTCCAATCAGCGCTGAGCCTGGAATTTCACGCACGATATCGATCTTCTTGTCCTTGAACAAATCCTTCACGCGATCTTTCGCCACCACGAAAATCTCATCCTTAAACTCCCCGTTTTTTTCGGTGACAGTTTCCACATACACATAGTCAATCTCAGGATTCACAGCCAATGCCACATTTCCAATGAGTGTCCATGGAGTGGTCGTCCAAGCAAGCACGCTGACATTCGGTTCATCAATGAGCTGAAATTTTGCAATGACTGACAAATCTTTCACGTCCATATATCCTTCACTGACTTCTTGTTGAGAAAGTGTGGTTTCGCAACGAGGACAGACATGCATCGAGCGATATCCTTCATAGATGAGTCCCTTGTCCCAAAGCTCTTTGAAAACCCACCAAACTGATTCCATGTATGGCAGATCCATGGTCTTGTAGGCATTTTCCATGTCAGCCCATCGTCCCATGCGGTTGATGGTAATTTTCCAATCATCAACATATTTGAGAACCTTACTGCGACAAAGCTCATTGAATTTTTCAATTCCGAGAGCTTCGATTTCGCTTTTTGATTTGCTTCCCAGCTCCTTTTCAACAATGTTTTCAATCGGAAGTCCATGACAATCCCATCCCCATTTCCTGTCCACGTGAAATCCTCGCATAGTCCAATAGCGAGGCACCAAATCTTTCATTGTGCTACCTACCAAATGTCCATAATGAGGAGTTCCGGTTGCAAATGGAGGCCCATCATAAAAAGTATATTCCTGAGCACCTTTGCGATTCTCCAGGGTTTTTTCAAATATTTTGTTCTCTTCCCAAAATTTCAAAATTTCTTTCTCCATTTCCGGTAAACTCTTTTTAGGATCAACTTTTTTAAACATAAATTTAGTGGCTACAAAATTACAAAATTATTACAAAAGTACGAAAGTACAAAAAATTTATTCAATATTCAAAACCCGCTTAAATTTAACACCATTGGATGTTATATTGGCAATAATTGCCAATTTCAAATTTGATGTTTTTAAATATTGGATAACCTGTGTCATGTTATTTTTTGAATAATAGTCTCCACGTTTCAATTCCACAATAATCTTATCTTCAACTAAAAAATCAAATTGATGCAATCCTATAAACTCATCTTTATATTTTAATTTGTATTGTATTTGTCTTTTATGATTTATACCTCTCTTTGAAAATTCCCTTGCGATTGCCTCTTCATAATATCTTTCCTTAAATCCATAGCCCAGCTCCTTGAAAACTTCAAAAATACATCCGACAACTTCATAGCTCAATTCTTTATAAATCACCTTATCCATTGATTTGTTTGTACTTTTGTATCTTATTTGTACTTTTGTAGGATTTTAAAAAATCCCCATACGCAAAATGCGCATAAGGACGACTTTTCCGACTTCGCCTAGGCTTCGTCGTGACAAGCGTGGTACCACCTTAGTTCAGCTTCTTAGATTCTTAGCTTCTTAGCTTCTTAGTGTTTAACCTAAAAAGCTGAAAAGCTAATGCCTGAAAAGCTCTCGTTGCGGCTGTTACGGGCCTACCCGGCAAGTTCTACTCCGATCTACCTAGATCCTGGAACCTGCCTACCGGACAGGCAGGCAAGTTCAGGACGACAGTAGTCGTTTCTTCTTGCAGCTCAGAGGTGATTGCCTCTTCATCGCCTTTAAACTATTTTATTGCTGCCAATTTCTGTTTTCGCAATTGGTCTTCGGCTTTTTTCAGCCTCTGTTCAAACTTTTCGAGCCAATTTTTATCAATATTTTCTGTCTTTTTTCTTTTTTCCAGTTCTTCCCGAATATCAGCAAGCTCATCATCAATCTTGGACAGATATTCAAACACAGCTGAAAAATTATTTTTAGTTTCAACCCTAAATTCACGTAGTTCATCACGTAGGCGAGTCTGTCCTATTGCCAAGGATTCAACTCTATTATCAAGAGATTCGACTCTACTATCAAGAGATCCAACTTTGCTATCAAGAGATTCGACTCTGCTATCAAGAGATTCAACTCTACTATCAAGAGATTCGACTTTATCATTAAGTGACACGTAATTCTCAACCATTAGATCAATTTTTCCATCCATTCGTTCAAGCATAGCCATGACCTGACTTTCCTTGAAAACATTTTCTGATTCTATTTTTTGAACTTGTTTTTTCATGTATTCAATATACAACTATTCCAAGGACTTGTAAACTTCCAGTGTTTCCTTGGCGGCTTTGTCCCAATTAAATTTCTTTGCCTGAGCCAATCCTTTTGATTTGTATTGTCCGCGAAGCGACTCGTCGCCGGCAAACAGCATCATGGCCTCAGTCAATTCTTTGGTATCCATCGGGTTCACAAAATGAGCAGCTTCTCCTGCAAGTTCAGGAAGCGAAGCAACTTTGGAAATAATCGCGGGCGTTTCAGTGGCAAAAGCCTCGAGCACTGTCATTCCAAAACCTTCATAGAGAGACGGCATCACGAAAAATTCTGCCTTACGGAAAAGTGGCACCAGTTCGTCGCCGATCACATAACCCGTGAAAATGACATCTTTCACCAATCCAAGATCTCTGATCATTTGTTGATATTCACATGAAAGCCAACCACGCTTCCCTGCCAGAACCAGCTGATAATCGAATTTTCCTCCATTCTTTTGCTTCTGCTGATTTTTGAAACGTGAGAATGCATCCAACAATCTGGAAATGTTTTTTGAAGGCTCCAGGGTTCCCAAGAAAAGAATGTACCTTTTGGAAATGTCATATTTGCTGATGACTTTGGCTGAATCAGTTTCTGGAAGTTGGAAGAATCTTTCGTCGAGACCAGGATAAATTACGGAGACTTTTTCCTTGGGAATATTCAGGAATGTTTGCAGATCATTTTCAAGAGAATTTGAAACAGCAATGATCTTGTCAGCTTTCTTGGCCATCAAACGAGAAATTGCTTTGTTGCGAGTTCTTTTGACTGCGCTCAGACATTGCGGAACATTGAACATCGCCATGTCATGGAAAGTCACGATCGTTTTTCCGCCATAGCCCACAGGAATACGATTGATGGCTGACATTGAATGCAGGACGTCCAATTTTTCTTTCTGCAGGATGGCTGTTCCCAAAATTTCACCATAAGCTCCTGGAAGATATTTGCGATAGTCGGAAAATGGATAGAATTTGATCGTCACATTTGGACGCGCAAATTTTTTCACATCCTTTTCACGCACCCTAAAATCAAAGAAGATGACATATTCATTTTCACTGTCATTCTTTAGCAGGTGCCTGATGAGCTGATAAGTATAATGTCCGACGCCGATTGCGTCACCTTTTTCAGGATTCAAAATTGAGCGTGCATCAATTCCAATTCTCATATTGTTACGAATCATGAATTACGATTCATGAATCATGGCAACACGCCTTGATTCATAATTCTTGATTCTAGATTCACTGAATTTACATCTTTTCCGGTGCCGATACCCCGATCAAGTTCAGCACTTCAGCCAGAACTATCTTGGTTGACAATACTAGCATGATCCTGGCTTTTGTCAATTCAACATTCTCTTCGTCAATCACTCGGCAAGCATCATAGAATGAATGGAACTTGTCAGCCAGTTTCATGGCGTAGTGAGGAAGCTTGTGGGCTTCGTAAGATTCAGCGATTTCCTCAATCAATTCCGGAAACTTGTTAAGTTCCTTGATGAGCGAGAGTTCTTTTTCGTGCACAAGCAAGGACAAGCCCAGACTATCTGCATCTTGCATCTCATATCTCGCATCTTTTGCCTTCTCTAGTATGCTACAGATTCTGGCATGAGCATATTGCACATAGAAAACAGGATTCTTTTGAGATTGTTCTTTGGCCAACCCCAAATCGAAATTCATGTGGGTGTCAGGCGAATACATCAAGAAAAAAAATCGCGTCACGTCATGGCCGATTTCTGAAATAAGCTCATCCATGTATACCACGTTGCCTGCGCGTTTGCTCATGCGCACTTCTTTTCCGTCTTTCACAATACGCACCAATTGAGAGATGGCTATTCTAAAATCCCCATCAAAACCAAGAGCTTTTGCAACCGCTTTCAACCTTGAAACGTATCCGTGATGATCAGCTCCAAGACTTATGATGAATCGGTCAAATCCTCTCTCCATCTTGTTCAGCATATACCCACAATCTCCAGCGATGTAGGCATTTTTTCCATCACTCTTGATCAAGACTCTGTCCTTGTCATCGCCGAACTCGGTCGTTTTGAGCCACAGGGCTCCTTCGGATTCATATGTCAATCCTTTTCGCTTGAGAATATCTATGGCGCGCTCATCGAATTTTTCATCATTAAGAAACTGTTCACTCATCCAGACATCATAGGAAATCTGCATTTTTTCTTTGGCAGTTTTTTTGATGATATTTTCCAAAATTTCACTGGCAGCCTTTTTCCCAATTTCACGAACATCTCCCAGCTTGGCATATTTCAAATTCAATTCATCAATATATTCGCCACTATAAGCAGCTTGGTCATCCTTCAAGACGCTGTGTCCAAGTTTTTCGATTTGCCCTCCCGCATCATTGACGTAATATTCGTTAGTAACTTCAAATCCTGCTTTGCGAAAAATTCTGGAAAGCGAGTCGCCATAAAAACCTCCTCGCCCATTTCCAACAGTAAGAGGTCCGGTCGGATTGGCAGAAATGAATTCATTGTTGATCCTGATTCCTTTGCCAATTTCAGAGTTTCCAAATTTTTCTTTCTCCTCGTTGATTTCCTGAATGGAATTTTGCAGATATTCTTTGGAAAGATAGAAATTAATATATCCAGGAGCGGCCACTTCTACTTTCTCAAAATAACCCTGACTGCCCTCCTGCACACCTACTATTTTGCCATCCTGAACCTTGCCTGCCGGCAGGCAGG
>AMFJ01000465.1_pt1 | contig 12374 bp, 9 predicted proteins | sample 427208 | NCBI WGS metagenome assembly AMFJ01 (sample SAMN02954298, study PRJNA114691) | groundwater metagenome | biome: aquatic; feature: subsurface aquifer; material: sediment; isolation source: subsurface aquifer sediment | place: USA: Rifle, CO | collected 2008-08
TATTCTGTTTTCATCTATGCGGATCCGGAGCGAGATATGGAGCATCTGTTTCAACTAATATTCTATTAAGAGGAACTATTTTAGCTGCTTCTTGAATGTTTAATCAATTCTTGAAAGTTACGATTCAACTGAATCAAATATAGATATTGTCACTGATTCCGAGAAATCTTTCTGCAATTTCCACATCTCACGTGTAGCAATGGATCACAATATTTCATTTGAAATCAGATTCTTTCAATATCTTATATCAATCATCCCAAGCATCTCTAATATGTATGATTAAAGGAAGAGAATATTTTTTCGCTAGTTCAATATTTGCTCGGAACACTCTTTTTTGAGTCAGTTTGTCTATATCGGCCTTAAAGGGATCCAGATGGAAATAATCAAGTCATAGCTCTCAAATTCCGACAATTTTTTCTCTATTTTCTTCAATTTGATTTTCAACCTTAATAATTTCCTCTTGCAGATCCTCAATAAGCGGAGCCTCAATCGGATGCATTATTCAAGCCACGACAAATAAGTTGTCATATTTTTTTGCTAATTTAAGTGCGGCCTCGGTAGAATTAAAATCAGATCATATGAGTGTCGCATACTTTACTCATAAATCTCTCATTTTCTGCATTTCATCTTCAATGCTTGTGTAATCATCAAATTGCAGGTGACAGTGTGTGTCGAATATCATTTTTATAAAAGATTTAAAGATTTAAAGAAGATTAAAAGATTAAGAGATTTAGAGATTAAAAGATTAAAAGAAGATTAAGAGATTTGAATGATAAAATTGATAATTAGCTTTCCATCTCTAAAACTTTCTCTTTCTTTCTGTGTCTAATTCTTTTGGTCTAATTCTTTTTTTGATATTATCCATTTTTCATTAAAATAAAAGAATAATTTAAACATTATGAAATTAAAAACAACAAAAGAAGCTGAAGAGATATTGCTTGAAATTTATGCTCTGTTTCCTAATATGAAGACGGAACTTAATTATAAAACACAATTCCAATTTTTGCTTGCTGTAATATTTTCTGCCCAAACTACAGATAAGCAAGTTAATGTTGTAACAGAAAAGTTTTTTCAGATAGTAAAAGAGCCCTCTGATCTTTCTTGAATTGAATTGGAAGAAGTAATGAAACACTTATGAAGCCTTAATTTCTATAAGAATAAATCAAGAGCCGCGAAATGAGCTGCAGAAATATTGATAACCGAATTCACATCTGTTATTCCAAATGATCTTGAACTAATCCAAATGATCCCTTGAGTCGGAATTAAGACTGCAAAGGTTGTTTTGTGAGTGCTTTATGATGCTCCGTATATCTGAGTCGATACTCATGTCCATAGGGTCTGTAATCGCATTTGAATATGTAAAACAATTTCTCCAGACAAAACTGATGAATATCTAGAAAAACATATTAGCATCGAGGTCAAAAAATTAGCACATCACTCTTTGGTCTTATTCTGACGATATACTTGTACAGCCCGTAATCCTAAATGTGAAATCTGTAAAATTAACCCTAAGTGCAATTATTATCAGACTAAAATTCAATATAACCGCTAACCGTTTTTCCTAGAAAATCAAATTCCATTTGCAGCCTTAGCTCCAAGTCAATCAGATAAGTGAAAGAAAAAAAATTCCTTTACCCATGCAGTCAATTCCTTACAATTATTAATCTTGAGTCTCTGGCCTCAACAAGAGATTCATTTTTTCCGTTATGACTTGCAAAATATTTATTTCACTCAATAAGTCATGATCTGCTTATTTCTCTTCATAATTTCAAATCTGCCAGTTCATCCTCATTCACATCAACTTTTTTAAATTCAGGGAATAAGAAATCTTCAGAAATAGAGTGACAATCCTCAGTTGCATCTAGCTCTTGCGATAGATTTTCAGTGATATCTCAAATCTTATTTCTATGGAGTAATGTTATATATCATCATAATCATAATTCTTTTCAGATATCTTCAGCAATTGTTCTTACATATGCACCCGCCGAGACAGTCATTTCTATCTTGATTTCTGGAAATTCATAAGAGATCAGCTCGGAATCAAATATTTCAATTTCTCTTTTTTTCATTTCAAATTCCTTACCCTTCCTAATAAGGTCGCATGCTTTTTTTCAATCTATTTTTATGGCCGAATATTTTGGAGGAATCTGACTGATTTTTCAACTGAATTTATTTTTGATTATTTCCTCAATGGCATCTTTTGTTATTTCTCCTTTTTTTGATTCTACAATTTTTGAGTCAAAATAACATACCTCTCATTCAAGATCTCACGTAGGGGAGACTCCATCAATATTAAATGCAAAAATGTAAGTTTTTGTTTTCTTTTCAAGATAAGGTATAAGTTTTGTGGAATTGCCTGTAGCAACCAGCAAAAGACCCGTTGCAAGCGGATCTAGGGTTCAGGTATGGCCTATTTTTTTAATGCCGAGTTTTTTTCTGAGTAAGTGAAGCACCCAGAAACTCGTCAATCATTTATGCTTGTTTATCAAGTAGAACATTTTCTTCGGTTGTAAGTAGTATTTCTATAAGCAATCTATTTTTTTGAAGTTTGATCTTGTTTTTTCATTTGAATGAAAGAAATAAGATTGAGTATCATATTTCATAGCACATGGATCAGAAATCTGCTGCTTTAACTATCCAAAAATCAATTCATTTGAATCTTTCTACCTTGCTTCTGCCAAAAGGATACATATGAGACTTAATAAGCAGAGCTACTTTCTCATTTATATTAAATTTTTTGATTGCATTTTCTGCAGCAAGCACTCAATGCAGATATCATTTAATCCTAGTATTATGGAAATCATGTAAAATTCAGGCTAATGTACAGCTATGAATATCTGCATTAAACCATTTTGATAGCTTATAGGCTATTCTTGATGCATTTATCAGATGCTCATACCTATTAAAGAAGAGATGATGCCTATGTTTTTTTAGCGCTATAAAATCTTCATCCTTAAGAATATCTCCTATTATAGATAGAAAATTCTCATGAAATTCTTGTTTCTTTATTATACTTTTTTTTCTTATGTTTTTTATAAAAACCATAGGCTTATATTAAATGCATCAGATCACTTTCAAAAATAATCTGATTAGTTTAATTCTTTATATTCCCAAGTCTTAGGAGTATTAAAGAATCTAGGTTTGCTTTCCCATTTTAACTTGCCTAATCATTCGAATTCTCATGAATAATCATTGCTTCTGAAAATATTGAAGTATCAGAAATCAAGAAATACTCTTCAAATTATATCATATCTTTTAATGAAATGAGTAGATCATGCAATAGAACATGACATAAAACATGATCTTGAGTCAGATGAGTTGCTTCTATTATCTCACATTAAGAAATATTCTCATTGAGGCACTGTGAATTCAGTTTCTTTCACATCAAAAGGAAGAAATGTCTTTCATTTATTTACAGGTGACAGATAATCTTCATTAAGCTTAATAAATTTATCAGATCATGATTTTTTGACATATACTTCTCAATCTTTAAATTTGACTGTGTCTCATGCAATTCAGATAACTCTCTTGATATAATATTCCTTTCAATTGCTTGCATGTGGCCTGAAGATGACAACATCTCATCTTATAGGATCACCAACAGCAAGTTTGAATACATTTGCGTAGGAGAATTTGTTGACCAGAATGAACTCTTTATCGTGGTAACTTGTCTCCATGGAGCTTCATGCTATTTGGAATGGGGCAACCAGATAAGTCCTTATTATCATTACTATAATCAATATGACAATAAGATCTCTGAAAAATTCTATGAATTCTTGGGTCTTAGTTTTTTCAGGAATCAATTCAGTTATTTCTGATTCTGGCTCTAATTGTGCCGGTTCAATCAATTGTGATTCTTTTATCTCTTCACTCTTCTCAGTTATTTCTGGGATAGCTTCTCTTGAGACATCCTCTTTATTGTTTTCAGCTTCAGACATTAATCGTTATTTAATTTTAAACTTTTGATACCAATACTATTTGCCATGACATTGTTTATACTTTTTTCAGCTTCCGCATGGACAAGGATCATTTCTGCCGACTTTAGGATATTCTACAGTATTTTTCGAACTTGGTTCTTCAACCCTGTACACCTTTACTCAATCCTCATTCTGCATTGCTTGATGAGAATTCTGATACAGAGAATCTGATATAAGATTTTTTAGTCAAGATAAATCTTCTGGAGAGTTTAGTCAAGATTCTTTCAAAAGCAACTCAAGTTCACGTTCACTTATTTCCACTTGTTCGATTTTTTGATTAGGATTGGCTGTAAGAAGTCATTTCATCACCTTAAAGCCTATCTCATCCAATAGATTTATGAATTTCTCATAGGCTTTTTCCTGATAAACAATCAATGGATTTTTTTGTGCATATCACTCAAAGGCGACTTCCTCTCTAAGATGTGACATGTCATCAATATGTCTCATCCATAATTCATCTACAGATTGAAGATATAATCTTTTTTCATAATCATAGAAATCAGGTTCATTGACATTATTTTTAATTCATTCGATTTTAGCGATGATTTTTTCTTTGATTACATCTTTAAGTTCATCTTTCGTATAGATTTTCTCAAATGAAGCCAAATCAAATACTACCTCTTCTGCATAAGTATTGATTTTTTCTATAACCAGTTCAGGCTCTTCTATTTTTTCTATCTTATCTTCCTCTATTGCTCATTCTACAAAAACATTAACTTGATCATTGATTATTTCAAGAACTTCATCATGAATATTATCTTGTTCTAGAATCCTGTTTCTCTTTGTATAAATAGCTATACGATGATGATTAAGTATATCATCGTATTCAAGCACATGTTTACGAATGTCAAAATTCCTTCATTCAACTTGCTTCTGAACCGAATTAATCCTATTGGTAAGCATTCCTGATTCTGCCAACGGCTCATCTTCTGCTATGCTTTCAAAAAGTTTTCAATTAAAGACTGAAAATAATTTATCTCAACCGAATATTCTCATTATATCATCTCAAGGGGAAACCATAAATTGACTTAGACCCGGATCTCACTGACGTCCGCTACGTCCTCTGAGCTGGTTGTCGATTCTTCTTGTTTCATGTTTTTCCGTACCTATGACAACAAGTCATCCCAATTTATAAGTCTGACCAGAAACTTCTACTGACCCGTCTAATTCTTTAACTTTATCATCTATTTTAATATCCGTACCACGTCATGCCATATTCGTGGCAATTGTAACTGATCAGAAATTTCATGCTTTAGATATTATTTCAGCCTCACGCATATCTTGCTTTGCATTTAATACTTCATGCGGAACTCAGGCAGCTGTAAGCAGATTCGATAGATATTCTGATTTTGCAACAGAAACAGTACCCACCAATATAGGCTGCCCCTTTTTATTATATTCTGCAATAAGCTTTACCAGAAATTTGAATTTGCCCACCTCGTTCTTAAAAAGAAGATCAGGCTTGTCTTCACGTATCATTGGCCTATTGGTAGGGATGACCATCACCTCTAGATTGTATATCTTTATGAATTCTTCTTCTTCAGTCTTAGCCGTACCTGTCATTCAAGATAATTTCGGATATAACCTGAAAAGATTCTGGAATGTGATTGAGGCTAGAGTTTTTGATTCTTGTTGAATAGTTACATTTTCCTTTGCTTCGATTGCCTGATGCAGTCCATCTGAATATCTTCTTCCAGAAAGAACCCTACCTGTATGCTCATCAATTATAAGTATTTCATCATTTCTGTTAAGATAATCCACATCTTTAATATATACAGTTTCAGCCTTAAGGGCATTCTCTATGTGGTGAATGTCATTATAATGTGTAGACACATATATATTTTCAACTCATAGCATCTTTTCAACTTCCTGAATTCATTCTTCTGTTAGGGTAGCTGTTTTTCATTTCTCGTCTATCTTGTAATGCTTTCCTTCTTTTAGCACTTTTGCCATTTGTGCAAATTTCTTATATTTGCTAGTCGGCTCCATATCAGGCGCTGATATTATAAGCGGAGTACGCGCTTCATCGACCAGTATGGAATCTACCTCATCGACTATTGCATAAAATAAAGGACCGATCACTCTTCTATCAGTTGAGATTGCCATATTATCCCTCAAATAATCAAAACCTAATTCATTATTAGTGATATATACGACATTTCTTTTATAATTTTCTTGTTTTTCTGTATTGTCTTGAGAATGTACTATGACACCGACTGATAACCCAAGTGCATTATATATTATTCACATTTCTTTTGCATCGCGTTGTGCAAGATAATCATTGACTGTTACGATATGTATCGGCATTCAAGCAAGCGCATTCAAATAAGCTGAAATTGTAGCCACAAGCGTTTTACCTTCTCCAGTTTTCATTTCAGATATATTTCAATCATTCAGAGCTAATGCTCAAACAAGCTGCACATCAAATGGGACCATATTCCATGTGATTTTCTTATCTCAAAGATCGAATTCTTGTCAATTTATAAGTCTGCAGGCAATTCTATGAGTTGCAATTGCTTCAAATTTTATTTGAGAATTCAATTCTTTGATTCTTTTCTTATCTTCCGGATCCTTAATATTCAATCCTTCAAATTTTGCCATGAATTCTCTTGTTTTTTCTTGAACTTTCTCTAGTGTCGTCAATTCTTTTGCTAGTTTCTCTTCAATTTCCTTGATGCTTACAAGTTGTTCAAAATATTTCTTAACCTGTTTTTCATTCGGATCTCAGAATATTTTTTTTAATAAATCGTTTATCATTTTATTTTTTTGTTATTATAATTATTTCAAATTTACTTTTAAAAGCCAATAAATTATATGGAAAACGGCAAAAATACAAATTTTTTTACATTTTAATAACATTGCTGCTTTGAAAATATTTTTAGATTTATTTTTTTGCTTTTAATCTTTTTTAATGATACAGTATACTCATTAAATTTAATTTATCAATCTATGACCAACGCAATCTTAAGTCATCAGGATAAGTCTGCAGAAGGATTTAATCCAGATGTAGATAATCTTATTAGGATATTTAGTGATAATTGAGCAGAATCTGATCTATATGTTTTCGAAAAAAACCATAATTGTGTCATGTTGCTTTTGAGAGATATTATAATGAAATTATTGAAAAGTAAATGAATAGATTTCTCTTTTTATTCATGATCTAGATATTTCCCGTCTTTAAGTGTTTATAATGAAATTGCTGATAATTTATATACTGAGTTGCAAAAAACATATAAGACAAGTTTTCATCTGATTGACATTACAGATGGCAATGATGATGTACAGCAAAAGATTTCTGAGGCAATTGAAGTTATGGAACCAAATTTAAAGGAAATCTCAACAATAATCGTAAGATCTGTTTCTTCGGCTTTAAAAGCAAAATGAGTAGAGCTTGATAAGGCAGAATTGCAACATGAATTGCCAAATCTTCTAAAAAATTATTTCTTGTTGAGATTCGAAAAAAGAACCGAAGCTTTATTCTCTGTAGCAAAAATAAAAAAAACAATTTGAAAAATTTTTTAATGAATTAAAGATATTTAGCTAATTCTTAGAAAACCTGATAAAAAATGAAGATAACAATCAGATGAACAGATTAAACTGAGAATAGCTGTTTCTGCAGCTGATTTATCTGGCATCAGATGAAAAAATGTACGCATTATTTGAGGGATACAAAAAAATTAAATTATTTTTCATTCCAATATCCATTTAACTGATTTTTCGATTTTTACAGGAATCAGATCTCATATCTTTACTGTTTTATTCTCATCGAAATACACTTCTTTAAAATTTCTTGTCCTTCAATAAAGTTTGCCTCATTTTGATAATCATTGAACCAAAATTTCTTCAGTCCTTCATATCATGAGCTCAGACCTTATCCTTACGTTCTCTTCAAGCATATTATTTAAAATATGCCATCTTCTTGCTTTTTCTTGACTTGAAATTGAATCTTCAAGATTTTTATCTGCAAATGTTCATGGTCTTCCTGAATATCTGGCTATATATGCAAAATCAAAAATAATCTCTTTCATTGCTTTTATAGTATTTTCAAATTGTTCAATCGTTTCTCATGGGAATCAGACGATAATATCAGTCGAGATTGAGAATAAGGGATCTTTTGATCTTAAATACTCAACCTGAGTCTTAAAGTCCTTGTAAGTATGTTTCCTGTTCATTTTCTTAAGAATCTCATCATCTCAGCTCTGAAGTGCAAAATGCATGTAGTTACACGTTTTTTTCAATTCAAAATGCGCATCCAGAATGTCCTTTGTCATATCATGCGGATTTGATGATGTGAATCTTAATCTATCAATTCAAGCAATATCTTCTATTTCTTCCATTAATTCTCTAAAAGGTGTTTTAGTATCTCTATTTTCCCATTTCAGTTCTTCGGGATTCCATAATTTCGATCGGGTTTCCTTTCAGAAGCTATTTACATTCTGTCAGATGAGAATTATTTCTTTTGTTCATTTATTGGTGACTTCCTGTATTTCATCAATTATCTCAGTCCTATTTCTTGATTTTTCTCTTCATCTGGTAAAAGGAACTATACAATAAGTGCAAAAATTGTCACAGCCTGTTTGTATGACTACATTTGCACTTCAGGGATTCTCTTGCAGTTGTTTGACTTTAAGATATTCGTTGAATTTCTCATCATTTCAAATTTCCTGATTTGTCAGTGCTGATAAAATTTTCGTAAGATATGGTATTTCTTCGATTCTGAAAACAAAATCAATCTTATCTGTCTTGCCGAATATCTTATCATCGCTATTAAAAATTGAATTTTCATCTTTCAGCAAATCTATTTGCTTTGTCGCTTCGCGTTTTCCTCATTTAGGATTATTATCTTTCGAAATTCAGGTTTTCCTTATCATGCATCAAGTCAATCATACAAAACACTTTTTTCAATTAGCTTCATGGAATTTTTGTATATCTCTAGCCAACGAATAAACTTTATCCTCTCATTTTTTTCTAACGGAACAAGTATTTAGGATCACAAAATCAGCATCCTTATATTCAGATACTTTTCTTATTCAAGATTGCAGCATTATCATATTTATCTTTTCAGAATCAGCATAATTCATCTGACACCCAAAAGTCTGTAGGAAATAATTCATTTTTATAAATTCAAATTGAGATTTGTATTTTAATTAAAATGAGCTTAAGTCAAGGAAATTGTTTTTAATTTGCTGTACGAACGCATTTTGATTTACGGTTAGAATTTTTTGTAAATCCATTATGGCCTCCAGTATCAAATCTGAACCCTCTGGCTCCGATACTGAATTCTGTTACATATTCCGATGATGACCAATAATATGATCATGTAAAACCAAGAAGGGCCTGACTTCATGTTCATTTGTGTTGGCAATATAGAAATTGGATTTCTCATGCCTGTGCTCCACAGTTAGTCGTTGTTCAAACTCAGTAAGCCATTGCTGGCAGATACCAGTCTGTATGTCATGCCCAAGACAGATCTTCGCAATATTTTGTAGCTGGATGATAAGTAAGTGTCGGATCGACGGATTTTATTGTCAATACATTCACTTTTCAATCAGTTTCATTGATATTTGCCGATGTTAATGTATCGCTGGTTTTCCAATATCATGAAAGATTCTCTGTTCAGGCAACCCATAATACTTTTCATAAATATGTTCATGCATATAAAGCATCTTGTCAGGGAACTGACGATACATTTGTTCATACGGCTGTTACGCCTCATACTCATTCACTTACTCAATTTGAGTTGCTGGTACTCCCTCATAAGCTATTCTTTATCAAGCCAGCTCATAAATCAGTCAATAAGCTTCAGCTTGCATTAACTATGGCCTGCACTAGTGGAGTTGTGATATTTCATGTCAGATATACAGATTTAATTGTTGTCATCAGATTAGTTATATCTGTAGCCGAAAGGTTTGTTCATCATGTAGAATATATCTTAGACGAATCAAATTGCGCATAATTATTGACTCATGGAAGTATATCTTTTCATGATCAGAATGCATTATTATATACAGTTGAATCGGTTTTTCCAAATAATGTGGGAGTTGGAACAAAGTAATAAATGCTTCAAGTGAATACCTTAAGCATAACTCAATTATAATTACCGCTTATATATACATTAACTCAAGTTCAGCCTAATGCATTCGCATTAGGAGAATTGAGAATTGAGAACTGAGAGATGAGGAAATCGGATTCGAATGGATTATAGGTTTTTTCAAATGATGTTGGATTCTCGAAGTTTCAGGCTACTTGGTATTCCCTTTTGTTGGCGGCGAGGGAATAATCATATTCTGAGTCTTTGAGAGGATCCTTCACCTTCTTCGATAGGGTTTTCTGAATGAGCCTGTATGCAGAATCTCATAGTGCTCATTGGTTCCATATTGTTCCTCAGGAATAAGTGAATGATGTAGGATTGTCAGGAGAAGGATACAATCCTGAATTTACATTGTACATCTCCATTCATTTCTTTATGGACGATATGTCGGAAAGGCGGGTGGAATCTCTAGCTGAACCGGATTGTGAAGAGAAAGAAAGGAATGCTATGGTTGCGAGTATGGCAAGTATGACTATGACTACTATTAGTTCTACTAGAGTGAAGGCATTGGTATTATATTGGTTTTTTGTTGGCATTTTTAAAAAATATAAATTAAATTACTACATTCAGTAAGATAACACATCTTCTTTAAAAAATATTTAATTAAAGTCAGCTTATTGCTCAAGAATGATTATCTCTTTCAATAAATTGATTTCCTCTCATTCGGGTGGAAGAGAAAATTTCGGAGGAGTCATCAATATCTCCAATCATTGTCACATTTTGCAGATCTGATCTACTTGCCTCCTATATATTGTTATGAAATTCTTCAGGTTATTCAGAATCCTGTATGATTCTTTTGGTTTTCTCTTCAATGCTTCTGCGACCACTTCCTTAATATTCATTATTATATTTTCTGGTGTCTTCTCAATGATAATCTTTCAGATTTCCTCTCTTTCAATAATATAATACAGTTCTTTGACGGGCTCCCATGGATCTTTAAGGCTTTTCAAGTAAAGATAATATTCTTTTGTGATTATATTTTTTTCTAGGAATATCCTCATAAAATAGTTTCTTGCATGTTTTCATATCAGGAAAATCAATCTATCGAGATCCTTTTTTTTGATGGCCTCTTTTTTTTCATTTATATCATTTTCTCTTGTTGCAACTTCAAAATATCACTTTATATCCTTGTAATTTTCTACAAACCATGAATTCACCCTTTTTATTTCCGATAAATCGTCGCGACATATATTCAGGTTTTTACTTCATTCTTCATTTGAATCCCTTAATGTAAAGCAGTTTTTATATGACCTGATCATTTCTTTTAGGCATTCATATTCTTCAGATGACGTGCTTAGATTGGCAGTATCAAAATACAGAGAGCTATAATCAAATCTCCCCATCCTATCTGTATATTCCATCAGAACATTCCATGGATGACTGCTTGCTCTTGATATTTCCAAATCATTTAAATATATATATTTTTTTTCATGAAATTCAACCAAAGATTCAGCTATCTCATGTCAGAAAAAGTTCAATGAAGCCCAGTATTTTCATTTATTGAAATTCACTTTTGCAAGAGTCAGTCCATATTTTGTTTTGTCCTTGTCGATCACATCGCCTATCTTCTCTATCTCTCACATCAGTTTCAGTGCTAGGCGATGCATCTCATTTTCTGTGACGTCATCTATTCATAAAATCCTTTCTCATAGGACATCCCTGTATTTGGCCGCTAATTCACAGATAAGCAGATTGAATTCAAAAATTCCCCTTTCATCTTCTATTAAAAAGGAGGTAGTGCCGATTGAGATTTTTTCTTCATTTAAATTTGTTCCTGCTTTATTCAAACTATATTAGAACTAAAAATATAATATACTCAACAATATATGTAGAAATGAATATTTGTAAATTTGAATTTTATTATTTTTACAATATACTTTTTGCGTTTTTCATACTGTTCTAAAAGTTGTATTTCTTAAGCTCAAAAACATGGATTGCATTTTCTGTAAAATAATCAATAAGGAGTATCATTCAGAACCCGTATATGAAGATGAGAATTATATTGTTTTAAATGATCTTCATCCAAAGGCGAGAGTCCATATGCTGATCATTCCTAAAAGGCATATTGAAACCATTAACCATCTAGATGATGCTGATGATGTTCTGATCTGATGATTATTCCTGATTGCAAGAGATTTGGCTAAGAAAATGAATATAGGCTGATACAAGCTCAGCTTCAATGTATGAAAAGAATGATGACAAGAGATATTCCATATACATCTGCATTTTTTAGCTAATTAATGAGATGTACTAATTCCTGAACCGATAATGGATCCCCGCATACGCGAGGATGACAGAGCCTTCGG
>AMFJ01020105.1_pt1 | contig 12367 bp, 11 predicted proteins | sample 427208 | NCBI WGS metagenome assembly AMFJ01 (sample SAMN02954298, study PRJNA114691) | groundwater metagenome | biome: aquatic; feature: subsurface aquifer; material: sediment; isolation source: subsurface aquifer sediment | place: USA: Rifle, CO | collected 2008-08
GCGATCAAGTTAAATTTTTTTGTAAGTTGGAGTGATTCATGGATACCGATACATTAATGGCAATATCACCGCTTGATGGCCGTTATCAAGAAAAAGTAAATAGCTTACGTGCTATTTTCAGTGAATATGGCTTAATGAAATTTCGCGTGATGGTTGAAGTTCGCTGGTTAGAAATGTTATCTGATTTTGCCAATCTAACTGAGGTTCCGCGCATCAATCAGCACGCCAAAAATGTACTCAATGAAATGATAGATAATTTTTCTCTTCAAGATGCAGCACGAATTAAACATATCGAATCTGGTATTAATCATGATGTCAAAGCTGTTGAATATTTCATAAAAGAACGTGTTGAAGGAAATCAAGAACTCGCTGACATCAGTGAATTTATTCATTTTGGCTGTACTTCTGAAGATATTAACAATCTTGCGTACAGTCTCATGCTACATACAGCGCGACAGCAAGCTATTCTTCCTGCACTCGATGATATCATCACATTGCTAAGAAAATTTGCGCATGATCATGCAAACTTACCTATGCTTTCTCATACGCATGGGCAACCCGCTACACCAACAACGGTTGGCAAAGAAATTGCAAATGTGATTGCACGTTTGCAACGGCAAATTGACGCACTCATCAATGTGCAAATTCTTGGTAAATTTAACGGTGCTTCAGGAAATTATAATGCTTTTGTGATTGCTTACCCAGAAACAGATTGGCAATCGTTAAGTAAACATTTTGTCACCAAATTAGGCTTGATTTGGAACCCTTACACAACACAAATTGAACCACATGATGCGTTAGCAGAATTTTTTTCTGTCATGTTAAGAATTAATAATATTCTCATTGATTTTAATCGCGACACATGGGGTTACATTGCACTGAATTATTTTCGCCAAAAATCATTTTCAAATGAAGTTGGCTCATCAACCATGCCACATAAAGTTAATCCCATTGACTTTGAAAATGCCGAAGGAAATTTAGGCATTGCCAACGCCTTATTCGAACACATGATTGCTAAATTGCCAATTTCACGCTGGCAGCGCGACCTTTCCGATTCAACAGTGCTACGCAATATTGGCGTTGCTTTAGGTCATTCATTATTAGCCTATCAATCAACTTGCAAAGGAATTAGCAAATTAGAACCGAATACCGAAATGCTTTCTGCTGATTTAGATCAACACTGGGAAATCCTCGCGGAAGCGATTCAAACTGTCATGCGGCGTTATCAATTAGAACAACCTTACGAAAAATTAAAATCATTCACACGCGGGAAAAAAATTGATAAAAAACTCATACATGACTTTATTAAAGAATTAAATTTACCGAATGAAGTGAAACAAAAATTACTTGCGCTTACACCGGCTAATTATCTTGGCTATGCGGAAGAATTAGCAAAACGGATATAATCGCGAAAGGACAAGGATATGTTCAAATTTTTAAGAAATAAATTAATTGAGTGGCTCAATTATGAACCACCAACTACTGAAATTATGCCATTTGATTTCAGTCGACTGAAATATGAAATTCGGCCAGGTGATGTCTTGCTCATTGCAGGACGCAGCCGCGTTAGCAGCGTCATCCGTACACTCACTCAAAGTCCTTGGACACATGCTGCATTATTTATTGGCCGCATGATTGATTTTGAAGATGATGAGCTTGAAAATTTACTTCGCAGTAAAGCAGATTTTAAAAGCAATACACGCTTGATCGTTGAAGATTTAATAAATCAAGGAACTGTTGTCAATCCACTCACTATATATCGCAATCATCATATTCGTATTTGTCGTCCAATTGGAATCACACCTTCAGATGTACATATCGTTTTAAAATATGCCATCAAAGCCATTGGCCAACCATATAACGTCAAACAACTATTTGATTTGATGCGCTTCCTATTACCTTGGACAATTTTGCCAAGACGCTGGGGATCAAACTTATTTCGTACTTCCACTGGAGAGCCAGAAAGCGGCATTTGTTCTTCTTTAATTGCAGAAGCATTTTCTTCCGTACAATTTCCTATTTTACCGTTTATAACGGCAGATAAAAATAATCAGTTAGAAGTTTTTCAACGAAATCCTTTTTTACTCACACCAAAAGATTTTGATTATTCACCCTATTTTGAAATTATTAAGTACCCCTTATTTAATCCAGAAGAACCACTTCCTTATTATCGACGATTACCCTGGACAAAAAGCGGCATGCTGCATCAAGAACGTGAAGTATTAGCTTCACCTAAATTAAAACGAAAAAAAATAAAATTGTTTGGCCGGCGTGAAGAAGAAAAAAATATTGAAGAAAAAAAAGAAGATACGAAAAAAAATCATTCTGATGGAAGCGATTAACTAACATGAGCTATATCTTACCCAAACCGTTATTCGATACATTAGAAAACATTGATGATATTCCAACATGTGTAGATGAATATTTATTATCAATTGCAATTGAATCTGCAAAACATGAATTTAATCTATGCAAAGAATTTTTAAAAAGCTACGCTAATTCAAAAGATACTTTTACTTCTTATCGCCGCGAAGTAGAACGACTATTACATTGGGCATGGTTAATTAAAAAAAAACCGCTGAAAGATATTACACGCAATGATATTCGTGACTACTTAACTTTTATTCATCAGCCACCAAAAAGCTGGATTTCAACCAAAATAGTTAATCGATTTTTACTGGAAAATGCGGTCCGAAATCACAATGCTGCCTGGCGTCCATTCGTGGTAAAAGTCAGTAAAATGGCTCGCCGATTAGGCAAAATTCCGAATAAAAATCAGTATCAATTGAGCAATAAATCTATTGAAGCGATCTTTGCTGTGCTCAGTTCTTTTTATACTTTTTTGCAACAAGAAGAGTATTTGGAAGTGAACCCAATCGCCTTAATTCGACAAAAAAAAGGTTATATTCAGCGCCAACAAACGCGAAAAGTGACACGAAAATTAAGTAAATTACAGTGGTCTTCTGTGATTAATGAAGCAGAAGAATTAGCCAAAAATGATCCCATACATGAACGAACTTTATTTCTCACCTCTGCATTTTACTTGTTAGGATTACGCATTTCAGAACTTGCTTATTCGAAAGATCGCATGGCTGTGATGGGAAATTTTGCGCCGGATAAGCGCGGTTTATGGTGGTATACCACTATTGGCAAAGGCAATAAAGTTCGTGATGTTGCTGTACCAGATGAGTTACTCAATGCATTAAAATGCTATCGTCAATCACTCAATTTAACACCTCTTCCCCATCGAAATGAAAACACACCATTATTTCCAAAATTAAAAGGTAAAGAAGGATTAGGTGCGCGTCAAATTCGAAACATTATTCAATTTGTTTTTGATCGTGCAATTGAAAAACTTTATGCCGCAGGCAAAAACGATGAAGCAGAAGATTTAGCCACTGCGACGGTACATTGGTTACGTCATACTTCTATTTCAACTGATGTTGAATTTCGTCCGCGTGAACACATTCGTGATGACGTAGGACATGAAAATCCTGCTACAATGGATAAATATATAGACACTGATCGCGTGGCGCGTCATCAATCAGCTCAAAATAAGCGATTGAAACCACTTGAGAAAAATTGAAATACGTAGCGTCATTCCCGCGAAAGCGGGAATCTGTTAAATAAGAAATGAGATCCCCACTTTCGTGGGGATGACGAAAGAAAAACGCAGGGATGACGTAATACTCATGACACAAAGTTGGAGGAAGCCATCAATGAAATTAAATAAATTTTTATTATTATCTTTATTTATGCCAACCATAAGCTTCGCGATGTTCTGCCCAACTAATTTTAATCTTATTGATATTGGTGACACGATTGAAAAAGTAGATCAAGCATGCGGTCCGCCTGATAGCAAAGAAACAAAAGAAACTGATAAAAATGTTCCGCAAGAATGGAGTTATTATATACCTCAAACGGTTGGTACTGGGACTTCTTATCAACAAGAAGGAACATTAAAAACCACCATTACATTTGATGATAAAGGTAAAGCTATTAACATTAGTGTGAATGGCATTGGCGTGGGCGCATCAACTATTTGCGGTAAAAGCATTCAATTAGGTGATACTCGCGAATCAATTCAAGCGACTTGCGGCAAACCAAGCTTTATTAATAAACAACAACCATCTAGCGATCAACCTGAAAAAGATACAACCATCACTTATCAATATAATTCCACACCACCAGCGACATTAATCTTTGTTAACGGTGTGCTCACTGAGAATAAATGATATTGCATTTCAGCTGATAATACGTTACTTTTTAAAAATAAAATAAAAATAAGGATAATTTATGTTCGCACGTTTTTGGAGCTCGGCGCCTTTAACTCGTTTTGAATCTACTGCAGAGTTTAAAAATTTGGCACCACACATTGCTTTATTAAAAAACAAACGTAATGAACTCAAAGCAGCCGGCGACTCTCTAGGCGTTGGATCCGTCGACTACAAAAAATATATGCGCGTTAATGCACTACAAGAAGCGATCGATCAAGAAATAGATAAATTTAATCAAGATAATGAATTATCCTCTAAAGAATTCACTAAACAATTATTAAGTTGCATTCATAAACATGTTGACGGTTATGAATACACATTGAATTTGCCTCGTAATCAATATCGCGAATATGCAAGCAACGCTATTACAGCGGTAACTTATACTACCGCAGGCGCAGCTATTGTTTCTGGTATTGGACTTGTTCCTTCTTTATTTACCTGGTTGGTGGCCGCACCAAAAATAAATGATGAATCAAAAATATTACTGGGTCTTGATAAGCAACAAATGAGCGCCACTTTACAAATCATCGATCAACTATGCGAAATATTGCGAGAAATTGGTACTGACTTAGGATTAGCAGCAGATTGGCAAAAAGAATTTATCAATCAAAAGCCACATGAAAAAGCTTATGAAATTCCAAATGAATTTATTTGTCTTATCACAGGTGGTTTAATGAATGATCCTGTCATTTGCGTATTAGATTCACAAACCTATGAAAGAGCAGCCGTGACTAAATGGCTCAATGAAAAAGGCACCTCACCTTATAATCGTGAAGCACTTGGCGATAAAAAAATTAAAGATGTGCTAATCCCCAATATCGCTATTCGTGATCTCATCGAAAAAGCTCGCATGGATATGCCAACGCTAAACGATCAGGAACATCAACAGAATACAGTAAGCATATTGAAAGCAAATAAGAAATAATATCTCCTATCGATTACTTTCCATTTTATTGGATAAACGATCATATATTTCTTCTGATGAATTTAAATTTGCTGTTGCGATTGGCTGCTTTCCAAATAATTTCGGATCAAATTGTGTTGCTGATTTATTTTTCAATAAATATTTTGAGTCTAATAAAACTGTCTCATAAAAATTTTTTTCGCCTTTAAGGCCTTCAAGCTTTGAAAATAACGCCTGAGTCGAAATATTTAAATCATCTTCATCTTCAGTAATTGGAGTGACTTTTTGAAACAGGTCAAATTGTTTCTGCGTTAAACTAAAAGCAATACCTTCATCCCACTCACCATTTAGAATTAGTGTCATGATAGCAGCATGTTTATAAATATCAATTTCATGCTCCAATTTATTTTTATCAAATAGCGCGCAAAGAATACTCAATGAAGTAAAAAATCGCAATAACACATCACTACTCGGACGAATTTCATATTCACGCTCCATTTGTGTGAGTAAGTCAAAAATCATTTTCACAACATTGACAGGATAGTCAGGCACGGTGATGCCTGAAAAAATATCTTTATAAAAATAAGGAGTACGAATGGTCATATCAACTGATTCAGGTGCGTTTTTTAATACAAATAACTGCTTCGCACCAAAAATGATGGCAATAATCGGCAGTAAAGCATAAACATCTGATTTTATTCCTACCTTTTTATCTAGAAATTCCTCTGGCATATAAACAGGTGTGCCAACTTTATTTTCCATATATTCTAATTCATCATCTTCATTACTAACTTGTTTCGAAAAACCAAAATCAAGTAAATAAATATTAAATAAACCTGTTTTCTTATCAAAATTAACCCTAATATTAGAGCCTTTAAGATCACGATGAATAATCGCGTTGCCAGTGGAAGGTGTGTAATGATGCATCTGATTAAGACGCAAAATAATTTGTAATATGAGCTGTACTCTTTGTTGAAAAGTTAATAATTCTAATTCAGAAGCTAAAGAACTTTCATCCGAACTATTAAATAAATTACACCCAGGAATATATTCCATAACAAGATAAACATCTTGTTCCGACAACAATAAACCTTCGACATGATTATATCGGTGAAATAATCCTGCTTCAGTTTTTATACATCGAATTAAATTATCATATCTTTTTTGATTTAAATTAACTGGCACATCAAATTTTTTGATAGCAAATTTTTGACTTACATCAATTTTATTATTTTTTATATCATAGGGATGAGCGAGATATACTGTACCATATCGCCCTTTACCAAGTTTTTTTCGATAAACAAATGCAGCGTATTTGCCACGATATGAAGGATAATCGTCAGCAAAAATAACAGAATATTTTTTCAATTTTAATGTATCGCGAATTTTAGTTTTATTTATTTGTGGCATATTTTAATAATAATTTTATTTAGCCATAGTTGAGATTCTATAAACTAGTTGAGTAGAACTTTCTGCACCTTGCCAGGGTCGCGCATAAATCAAACGTATGATGGTTTGTTGCGGCACAATAAAAGCAGCAGATTTCATACGAAATGTCCAAATTTCAAATCCTGGCGCACCGATTAATTTTTCGGTTGGCTTTTGAAAATGATGCTTGATTGGCGAAACTAATTTCGCATCATATTCGCGCAAAAACCATGAATAGCCTGTGGTTGGATTTGACTTTAATTTGATAGAAAAAGTTTGACGATTTGCATCAATTGCAATATTAGTTTTATCTTCAGTATAAATATTATCAACGGTTTTATTAATTTGATTTGTTTGTGCATTTGCTATTGGTAACATGGTACACATGACAATTACACTAATTACACTTTGAAATGCGAATTTGTTATCCTGAGCGCAGCAAAGGATCTTAACAATTTTTAATAGATTCTTCGCCCTTTCGACAAGCTCAGGGCCCAAAATGACACTTCGTATCTTCAGCATAGTGTTTTTTTCTCCAAAGTTTTTAGTTTTGTCAAAAGCGCATTTAATAATTCAGTACTAATTTTAGCATCGATCGATAAATACCAATAACGCTCATCAGCAAAGTCTTGACATTTTACGGCATCTTTTTCAGTCATCACAATTGGATACGCATCAGTAAAATTTAAATGATTTTTATCATATTGAAAATGATCTGGAAATGAATGAGTAATCAGCTCGTATCCAGCTTGACGTAATGTATCAAAGAATTTTTCTGGATAACCAATTCCCGCAACGGCATGAATTTTTTTATATGGAAATTCAGTTATTGAATATTGTTTAGTTTGTTTTAGTGAATAGAAACCTTGTGCTATGATTTCCGTCTGATATTGATCAACAATAAAATCAACTGATTTTAATCGAGAGAGAGGCTCACGCAATGGCCCTGCTGGCAATAAATAGTGATTGCCAAATTGTCTCCCCGGATCAACCAGCACAATGTCAATATCACGCGCAAGTGCATAATGTTGTAATCCATCATCACTAATCACGATATTGCATTTTGTTGTAGATAATAGCGTTTCGACTGCCTGACATCGATCAACACAAACTACCACGGGACATTGCGTACGTCGTGCGATTAATACTGCTTCATCGCCTGCTTCTTGAGGAGATGTGCTTGCATCGACTATCAGTGAAGTTTTTTGCTTTTTGCCGCCATAGCCGCGACCCACGATCCCAGGCTGATAACCTTGAGTTTGAAGAAATTTTGCTAACGAAATCACGAATGGTGTTTTTCCTGTCCCGCCAACAGTTATATTTCCAACGATAATGACCGGAACAGGAAAACATTTAACTTTAAAAACATGCTGACGATACAACCAACGTCTGAATACAACAATCAATGCAAATAACCATGACAAAGGCAGCAGTATAAAAATCAGCAGATGATTTTTTTTTTGATACCATATACGTGTCACATCAAATTGCATTATTCACTACATCCAATGATTGAGGCGCATCTTTAAATTGCATGCGATATAGTTTTGCATACAACCCATCAAGCATGAGCAATTCAGCATGCGTACCAATTTCACAAATACGTCCATCATCCATCACGACGATTTTATCTGCATGCTCAACTGTTGAAAGACGATGAGCAATCACGAGTGTCGTGCGATTTTTCATTAATTCATCTAATGCAGATTGAATATGGCGTTCTGATTCTGTATCTAATGCTGATGTTGCTTCATCTAAAATAAGAATGGGCGAATCTTTTAAGACCGCGCGCGCAATAGCAATACGTTGCCGCTGACCACCTGAAAGCAACACACCATTTTCACCAATCAATGATGCCATGCCATTTGGTAATCGCTCAATAAATTCCATGGCATGAGCGGCTTTAGCTGCTTCAATAATCTCAGCTTCTGACACATTATCAAAGCGGCCATAAGAAATATTATTGGCGACTGTATCGTGAAACAATGTCACATTTTGCGACACCATTGCAAATTGGCGACGTAAGTCTTTTAATTGATAATCACGAATCGATACGCCATCTAATGAAATATCACCGCTAAAATGATGATAAAAACGCGGCAGTATACTAACTAGCGTTGATTTACCACTGCCTGATCGACCAACTAATGCCACAATTTGGCCTGGCTCAATGGTAAATGACACATTATCTAATACTTTTTTATTACCGTCATAAGTAAAACTAACATTGGAAAATTTAATTTCGCCTTTTGCGCGTTTTAACGTATATGTACCTGTATCGTCTTCTGGTGCCTCATCTAACATTTCAAACACATTTTGTGCCCCTGCTAAACCGCGGTATAATTTATTCTGCACAAAGGCTAAATCTTTCATTGGTTTTAAAAGTGCAAGCATCGCTGCTACCATCGCGACAAAACCACCAGGCGTTAATAATGAATCAGCAATATCTAATGTAGCAATGTAAAGCGTTAGTGATAATGCTGCTGCGGTAATCAATTGCACCGCTGAAACACTAATTGATCTTGCTGCCACTACTTTCATTTCGCGCTGACGATTTAAACGAGCAACACGATTAAATTTTTCAGCTTCATATGCTTGCCCTTCAAAAGCACGTACGACTTTGTAACCTTCAATATTTTCTTCTGCACGATGACTAATTTCGCCAATCGAATCTTGGATACTTAAACTTAACCGACGAATTCGTAAACTTGCCACACGCATAATCACAGTAACAAGCGGCAGCAAAACAAAATAAAGCAACGTTAATTTCCAATTAATCGTGAACATCACAATCACTAATCCAACAATTAAAAATAGTGATTGAATAGCAGTTGTTAATACATCGGCGCTGGCACTCGCGACTTGATCCACGCCGTACAAAAGAACAGATAATACTTGTCCAGTAGTCGTGTGGTCATAATATTTGGCTGGTAATCGTTGTAAATGTCCGAATAAATCTTGGCGCAAACACATGATGACACTGCGTGATGCAGAAGCAATATAATAATTAGAAAAGAAACTTGCGAAACCACGCAACAGAAATACACCCAGCACCAAGAAAGGTGCATAGTTTAAAAAATGATGATTTTTAGCAACTAATCCGCGATTGAGCAGTGGTTTTAAGAAATAAATAAACCATGCATCAACGCCGGAATAAACCATGCTAGCGATTGCTGCAATGACTAATGCGATCCAATAACGGCGGATATAAATAAAAAGCCGCGAATAAATATGAAATGCATTTGCTATTTTTTGATCTTCTTTTTTAATTTTAAATTTTGACATGTGATTATTTCTATGATTTTCAAAGTCATGTATCCTATCACATAATCATTATGTGCTTAAATAAATTTAATAAAACTGTGCAATAAGCTATTGAAAATATATACTAAGCCAAGCAAAAATAAGGCTTCTTTTGATCTTGTTAAGGTGGGCGATCATGCAACAGACTCAAGCTATCATTGAAGGTGCGTTTCTTGAACGCAATCAACTTTCGCCACAAAATGTTTCAGCTGAAATAAAACAATCTGTTGACTCAGTCATTGATCTTCTTGATCAAGGAAAATTACGTGTAGCTGAAAAAATTAATCAAGAATGGATCACGTATGAATGGGTGAAAAAAGCGGTTTTATTATATTTTCGCATTAATGATAATCAAACCTTTCCAGCTGGTTTTACTCAATTTTATGACAAAGTTCCGCTTAAATTTGCCCATTATTCTTCTGATCAATTTGCTGCTGACAATGTGCGAATCGTGCCTCATGCCTTAGCAAGAAAAGGTGCTTACATTGCGCCTAATACCATTCTTATGCCTTCCTATATTAATCTTGGTGCATACATAGACAGTGGCACACTCATTGATACATGGGCAACCGTAGGCTCTTGCGCGCAAATAGGTAAAAACGTGCATCTTTCAGGCGGCGCTGGTATTGGTGGAGTTTTAGAGCCATTGCAAGCTAATCCAACCATTATTGAAGATAATTGTTTTATAGGTGCACGCTCTGAGGTGGTTGAAGGCGTGATCGTTGAGGAAGGATCCGTGATATCCATGGGCGTCTATCTCGGACAAAGTACACGAATTTATGACCGTGCTACTGGCAGCATTTCCTATGGGCGCATACCCGCTGGATCGGTTGTAGTAGCAGGCAATTTGCCAAGTGAAGATGGAAAATACAGCCTTTATTGCGCTGTGATTGTAAAACAAGTCGACGCCAAAACACGTGCTAAGCTGACATTAAATGAATTACTTAGGAATATAAATGAATGATCATGAATACCGAGATGTCAATCGTCACAGAGCTTGCCTCTGATCTAATCGAATGCGCCTCTATCACTCCGCATGATGCCGGCTGCCAGAAAATATTGAGTAATAAATTAAGCAAAATGGGCTTCCACTGTGAACACATGCCCATTGGTGAAGTCGACAATCTTTACGCACGCTTTGGTAAAAATACCCCTCTCATTGTCTTTGCTGGCCATACTGATGTCGTCCCTTCAGGACCAGAACCAGATTGGATATCTCCACCTTTTGAGCCTGAGATACGCGACGGATATTTATACGGACGCGGCACGTCAGATATGAAGGGCGCCATTGCTGCAATGATCATCGCGGTAGAAAAATTTTTGCAAGAACAGCCTGAATTTGATGGCTCCATCGCTTTTCTTCTAACCAGTGATGAAGAAGGCCCATCCATTAACGGCACACGCGAAGTAGTAAAAATCCTAGAAAATCGCGGCGAAAAAATTGATTTTTGTATTATTGGCGAGCCAAGCAGTGAAAAAGAAATCGGTGATCAAATTCGCATTGGCCGACGTGGTTCATTGAGCGCAAGGTTAGTCATTCATGGAAAGCAAGGTCATGTTGCTCACCCACATTTAGCTAAAAATCCTATTCATATGGGCTTACAAGCCTTAGATGATTTGTCTCATATCGAATGGGATAGAGGCAACGCTGATTTTCCTCCCACGACATTTCAAATTAGTAATATTCATGCAGGAACTGGCGCAGGAAATGTCATTCCTGGTCATCTTGAAGTACAGTTTAATTTTCGTTTTTCGACCGCAGTTTCCGTCGAAATTTTGCAAGAAAGAACCGAAGAAATTTTACACAGAAACAACCTCGATTATGATATTTACTGGGGAGTTGGCGCTGAACCATTTCTTACCCGTCAGGGAAAATTAATTAAAGCGACCCAAGAAGCGATTCAAGATGTCACTGGTTTCCACACCAAACTATCAACTGGCGGCGGCACATCAGACGGTCGATTCATTGCTAAAACGGGTGCTGAAGTCATTGAACTTGGCACATCACATGCGACCGCGCATCACGTCAACGAATGTGTAAAAGTAATTGATTTAGACATTCTTTCAGAGTGTTATCATAAAATCTTAATGTATTTGTTTCGCTAAATATTTTTAAATTTACTCATTAAACATTTGCTATCCAAGATAATAATGATTATCATTTGCAAAATTAACAAATAATGAGGATTGACCTATGTGGGGCGCAGCCATTATCACCTTTCGTGAAGTGTTCGAAATAGCAATAATTTTATGTGTGGTTTTAGCTGCAACAAAAGAAATTCCGCAGCGCAATAAGTGGATTAGTATTGGTATTGCTGCAGGCATGATTGGCGCAGGATTATTTGCGTTAATCACTGAAACGGTTTCATTGCTTTCAGGCGATGCCGGAAAGCTTTACTTCAATGCTGGTATTTTGTTAACAGCCACCGCCATGATCATCTGGACGGTTGTATGG
>AMFJ01019412.1_pt1 | contig 12359 bp, 13 predicted proteins | sample 427208 | NCBI WGS metagenome assembly AMFJ01 (sample SAMN02954298, study PRJNA114691) | groundwater metagenome | biome: aquatic; feature: subsurface aquifer; material: sediment; isolation source: subsurface aquifer sediment | place: USA: Rifle, CO | collected 2008-08
TCCATGTTTTTCTGCGAAAAACTGCGTAACATGAGTTACTCATTGAAATATATCTCTGTAATGCACTATTACGGCGTAAAACTACATGTTCTGGGATGTTATCGAAAAGGAACACTTCCAAACAAGTATTCAAGCATCGCTTATCTGGAAATTTCATCCGAAAATGCTGGTAACTTTGACCAATCAGGATAAGTCAACTCCCACACTCTCTGAAAACATTTCTTTGAGTTTTTCAAGATACACTTAATGTGCCCCTTGCTTTTTCAAGACCTGATCACCAGCTACTACTTTGAGGGACGACGAGGAGGCACAACACTCGTAGCCGATTGTGACTGCCGCAAAGATTGTTGACTTTGATTAAATAGATTGGGCGCTGTCAGTCTTGATTCCTGATTTTTATTGCCGCCTAATACTGTCTTTTGCACTACCCCCAAACAAGAAACAGGGCCTAGCTGTAAGTTAAACAGTTGGCTAGCAGCCGTTAATTTCCTATGACTTTCTTCTTCCTTCTTTTCATACGCGTCTTGAGCAAGAGACGCTAAATCTTTTGTTAAACCGCTTAAATCCTTACGGATTTCTTTCCATTGATCCTGTTGCTCTAATTTCTTAACTGATTCATTATCCGGTTGAGGCTTATAGGGACATAAGTTCACTTGTATCTCTTTCAATTTATCAAGCATCGCACAAACAGCAAGAGAATCCGGATCTTTGTTAGCCTTTAGCTTCGTAACAAAATCAGTAAAATTTGAATTTGTAAAAAATGTATTGTATTGATCAATATTTTCTTTTGTGTCATCAATAATATTAAAATTAAGATGTGTAATTTTTTCATTACGCGAAGATGCTGCTAACAGATATTGGTAGATTAATGCCGCCAATACTCGCCCTTTTTCATTTCTACCAGCAGCCAACACTTTACCACCCTCAAGACTTGTTGCTCCATCTTTAGGATTAAGAAATCGCGTAGCCATTGCAGAATCATAACCACCAACAAATTGCGCGTGATCACCTAAAATCCCATTTGTTTTCATAAAGTCATAAAACATCCGACACATATAATCCCGACGGGTAGTCACATTAAGCGTGTTGGGAGAATTCATAATCGCTTTGATCTTATCTGTTTCTGCGATTAACTCGCCTGACAAAAGAGGAAGATCTTTCTCAAGCAACGAACTGATTGGCATAGCAATTAATAAGTACATGTTCTTTTGGATTTTCTCCACACACTCTTTAAGCGCTTTGGGTTGATCTGGTTTTTTATATATTTCACGCATAGTTTCATAAAAAATTTCATTGGCCGCTGCTTGTGGGATGGTAATGGAGTGTTTCTGCTCTGGGGAAAAATCTGCTTTAAACACGTCAACACATTGTCCGTTTTTTATTATATTATCTTTATCTTGTGGAGATAAAAGAGATTCCCCTTTATTATAAATAGCTTCAATCAACTCAGAGAACATTGCCTGATAATTTTTATCTTTTTTCAAGGCATCTACTACCATAGTTTCCACTGTACTGCGAAGCTGACTAAGAACCTTATCAATATCAACGATGTTAATAACGCTGCCTTCCGTTTTTTCTTCTATTAATGTTTGAAAGCACGCTAATTGAGATTGTTTTTTCAATCGAGCTTCATCATCTAACGTAATATTTTTAACATCTATTTTTAAAACATTTAACGGTTGTTGTGTTTGCATCCTATTTCCCCTGTTTGTAGATAACGGTTGTTTATTTTTTAAGGTTTACATTGCTATCACTCAGTATATCATCATATCATAAAATAAAAATGAGGCCATTATGAATCCATCTTTTGGAGTCTGCTTAGAGTGAAAAAAATCTTATTCTTTACACTGTTATTTGCTATATCCACTGTATTCGCGCTTGAACACACCATCAATTTAACGATTGCTTACAAAACTGTGTATTTTGCCGGTAAACCAAGAAAAGCAATCGCTGTCAATAATCAAATTCCTGCTCCCACTTTGCATTTTAAAAAAGGCGATCATGTCACGCTCCATGTGTATAATCATCTTGATCAACCTACCGCACTCCACTGGCACGGTATGCTTGTGCCGTGGCAAATGGATGGCGTGGAAGGAGTCAGCCAAAAAGGCATTTCACCAGGCGGTGTTTTTCATTATCAATTCACTCTACAACAAGCTGGTACCTATTGGTATCACGCACACGCAGGCCTGCAAGAACAGCAAGGTTTATATGGCGCCTTTCTCATTGATCCACCTAAGCTACCTCATTATCACTACAGCAAAGATTATGTGATTGTATTATCTGATTGGAGTAATACGGATCCCAATCAAATTCTGGCTAATCTTAAAAAAGAAGGTGACTATTATTCACCTCGATTTCCCTTGCAACCGTCATTAACCAAGTTTATCCACGATTATCAAACAGCATCTGCTGAAGAACGCAAAAATATCATTGCCGATTATAAAATGATGCAGCAAATGCGTATGAGTATCTACGATATCAGTGATGTTGCCTATGATGCATTTTTATTAAATGGGCAACCGAATTCTCATCCTTGGACTGCTCCTGTTAAAATAGGAGATGTTGTACGTTTACGTTTTATTGGAGCAGGCGGAGATACAATATTTAATGTCAAAATACCTGGCACATCCATGCGAATGGTACACGTTCAAGGTAATGATGTTACCCCTTATGAAATTAAATATTTCACTCTAGCACCAGGTGAAACATATGATGTATTAGTGAAAATTCAAAAAAATGATCCCTATATTATCTATGCAGAATCGATTGACACAGTAGGTGCTGCTTATGGCGCTTTAGTCACCACACCCAATCAGTTAGTAAACTATCGACAGATCACACCGTTTCCTGAACCCAAACCCGTCATGAGAAACATGATGACTTTAGTGATGAGCAATGAACATCATCATGCCTCTTCCATGAATATGGATATGCCAACTGAAACCACCATTAATGGTGATACGATATCGCCACCCAGCTCTTATCAAAAAACGATTGGAACGAAATATCAAAATCTCGTGGCTGCTGTTAAAACCAATGATCCGAATAAATCTGTCGATGGTGTAATTAAAATGGAATTATTAGGTTATATGGATCGATTTATTTGGTTTATCAATGGCATTCCAGAATATAAAGCGCGCCCTATTATTCTTGAACCCAAGAAACGCTATCGATTTATTTTTACTAATACATCTATGATGCATCATCCAATGCATATTCATGGACATTGGTTTATTTTGCGTAATGGGCATGGCAGCTATGATCCTTTGCTACATACACTCGACATTGCACCAGGCGCTACCGTCACTGCTGATGTTGATACAGATGCAAGCGGACAATGGTTTTTCCATTGCCATTTGCTCTATCACATGATGACGGGTATGTCGCGAACATTTCAATATTCAACATTAATTGACATCACTCAAGATAAAGCCAATCCGCAAGACATCGTTAAACAAACTGCTTATGATAATCGACCTATCGTGAGAGTCGATGAAGTAAGACCCATTGATATGGCGTTAGTTCATCATCCTATGGCGCATCCTCCTGGTCTCTGGCTTGCTAGCTTTTTCGATGTGGGTATCGATCCATTTCAACATGTTCAACAAATTACTTATAAAGGTTTATATGGTCCAGACTATAATAAACTTGAATTATTCACAAACGATGCAGAAATCAAGAAAGGCACTGTAGAAAACGCTGATATTGATATTTTTTATTGGCATCTCATCAGTCAATTTTGGGCAATGAAAGGTGGTGTGAATTATTTTTATCGTCCAGCAAACGCACCTTATTGGCAGCCAGGCATAGGTATTGAAGGTTTAATGCCTTATTTTATTGATACTGATATAAGAGGCTATTTTTATAGCGGCAGTGCTAAGTTAGATGCTGAACTTTCTCGTGATACACAGATTACAAACAATTGTTTCATAGGGGCAGGAATACGCAGCATTCTAGCAAGCAAAACAGTAACCCCCGCTGCAATCGGCAGCGGATTAAATCAAATGCGCTACATAATTAAACCCTATTATCGACTCATGCCTGGCATAAACATTTATACGGAATTTGAGCACACACAAGATTATGGCGCATTCAAACGATTGCAGCGTCTCACAGGCGAATCCGTGAGTGAAAATATTTTAACGTTTGGATTGGCTATTTTAATATAATAGGATCAAGTCTTATCCCATGTCTGTTTATTTTGCTGAAAGAGATAAATTTTTAAAAAGCAATGGCATAAGCGTATCTTCGTAAAAACTTTTTAATTGTGGATCTTTTATGTTTTTAGGAAGAACTTGAAAACCACTCGTATGTAAATTGTTATCTTCACAACTAAGCAGCTTCGAATAGTATTCAATAGTCGCATCGTTGTAAAGAATCAAATGGTATCTTACCGAAAGATCGTCTTCATTTTTGTATTTATCTTTTAACGTATTTTTTTCAAAAATACTTTCATAAGAAAATGTGACACGGCCTTTTTGTTTATCCTCAACACGTTTAAATAAATGACTTTCAATTATGGCTGTATATAATTGCAAAGCTTGATGATTAAAACCAGCGAGAAGTTCGTCACTCTTTTCTTGTTTTCTAAATAATGCATTCCGTAGCATGTACTTGCTCCTAAAAACTTATCTATTGTTATCGCGTCAATAAATAGATATTAACAATTTATCCTGTAAAGTTTCTCTTAGTACTTTCATCTCATACCTATTTATTATACAAATCTTACTAATAAGAGTTAAAAGTTTACATATTTAGAGACGAGGCTGCAAAAAATTTGCTACAATGCTAATGCGATGGAACTGATTTCAACTTAAACAAAGGTAGATAAAGTGAAAAAAAGCTTATTTCAAAATAAATTGTTTGTTAAAAAATACTCTCTAAGAGGTTATGGGGTCTTTGCAGGAAAAATGATAAGAAAAGGTGAAAAAATCGAGGAATGCTATATTATCATTACTCGAGGGAAAGACAAAGCGTTAGAAGATTATTATTTTGATGTAAATGGCAAAAACGCCATATTGACTGGTTACGGCATTATTTATAATCATTCAGATGAGCCCAATGCTGATTATACGCTTAACCTTAAAAAACGTATAGCAACTATTAAAGCAGAGCAAACTATTCGTAAGGGAGAAGAAATATTTATTTCTTACGGAAAAAATTGGTTTAGTAGTCGTAAATTAAAGCCAAAATAAACAAAGTCGCTCCCCAGAAAAAATAAAACCTGATGAAACACCGTTCCGTCAGATTTGCTAAAGTGTAATCAACTTAGCCAACAGATATTCATCATGTAATTCATCGTTAATTTTTATAGAGTGTATCTTTATACCTTCAATGTTAAAACCAAATCGTTCACATAGACTAACACTTTGTGTATTCTGTTTAATGACAGTTGCTTCTAACCTAATAATGTTTGTTTCCTTTGCATAGGTTATCAGTTTTTCTAATAATCCACTTCCTATACCAGCGCCATGATATTTTTTTAATATGCCAATGTTGCATTTCATAAGATGCGCTAAACGCTTTAGATGAGGGACTTCTCCACATATAAAGCCAATGATTTCTTTATGTTCATTTTCAGCAATGAAAACGATAGATTTTCCATCTTGATCAATCCGCGACAAATAGGATTTGATTGTATTCACATCATTCTTACGCTCGCCAGAATCATAGAGCAAATAGCAACTCTCCGTATCTAACTTTTTGATAAAATCAGATAGCGATTCTGCATCAGACATGTTTGCTTGATGTATTTTTATCACTTAAAGAACAGCCTCTAATCTTGTAAAACATTGCTTTGCGTGAGCACGATTAAAACCATACATGGCTTTAATTGCCATCAATTGAATCGAAGAAGAAGATCGCGCATAGATACGATCAATGATATGAAATGCTTGCTGAATATGAATGTTCGACGCAATCGATAAACAAGTAAGCAACGCTCTATCCATTAATCCCGCTGATAAATTATGTTTTCTTGGCGAGGGATACCATACAGCATTTTCTTCTGGATGATCTATATCTGAAATATTATTAAAAATATGAATAGATGCTGAAAGATCATGCGTAATATTATTTACATTATGTATACAGCCTGGCGTCAAATAACCAACCTCCCCCATTGCCGCTATAATAGCGCGCTCTTTTTTGAGTCGCTTCGGATGATCTAGCATTTGGTATGTATGAATATTTAAATAATTATGAAAAATCCCTGTTACGCTCCATGTTTTATGCTGATGCGGATTATTCTCATAAAATGCAGGCCAGAAAATAATACGAACAGAATATCTCAGTTTATCGTGATAAAAAATGGGCGGAGCATTCCAAGATTTCTCTTTATCATTCCATTCATCCATCGTATCCAGTATTTTCTCTATACAATGCAAACGAAATCCGTCTTTGGCTAGCGCTGTTTTTAAAAGATCACGCAGTGATTTAAGTTGATAAATCAATTCTTGATGATTATTCAAGATAGTGTCAATAGAATTATAAAATGATTTCAGCATATTTATACCTTAACTAAATTGCGTTAATTGAGTGATTGGATTTGATTTTAATTGAATGATGATCGGTTTTATTATTTTTAATAAACCCTGATCATGTGTCGCCAAAATCACAATAGCACTCTTAGATAACTCTTGAATTATTTCATACAAAAATTGATTTGATTCGCTATCCAATGCGTTCGTCGGTTCATCTAAAATAATTAATTGACTATCCCCTATGCCAAGCGTAGTAAGAAATAATTTTTTCTGTGTACCCAATGACATTTCATTAAACCGAGAATGCAAATGTGTAGACAATCTAAATCTATTTATCAACTCATAAATTTTTTCCTGGCTTTTATTTGCTCTTTTAATAGAAACAATAAAACTTAAAAATTCTGCGCCTGTCGCAGTTGGAAAAAATAAAGGAGCACTTGGTATATAAGTTAACTTTTGCTTATGTTTTTTCGATAAACTATTACCCACCCCATCCAAACAAATTGTGCCAGAATCAGGTCGCAACACACCTGCCAACATTTCCATTAAAACGGTCTTACCAATCCCATTTTTCCCTATCATAGCGTAGCAACCTTGCCTAAAACAAAAAGATACATCATGATATAAAGTTTTATCTCCTACTGATTTTGTTATTTTTCTTAATTCGAGCATTGGGTGCATAATATTATTCCGGTAGTAAATTAAATAGCATGTAGTTTATGTAAAAAAATAAGAACATTAAGCAAAATGATGAAAAAAAACCGTATCGATTTAATTTTATTTGAGGAAAATAAGTTATTGCTAAAAATACAATTGACATCAAAAGCGCTGTAATTAATGTTAAAATCTCACAATTAGGCTCAATAAATAGAGCCGCAATCACTATAATCATATTTAAAAGTAATGCAAAAAAAGCTACTCCAAAAAAATCTACTGTAAATAAAGCCATTCTTGTCATTGGAAGCGATGCAAAAAAATAAGAAAATTGATCTCTTTGGCTATGTATTCTTTTAAACAAATTACTCACAGTCAATGAGTTCAATAGCATAATAGATGATAAAATCAGCAGCAAGTGATTCACTTTACCAGCCATCAAAAAAACAGAAAGTAACAAGATCAACACAAGCATACAAAACATCATGCTTAATTGGGGAAGAATTTCTATCATATTTTTTATTTGTATTCTATAAAATGATAATGGCTGATAATAATCAGCACTTTTTACAAGACCCTTATTAAATAAAGAAAATTTCTTCCCGTTTTCTACATCACTTGATTCTTGATAACAGAAATACATGAGAGAAACAGTAAATAATATAATAAGAAATATAGCCATTATTTGCGACGTAGACTCAAGTAGTATACTAAAAAAAATCGCGACATTAATTAACAACGCGGGTACTAATAACGTATATTTTCTTTTTATCCACATAACCTGCAAGAATAATATTACTATGATAGTTAAAACACATTTTTCTATGATCAAGAAAATTTCTGCGTGTACATAATTTGCATTATAAATTGCCGCCACACCTGCAAACAATATTGGAACCCATAGAATCATATCAAGAATAAACAACATCATGACATCAACGATAAATTTTTGTATGTTTGAAATTTGCAATGATAAAAGATATTTTTTCCATGGTTGTTTAAAAAGAACTAATTGATGTAGCGCAACCCATAACAATGCAAACGATTGATACGTTGCAAGCGACACAACGATATACATCCTATTCGTTACAGGATAAGAAACCAAATTTTTGACTGGCCAAGCAAAAAAATGAAAAATATCTGTTAACGAAGATGACATCATTGCCATCAGAAATAATACGAACAGTTTATAGCGGATTAAAATATCTTTCATCACTCGTCCATACCATCGTATGTTAAAACGCAGCAAAGCGATTACCGCATGATTCTGATTAAAATTAATGGATGTCTTATTCATCATAAAATACAACTTTCATACCAGTAACGATACAATAAACGTTTCTCATCTTGCGCAAACAGAGTTCTTCCATGAAGCGCCTTGCAATTATCCAACAACAAGGCTTGTCCGGATTTTAATTTAAAGCGTAATTGATTATCGCGATTGTGCACATACCGAGTGATATAATCAAATAATTCGAATACTTGGTGAGTACACCACATTTTTTGCAAAACAGGAGAATAGCTAATGCCAATCTCGTTATTATCCAGTATCAACAAAATAGGTTTCTTTTCAATACCATAAACATTTTTTACCGTTACAGCATCTTGCTGCAATAATAGATCGATATCATCTCCAAAATGCTTTATCAATGCTGTATACAATGGTTTAAATGGAACCACAATGCTTTCTCCCCCACTTTGAGCTTGCAGGGAACAGTAAAGCGCAACATATCGAGGATATGCGGCAGTATGTCCTTCATCTGTATGTATGGGTTGAGCCAAGTGAGAATTAATATAAAATTTTGCATTATCTTCCGCTTGCACTTTAGCATAAGCTTGTTTGCCAAGATTTTTATCCTTAAATGGCTTTCCAAAAATAGCTTGGAGTATCGCTGTCACTTTTGCCTGATTTATGGAATCTTCATTCATAATTTGAATAATAGAAAACCCATCAGATAGTATGGATGATTTAACATAGGAACAACTCACATCATCTAAAGGATCAAAATGAAGAGGTTTATAATCACCAGCCAAACTAGTATTATATGCTTTTTCATTCACTAATTTACTAATAGATGAAAAATAATTTCTATCTACTTCTCTCATAATGGGGCCTTATTAATTGGAATATTCAGCAATGACCTTATTCAGCAAAGGAATAGAATCATTTAAAATAGATTGACCTCGCGGAAAAAACAATTCCACATGATCCAACAGGCTTTTTTTAAATGCCTCACAAACGTTGATGATACGTGAAGTATCACCATGATAAATTCCCTGATAATTTAATCCGGTTGATTGCCAACGAAAACATAATACCTCTACACCGACAATATAACTATGAAAAGCTAAATAAGCTGGAAATTTTGTACCGCCTAAAACATATTTCAACCCCGTTTCAATCATGGCCTCTTTATTATCTTTCCGCATGTGCTCATAACAACGATCATCCATAAAAAGAACCATATGTGTCATTTGATGAATAACAAGTTCAATAAAATCCTGCTCATTAAAATGGTCTTTAAAATCCATTGAAGAAAAACCAATTGTGTCATTCGTCGTGCCATTAGTATATGAAGTTAATTGATTTACTAAGATCAATTTAATTAAAAAACGGGCCAAGCCAAATATTACTGGATTTTTCGCTTCCAAATTACTGAATGCATTTTTAAAAAATCCATTTAATGTTCTTTTTTGTAGCAAAAAAGAATTGGAGGAAAAATGCTTTTCTTTTTCTACACAAAATTCGGGAGCTATTTTCTTTAAACCATGGAAATCAGTTAACTGAATATCGTCAGAAAAATGAAAATTTGAAAATATCGATTCTTTTTTTAGGAAACGATAATAGCATTCTTGCAATTTTTTATCAGACAAATCACCTGTTATGCCTGATAAGCCTAAAACTTTTTGAATCGAACGAGTAACTTCTTCAATGCCATTTATATAATACATGCTATTTCCTAATGGTATGATATTTTTTTACTATCTCGCGTACGAGGTAAACTTCATCTAATAATTCAGAAAAATTATTTAACTTTGCATCCCGCTCAATCACAACGCCATTTATAGATGTTTTTTGACAAACATATTCAAAAAGTTCCAACACTTCTTTTTTGACCCTTGAAGCATGCGTATCTACTAACATAGTATGCATATAATCGCACCCTGCTAAATGCACTTCTATGACACGCTCTAACGGCAACTGATTTAAAAAATCATAAGGATTATAGTGATGATTCATTGAATTAACATATAAATTATTGATATCGAGCAATAATCCACAATCAGATCTTTCAATAATTTCTTTAATAAAATAGGCTTCATTTAATTGAGTATTTGGCATGGAATAATAATAAGCAATATTTTCTAACAAAAACGGTTTTTTAGTTAATGCCATTATTTGCTTATTCTTACGCACAATACGTTCTATACTTTCATCGTTAAATTCAACCGGCATTAATGCTCTTATTTCTAATCCATCTACGTTTGTTATAGCAATATGTTCACTAAACCATGCGCAATCAACGCGATTCAGTGTGCGAGAAAGATCATCAATATAACGCTGGCTAATAGACTGATTCGCTGTTCCTACCGATAAGGTTAATCCATGCAAAACAATTGGAACCGATGTCAAAATATGATCTAGCAAGCTATTTTGTTTTTCTAAAAAAAATCGCTCTGTATTTATTTCAACGAAATCTACATCTTCAATATGTTGAACAATGTTAGCGGCTATTTCATTTCTATAATTTATGCCAACACCCAAACATAAATCTGGCTTTAAAAACATATTAATCCTTATTTTTACTCACAATAGAAATCACATCATTTGAAATCAAGTTATTGATAAAATGGATGCATATCTCACGATTTATATTCATTTTATTTGATGCCTCTTCTATCCAAGATAACAAACAGGAAGATTTAATCATTTTGGTTAACCATAATTCTCCATCAAATTTCAATTTTATCGTTCTTACTAAACCACTTATTCGGCTTTTTAAAAAAATAACATTTTCATTTAAATGGCTGGTGATTTTTTCCGATTTGTTAATGGAAGTAACTTGTTGAAATGTTGCAAGATAGTCTAATGCTGAATAATCAAATGATTCTTTAAGTAAACTTGGATTAAGCTCAGCTCGATATAAATCAAAATCTGCTTGAATAGAGTGCACGTTATATTTTTTAATATTTTCATTTATTAAAAATTTATATGTCGCTGTGCGATTTCTTGTTAATTCGTATTTTATAATCTGACTTATCAAATTATTATTTTTGTATTGTTCTAATAAGTAATTTAAAAATTGAATAGATTCTGCAAGAGGTGTTTCAGGAATTGTGTGAACTATTTTAAGAGTATCTAAATAATTTTCCCAATGATTTTTCAAATTCTCTTCTTGAATGAGTTTTGGCACGTATTGTATGGTCAGCAAAACTTCACGCCAACGCTTTTCCTCCATTAGAACAGAAGCTGATAATATTTTTTGACCTTGTTGATGGAAAAATTGGTTTAATAAACCTTCATCAAATAAAGACAAATTAAAATAGTCATGAATTTTATCAAAATGAGTGATGATCTTTTTAACAACTCTGGAGTGAGTTGCTAAACAGGCAAATACATAGTGTAAATTATCATAAGAAGTTAACATCATATTCATTATAGTTGGCCAAAAACAGCGCCTTTGGCCAACTCTCCTTATTTATAATTAAGCACAACCAAGACTATTGCAGAGCATGTCCTCGCTTGAACCGTTTTCTTCTATAATGTCCATCAACATCATTTCTTCCTGGTTTTCTAGCGTATTACTTTTTGTTTCCATATTGTTCTCCTAATTTAAAAATAATTTTTATTTCTACGCATTGCTATTTTTAGGGGATAAATGAATCCGACTCTTTCCCCGAAAAATGCAATTATTTTTGCTGTATCACGCATTCTTTTTGTTTAAACCTATTTTTATTTTTTAATGCAGATAAATTTGCAATCATTTTTATTTTTATAACGCTTGTTTTGGAAAAACCGATGACTGACCCAGATCAAAAATACTTAAAATCTTTATTCAGATTTGAATGTGTTTAATAGCTTTATAGGGACTCGCCCATCTAAGGCTCTAGATGCGGCTTACGGGGGGAAAAGCAAAATTAATGTATTATCCTATACTAAAAAATAGTAATAATCAACTTTACTCTGTACACGACAAAAATAAATTTTGTCATCCTGAG
>AMFJ01019246.1_pt1 | contig 12346 bp, 15 predicted proteins | sample 427208 | NCBI WGS metagenome assembly AMFJ01 (sample SAMN02954298, study PRJNA114691) | groundwater metagenome | biome: aquatic; feature: subsurface aquifer; material: sediment; isolation source: subsurface aquifer sediment | place: USA: Rifle, CO | collected 2008-08
ATTCTGATTCTGATTCTGATCCTGATTCTGATCCTTATCTGCAAGACAATCCTCAGAAAGGGTTTCAGGAAATGTTTGCAGAGTTTCTAAACGGTTACGAAACGGTTTCTCGAGACGGTCACCATACTTCAATAAACCCTTAACTAAGGGTTTAAATACGGTTGAATGAGTAGGTACTCCCTCAAATAATTTATGAATACCAATCCCTTGACGAGAGTTTTGTATAGGGTTCCATTTCAAGAAATCATGGATAACTAACCATCCTGTTTGTTCATCACGCGTTAAAAAATCAATATCTGCTAATTCATGAAAGGCTTTCTTAACAGTTTGAATATCCCATCGCAAGTCTTCCGTAATGTAACCATCAGGCAAACGGAAACATCCCAGCATATTACTATGCGGACATGTTAATAAATAAATTGCCAATACTTTAGATTGATCTGATAATGCTTGAATTTGATTGTTTCCCCAAAATGAAACGTGAATTGAGCCGTAGATTCGCATGTGATTTCCTTAATCCAGTATAGATAATAACGGGCGTAGTGATGCGAAATCGATTGTCAACTATTGACTATCGAATATTCACTTACGCCCATTTAATTGCTTAACGTGTGATGTATGTAAATGAACGTTTAATTTTTCTTGCATAAGCGCTCAATCTGTTTTGGATTTTCGATCGAATACTATCTTCTGGAGATAAATTAAGCAGGCGTCTTTCAAACACTTCTAATCTATCGACTTGAACATCTTTATCAGCATCAATTCCAATACTAACGATACCATTTTCACATCCTAACACTTTCACGATGGTTTCTGCATGTTTACCAATTGTAATGGATTGACCACATGTGCGGCGTAAAACTAACATAATCATGACCCTTTTATTTATTCAAAAATAGCTTGTCCTCCTTAAGCAAGCATAGGCTTGCATATGTCCTATTGAGAACAAATTCTCATATTTCACTAAATATGTCAATATTTTTATCGTCATTTTAAGCTAGACATAGAGAATTTTTTCTCGTATGATCACTTTCGTGCATTGCAGGAGAAAAATAAAATGACAACTATAATACGATTAGGAGCACGCATCAGAGCGGCACGCAAGGCAGCGGGATTTAAAACAGCAAAAACATTTTTAAAGAAACACAAAGTGCCTGCTTCCACTTATTCGCAGCACGAATCAGGGGCACGCACACCAGATGATAAGGCATTAAAATTTTATAGCAAAGTGTTTGATGTCGGTTTCGATTGGTTGAAAAATGGAAAGGGGCATCCTTATAAAAAAACAGACCCTGCAAAAAAAGCGATCTTTGCTGAAGAATCTTTTGAAATCAAGCAAATCAATAATAAAAATCTTGATATCAAATTATTAACAGATATTATTGAACAACTATTCAAAGAAGCGAAAATTTTTCATGCAAGTAAATCAGCAAAAGGGATCGCTAACAAGGTGGCAAAAATGTATTCCAAAAATACCTAAACTTACCCGGGTTCATACTGATTAGCCAATGTTTTATTGAGGAAAACCATACTTAAAACATATCCAGAAAAAATAATAAAAAGAGAAAATGCGATCCCAATCAATGCATGAGGCAATCCAAATGTATGCACTAGCACACCGCTTAAATAGCCCCCCAATGCTTGCGACCCCGCGAAACAAACACAATACATACCAATGAGTCTTGATCTTACATCAACAGGAAATTCCGATTGCAAGATACCATTAAATACAGAAACCGCGATCGACCAAGAATATCCAAACAACAGCATAATCAAAGCCAGAGCGCTAAACGAAGATACTTGTCCAATAAAGAAAATAACAATGGCAGATAAAAACAATGTAACAGTTGTTAATTGATGGTCTGCTAATCGTTTACGTAAATAATAAATGCTATATGCATTTAAAATAGCGCCTATGCCAGCCATACCCGTCAGTAATCCTAAGTTAGTGTCAGGCAATTTGTTGTAAACAATGATGATATACGGCAATAATGCCCATATGCTCGATGCGAATAAGAAATAAAAAATTGCTTTCAGAAAAACAAATTTGATTTGTGGAAATTTTTTGTAAAGAAAGAACCCTTCTAAAAATCCATTTCGCACCTGTCGAAAAGTAACCTTAGTACGATTTTCTTTGGGTAATAATTTTTTATTTAACACAAAAATAGCTACCACAAACGAAATCCCATTTAAAATAAACAAACAGGCTGGCCCTAATTGTGAAAAATAATACCCTGCAATGGCAGGCCCGATACATCGAGAAACATTAAAACTGAGATTGTTTAAAGCTGCCGATTGTTTAATTTCATGTGACGGAACCAAAGTAGACGACGTTGCTTGCCATGCCGGTTGGTTAAAAGCCAGTCCAATATTTAATAAAAACGTCGTTGCGATCAATAAAGAAGGCGTCATGCTGTCTGCAAACGTAATCATTGCCATACTAAATGCAACTATTGCCATTACAATTTGAGCACCTATGACTATGGATTTTCGATCAAAAAAATCTGCTAAGACACCTGCTGGAATAGAAAATAAGAAAATAGGCAACATGGATGCGGTTTGCACCAAGGTAATCAATATAGTAGACGTCGTTAACGTGGTAATAAATATAGAAGAAGTTACTGTATGCGCCCACGTGCCCACATTTGAAAAAAACATGACTAGCCACACTGCGCGGAACACTGAATTTTTAAGTGGACTGTAAAACATTATGTCGTTTCCCATTTAGCATGATGATAAAACCAAGAAATTACCGCGTTAATTTTTTCTTGAATTTCAAGCTCATTGTCCCCCGCTAACAAAAAATTTGCAATTTCATTATTGCTCATTTGCATTTTCCGATAGCTATTTCCTGCTTTACCCCTTGATTCATAGCGTAAAACTCCATTCAAATTACATTGCTGTGGAATATCTAAAAGTTTACCCTCTTCCGGCGGAATAAGAACACGAGCTGCAATATGCGCTTTTTTACTAAATAATGTGCCCTGCTCTGAAAAAAATGGCAACCCGCATTCCGCACGAATATATTCCATTTTGATATCTATCCCCTGCTGCAACATAACTTCGTCATTAATTCCGTTACCACCTAATCTACATGCTATTTCACAAAGTCTGATATTTCCATGTTTATCGACAAAAAGTTCAATATGAAATAATGAATTTTTCGGCAGCGGAAACACCGATTCTAGTAAATGATAACCAAATTGCAAAAGTTTATTTTTTAAATGATTATCACTACTTAATGTATAACTTCCTAAATATGCACCATTAACAAACGCTAAACAATTATTAATATATTTAGCAACACTCATCACTGTGACTTTTCCATTCAACTGTAATCCATCTAAATGATAAATTTCAGATTCGATAAATTCTTCTGCAAGTAAATCTGAATAGCGGCTAGTATCACTAATAAGACCTGAATTCAATAGATCACATAATTCGAGTTCATTTTTAATCACGAGAGTATTTAATGAACCCCTTCCCATAATAGGTTTAATAACAATAGGGTAACCTACTTCTTCAATAAAATTTATTATATCAACCGTGTCTTTAATACACTTAAATTTTGGCACAGCAATATCATATCGCTGCGCGTATCTTTTCATTGCTATTTTATCTCTGAACAAAATAGCGTTTTCTATTGATTGTCCTTCCACGCCTAATTTTTCACGTAGATTAGCTGCTCGCAAAATATCGGCTTCCGCCATAGGTATAATACGAGAAATTTTATATTGTTTTGCTAATTCAGTAGCTCTTAATCCTATCAAATCATTCGTGGCATAATTTTTAAAAAATTCAATGTGCTTGAATATTTTCCCATTCCAATCTTGCATTAAATCACAATAGCTTTGATTGTCACCCGCAGTAAATAAAATCATGTTCTTAGAACCCGACTTTATCCAAGTTTCTTTTAACGTTGAGGTAATGACCTTTTCCGGAGCAAGCAACAAGTGCATATTATGTTCCTATTAATTGAAATTCATTTTTTACTTCTAAAATATTTTCCACGACCTTCTGAGAAATTTGAAATGCGTGTTTTATATTCAATGCTAAAACGCTAGTAAAGAAATATACCCCTGATGTAATCGATCCAATCGCATATAAATTATCAACAACCTTGCCGTGATTATTAATTACAGCGGAAGTAGAAAAATCTACTTCTATACCTCCAAACTCATGTGCCATCACTAATCCGGATAACAAAACATTGGAAATAAGAGAAGATTCCATATCTTCCACTTTTAACGGTGCGCCTGTCGCATTGACTAAGTAATCTATGTGAATAGCGGTATTATTTTCTAAACATTTTATTAAAAATTTTCCGCTTTCATCTTGATATGAAGGAATAGATTTTGTCCTAATGATAGAAAGCTGATTTTTTTCTAATAAGTTTAAAATTTTTTCTGCGTTTTTCCTTGGTATACCAACCCGATAAGATAACCATTTACTTCGATAGTTATGCAAGAACCATTTTTTATCTTTGGTGGATAGCTTATTCCAAATGAATTCAATTATATTATTGCCATCAAGAAACAAAGCATCCCATGTTTGTCTGATTTTTTGCTCATATTCATTTAATTCATGGCGTAAAAATTTGATTGGATCTATTGGTCTTTTTAACCATTTATAAAAATAAGATTTTTCACCATTATAATAAGATGCTAAATCAGAAATGATCTTCATAATATTTTTGAGAGTGATCGGATAATCATCGTGCATATTTTTTATAACTGTTTCATCAATTACTTTGATGCACCTTGTAGAATTCGTAGACTTAATGCTAGGTAAGAATTTGCTTCTCGATAGGAAATAAATTTTTCCTTGATGCCCATGCTCTGTTAAAGAAATTGCAGCATCAATAGCGCTCAATCTTGAACCTAATATCCCAACTGTTGCATTTTTATTAATAGTCGATACGAGCTGAGTTGTTGGATAAGGAGAATTATAAAAATTTTCATATTGATTAAATTGTTTAAATTTACCGCAAGGTATATGGCCTACAGTCAATATAACGTAATCCATATTTTCAAAATTATTTTTTATTGTGCATATATTATATTGGTTTTTTTGCAATTTAACATCGATAACTTCGTCTCTAACAACATTCACAACAATATTATTTTGTTTTGCATGAGACATGATCTGCAAAAACGTATCATTCAGATAAAGACCAAAAATAGAACGGGGTAAATAACAATTCGTGTCAAGCAAATCATAGTTAGGATATAAGTTTTTGATTCTTTCCTTATTATCTTGTATCCATAAATAAAAATCGTCTTGTTTATTATGTTTAACTGACATTTTATCAGAAGCTCTATTTAGTAGATTGCAGTCATAATCAAAATTATAAGGCAACCCTCTGGCTATATCCGAAGATTTTTCAAAAATATAAATACTCACAAGCTGACTAATATTTTTTTCAATGCAATCGGTAATAAAATGTGAAAAAAACGACGTTCCTGCTGCGCCACAACCCACGATACCGATCTTTATTTTTTTCATAGCTTGTCCTAAAAAATGTCCAATTAATATTTTTATTTATTCCCATACGGTATTATCAGAAAACCATTTATCTACATAATGCAATCTTTCTTGAATTTCTTTTTCAGAGCACCCCTTCACTATAAAAGTTGCTACACAGTCAGTACTTTTATTGGCATTTTTATAGCTTGTACCTTCCTTACCTACATGACGATATTCAAGCACCCAATCAGGCAAGGAGCCTTCAGCGAATTTCTTTAAGATTGCTGATCTTGGCGTAATCAATATCCAACCAATTAAGATATTAGGTTTATTGGGAAATACATAAGCAGACGGATAAAAAATGTTGCACTGCGCTTTTATCCAATGTTCATCAATATCAAGATCGAAAGCTAAATTCAGGGTTTTCCGAACTCTACCTCCGCCAGTTCTACTTGCTATTTCGCACAAGACCAACTGATCATCTGGTGTATGAAACACTTCAGCGTGAAATGTTGAATGTTCAGGCGTTGGCATAGCTATTAATACTTTTTTTGTAAAATCGATTAGCCGATCTCTTAATGGATTATCAAATTCCAATAGTTGACTTTTTAGAGATTGATTTTCTTGGTATGCTAAACAACTTGTTATATATTTTGAAGGATAAATGAATCTCACTTCATTGTTAATTACAACACCGTCGATATGATACATTTCCCCATCTACAAATATTTCAAGTAATTTATTTACAAGATTAAGTTCAGAAATATTTTTCAACTCTTCCATGCTGTTTATTTTTATTGTGCCAAACGAACCAGAAGCATCCACTGGTTTTACAATCAAAGGAAAGCCATAAATTTCAGCAAATTCTATCGCGCTTTCCATTTTATCTATTAAACAAAATTCTGCTATAGGAATATTTTTCGAAAATAATATAGATTTCATTTTAAACTTATTGCGAAAAGCTGACGCTTGATCATATGTCTGCCCAGGAACATTGAATTTATCCCGTAATAATCCTCCTCGGATTAAATCACATTCTGCTTTTGCGATAATTCGGTTAATTTTTTTATTTTTTAATAGTTTCTCTGCTTCAATAATTAAATCTTCATTATTTTCGTAAGGCAAAAAACCTTTTTTATAATGATAGTCTAAATTTTGCAAATCATAGTCAGCCGAACATAAAAAATAAATTTCCTCATTCAAATCACTTAGCCATCTAGAATAAGGAATGTCCTTTCCTCTTGAATTACTTAAAACAAGTATTCCCATATTTTCCTCACCTTGTTACAATTTCATCATTTAAAAAATTCAAAATTTTTTGAGTAAGCAAACAAAAAAGTCCTATCATTATCTGTTCATCTGCCGCTTGCTGTACGCACATAAAATAATTATATTTTTTTGTTTTTTTAAACTTAGCTATTTGTTTGTTTTTCAGAGTTAGCCATTCCTCATAAAGTAACTCTGACAACGAGTGTATATTTGCTACGTCTTGAATATTTTTCATTTCTAGCTTCTTGATCTTTCTTGCCAAATGCACTATCCCAGTTGTTTTTTTGCTGTTTTTTGTTCCTCGCATTAATCTCCACCTCATTGAATTACAATCGTCCTAGCGTATTCCCTCCTGGCATCAATCTTTAAGATCATTAAGAGGACGCAATATTGTCACTATAATGTCGATATGTCAATGCAATTGAATATATTTTTGTTAAATATCTACAACTAGGTGATTTTTAATGTAAATTTACGGTAAAATACGGTTTTATGGATAATATAATGTCGATATTAGGTAGACACGCTAAAAAAATACGGCTAGAATGGCCACACTCGAGGATCAAGAAGAATTAACTCAAGACATGACAACATTTGACAAACTTTGTGACAACTTAAACTTATTGATGGCGGAAGCTCATATTAGCGCTGACGAATTATCAAGACGCATTGGTATACCTGCTAGTACAATAAAAAAAATACGGAATCGTTATAATCCCAACCCCACCCTGACCACCTTGATCCCTTTAGCCAACTACTTTACTGTCAGCTTAAATCAATTGGTTGGCCTTGAACCATTACCTGATTCACGACGCAAAGGGCAATACAAACAGCCCATCGAATCAATTAGAAATATTCCTGTTATTTCATGGCACGAAGCTATTTCTTGGCCTAACTCTAAGGGAAAATCACATCCAACTATTAACACAAGCTATGAATACAGTAAAAATGCCTATGCATTAATTGTAGAGGAAGAGGATTGGGAAAATCTTAGCCAAGGAACCGCACTAATCATTGACCCCTCAATCAAGCCGGAACATCGTGATTTTGCTATCGCATATAAAACGGGACAACCTATTCCTTCTCTAAAGCAATTACTTTATGATGAAGGCCAAGCCTATCTAAAACCTGTTGTTCATGGATATAATATTACTTCTTTATCTGCAGATCACTCGCTATTAGGCGTTGTTGTAGAATATAAAAAACAACTAAAATACGGCTCTGCAATAGAACAGACAACGGAGATGTGAGATAACGAAAATGAATATTAACAACGAACACTCAACCCTAACTCCTCGAGAAAGTTTCTTAATGGGGTTATTGAATAGAATTATCAAAGAATACAAGACATTGATAGATTTAACTCGTCGTCATAAACCGTTTAAAATAGTTGAACTCATTGAATTATCAAATATTCCGGGTGAAACAAAATTTGCAATCCAGCTCACCAATAAAAATTCTGTTTTTATATTATCCGCAGCAGAAATTATTAATAACAAATATAACTTGAATGATTTTAATGCTTTTCATGCAGAAATGATCCGTCAAGCCAGTATGGGAAATTTAGCTAATTATCTTAATTTATCTGACAAAGAATCCGTGTTTCATGTTACTTCTAAAAAATACGATCGAGAAAAACAACAACATGTTTTTACAATTGCATCCAAAGACCAAGTTGAACTTGTACGAACAGCCGCAGAAATTGCAAAAGACAAACAATTATTGGCAGGAATGAGCTTCCGCGACATTTACGATATTGGATACACCCAAGGGAGCGAATCGATTGTAAAAGAAAAAACCGCGCTAATGTTAGCGAAACAAGAAAAATAAGAGTCTATTTATCAACAGAATTATAATTTGGAACGAAACTTCGACCCATCATTTTTTGTAGATGATTCAATTAGCTCATTTACTTCTTGTGCTGTTACAATAACTGATCTTCCTTTGGTAAGCGTTCGTGTAATATGCCCTTTGCCCGCAAGATCCGTCGCAAATAAAACATCGCCCGATTTGAAAACGCGCTTCTCTCCGCCGCTAGTTTCGACCTCGACTTCCCCCTCCAAATAAATAATATATTGTGGCTGGGGTGCGTTGTGCCAATCAAAAGAAGCACCTTTTTCAAAATGACGAAACATCATTCCTGTCACCGGATATTTTTTTGAATAATCACCCAATGGCTGTTTTGTTTCAATGCCCGCATCTACTTCTACAAAATAAGACTTATTATCTTTGCCTGTATATAACTTTATAAATTTCACTGCCGTTTTCCCCAGGTGATTTATTTATTCAAAATGATGGCATTGCTTATTGGATCTTGTTTTTTAAATACGTTTTCATTCAAACTTATGCTAAATGGATTAAAATTAACGTTAAAATCATATACGTCAATTCCTTCAATTCGCTTTAAAAGAAACGCTAAAATAGCAGAAGGAACGACAAGGACAGGATTCAGAATAACCTTAACCGCATAGGATACCGCCATCAGATGCAATAAATTTGATAAAGGAACCACACCCAAAAATTCGGTAACATAAGCAATAATAGTAAATACTAATTCACCAATTGCAGAAGCACCTAAGCTACGTAACCAAAAATATTTTCCTTTTAGTAAAATTTTCCATTTTGAAATAGCATAAGCGTTAATAAATGCGCCGCACACAATAGCAAGAAAACTTGCGAGTGCAACTCTAGGTAAATTACCTAAGACTTGGTTGTAAGCTTCTTGATTTAACCAACCGCCAGGAGAAGGAACTGCAATTAACGTAGTACATGTAAATGCAAAAATAAATTGGCAAATAATCGCCATCCAGATAATCTGTCTAGCTATCTTATATCCATATACTTCTGCAATCACATCACCCATGACAAACCAAAGCGGCATCACCAAAGTTGATGCAGAAGCAGAAAAAGGACCCAAAGAAATAATCTTATAAATAAGAACAACTGTAATTAACTTAACTGTCATATACAGCATCGTTAATAAATTTAAATACTTATATTGCGCTTTCATATACAAACACCTTCCAGGGACTGTATTATTTTGGCGCATTCTACCTGGTTTTAGAGCGATGCACAAATGGCGCGATTTTCAAAACAATTCCTTTTGCATTATGGATTAAAAGATAATTATTGACTATTACATATCACTCATAAATAATGGGCGCCCTAGAATTGTACAATTTATCTAGTAAAAATAAGACTCGCATGAATATAGAGTTACGAGACTACATTAAAGAAACTATCTTTAAAGCCTCTCTCAATCCCTTTGCTCATTAATTATTATGAACATATGCTTTGAAAGGCACGACAATATTATTAGCAACTACTTCTACAGTATGAAGAAAAAACAGGTTGCAAAAATGAACGAAGTAATTATGTCTAAAAAAAATAAAAGCTTAGTAGTAAAAGCAAGCGAAGGAGATGCCTTTTGGCAACCAGGCACTATCAAAGGTAACTGCATTGCCATTAAAGTGAGCCCGTGGAACATACCGCTTACGGGTCATACTGTTTTTTTGCATGAATTACCGAAAAATGGCACCGTAGGAGAACATGCTCACGAAAAAGAAGAAGAAATTTTTATTTGTCTTGAAGGGAAAGGAACAATCACCATCGATGATAAAGATTTTTTATTTAGACAACATGATGTTGCATATATTGCACCTTATAGCAAACATAAAATCCGCGCGACAAGCGATTCTCCATTGAAATATATGGTTATCATCTCACCTACTGGTTTAGAAGAACGTTTAAAATTAATGGGAATTGAACGAAAAAGCCTGAATGAAGCACCGCCCGAACCCTTTGATTCAAATATCGGAAGACAAGATACACATGGCGTTATAAAAAGATGAATATAACGAATACACTTCGCGTATTTACTTAATGAGCCTTGAGTCACTCTCTTATCGGGGAAAATACCTGAATTTTCATTATTTACGTTGTGTAACTTCACCTGACGCTACCCAATGTTGATGGTGAGATACATCGTAAATATCCCAATCACCTTTCATAAATTTTTCATTCTTAACTTCAAATAAAAGCCAAGTCAAAAATTTTGCTGCTGTTGCAGGTGGTAATAATTCATCACGTTGAAAAAAACCCCTAAAAATATTTGCCGATGGAAATACATCCAAATTATATTTTCTTAATTCTTCTTGAATGCGTGTATCAACAACACCTGGCATAGCGCTTCCACATACGATGCCTTCGCTATTCAACTCGGCATTACAATATTCTTTCCACATAAATAAGCTGGCTTTTGAAACACCGTAAGAAGTCATTCCTATAAGTGCTGCATGCGCCAAACCAGTTGAAATATTTAAAATACGTCCACCATTTCTTAAATGCGGCAATAATAATTTAGTTATAAAAATAGGTGCTTTCACGTTTGTTAAATAATGCTTATCCCATTCTTCTTCAGAAAGATTAACAAGCATTTGTGGAGCAGCAACACCTGCATTATGTACGAGAAAAACCCCTGTATCTTTTGCATCAAGCGCATTGTTAATTTTGAGCTGATCTTCATTTTTTGTTATATCTGCAACAACAATTTTAATATTTTGAGAATAAGATTTTTGTAATTCTTCCAATGCTTTTTTATTGCGTCCGACAGCTATTACATTATGATTTAATGCTGCTAAATGTCTTGCTAACGCTTCCCCAATACCCGAGCTGGCACCCGTTATAATAATTGTTTTTGTCATGGTATTTCTCACGTCTCGGATAAAATGGTTTCGTATTATACAACACAAGGATTTGAAGGCAACCAGCGAGACTAAAAAACATCATGCCTTGGTGCCTATTTTACAACCATGCTTGACAAAGCGACATCAATTAATGAGAATTGATTCTCATAGGACTTTGCTGTACATCACGGCAGCTAGAGGACGATTATAATTCACTCTGAGGCAAAGTATGTATAAAAATACTCTTACAGAAAAAGAAGCATCTGAATACATTGGAATGAGCAGAAGTTTTTTACGTCAGGATCGCATGAATGGTTATCGTGTTAACAGAACCCCTGGCCCTACCTTCATGAAGCTAGGCCGCGCCATTCGTTACCGCAAGCAAGATTTAGATGAATGGCTCAATAAGCATCGGATGCTACGTACCGCAGTATAAAATAATGAGCCGTGGAAACACGGCTTTTATCAATTCTTGATGATAATTTAATGATCTTTCTGGTTTAATTTCTGCTGCAGTTTTTTAATTTTTGCGAGCGAAAGTCCAGTCACTTTTTTAATAAAATCTGGCTTGAGACCTTCTTTTAATAAATTTTCTGCTACTTTTTCAACAGCTTTTTTCATTCCCTGTTCCATGCCTATTTGTTCTGCAGTGGTAATGTACGCCATCTTGACACCCTTTCATTAATAACAGACCTAATCTATTATTGTCTACCTTTTAAAAATCTACAGACCAACCCTACCATTTTTTCTTTCTCTTTGGGTGCACTTTCAGCAATTAAAAGAGTCATCGCAGTTAAGGCAGGCGGCGTAATTTTTGTAACATCTAAAATTTTTGCCTGGCGCAAAAACCACACAAAAGCATATGCGCCACTGCGTTTGTTGCCATCCACAAACGGATGATTTTTTACTATGAAATAAAGAAGATT
>AMFJ01005771.1_pt1 | contig 12343 bp, 13 predicted proteins | sample 427208 | NCBI WGS metagenome assembly AMFJ01 (sample SAMN02954298, study PRJNA114691) | groundwater metagenome | biome: aquatic; feature: subsurface aquifer; material: sediment; isolation source: subsurface aquifer sediment | place: USA: Rifle, CO | collected 2008-08
TTAATTTTTTGAAAATATATTTTAGTTTGTTTTGAAGATAATTTTTTGCTACAATTGGAAAGTAAAAAATAACTTCAAAATAAAAAATGGATAACAAAAAAATTTCTACCATCTTAGGAACAGTGCTGATCATAATTTTTGCCGCCACAGCCTTGGCGTTTGTGCTGGTGTATGAAAATAAACAAAGCAAGAGTGAAATTAATAATAATGTGGCAGTGATTTCGGAAAATCTGCAGCCAGAAGAAAATAAAAAAAATGAGACAGAAAACAAACAAAGTCCTGAAGAAGTCCAAAAAGAACTCCAGACTTTAAACTCTGAGGATGGAAATATTACTTATACAGCGATAAGTAAGGAGGATTATCATTCGATGATGATAAAGAATGATAAATACAGCATGGGACTAATGCCTACTTCCAAAACACAATTTATAAAGTATGAAAATAAAAATCTAGGAATTTCTTTTATTTATCGTGGTAATTTAAAATCTTACATTAAAGAAGTCAGTCCAGGCAAGCTACAATTTATTGACTATTCGTATAATAAATACTCAGCAAATCCACAAGACTACATCGAAATATACAGCAAAAAAACTTCCGACACCCTAGAAGAAGCTGTTAAAAAATTGATTGTTCAGAAAGGAGCAGATCTAAAAAAGTGTGAAATAAATATGCTTCCAGATTATATGAATGGACAGGCTATTAATGTAATTTATAACAAGCCGTTCGTATATGACAAAAGCAAGTGTTTAGCAAGCGATCAAGGTCCGATATGTCAAACGAGACAAATGGATAAATATAGCAAAATTGCTTCTAACAATTGCTCTGTTTTTGAGAGAAGTTGGTTTTATAATTATTTTATCTATCAATCAGAGAATACAACAAATAAAATTGTTTTCATTAGGCACGTATCTGGACTTGATGCCTCATCTTGGGATCCGTCAACAATTAAACTCAGCAACTGATATGTTACTTATAATATCCACGTCTTGAAAAAAATAAAAGGACAGGAACTCGTTTGAGTTTCTGCCCTTTTTGTTCTTATCGACACATTGGTCGATAGTTTGAATTATTGTGCTCTGGAAACCTTCCAATGATCAAGATTTCTCACTCCGTCGCTAAATCCAGCCTTGTGAATCTTGCCGTCAGAACTGGCATTAGCATCCAAGACACTATATTCAGTGTAGATTAGGCCATAATGATTATAGTTAGATAGATACTGCACAAAAGCATCTCCTTTCCTTACAAAATTGGAAAGATTGCCTGCATTATCTCGAGTCACTTGTCCGGCATCTTGATCATAGAAATACTTTTCAGTCCCACAGTTTTCTGGACCGAACTGTCCGAGATATTGACTATGGTAAATCAAAATCGATCCACCAAAATCCATCATTTGATCATTTTCAGCTATGCAATTATGGTCTGAATCAACAAAGCCATTGCTCCAACTACTCCTAATATCAGGATCTAGATACATAAATCCTTTATTTAAGATGGTTTGAAGGTAGAAATTTACCAAGGCTTTGCATTGCCTTTCTCTTTTTACAGTGCCATATGGGATGCTGCTTCCATAGTTTACATTTCCAACAGTGCCTACATCATCCACCGTCTCATAAAACTCCGGATACAATGCTTTCACATATATATCCAGATAATCATTGGAATCGTCATTGTCATCCAGAAGCGCGTCCATCCCGGCGAAGAACTCATCAGAATTGGCCGGCTTTTTAAGAAAGACAATAGAGAAACTGCTATTGATCGGAGTAGTCTCTTCTTTCGGAGTCACTTCCAAGGTGTATGTCCCGGCCTCCAGGTTTTGCTTTCGATACATGAAGTTATACTGCTGATGACCATTGGAATCCCCTACGTTTCCAATATCTTTGTAGTCATCGGAGTACTCACTGCCGTTTTCATCCAAAACAGCTCCGCCATAATAATTCAACACTCTGGCCTTGAGATCTAAAGCGCCTCCGGAAAGAATGGCTATGGAAGCTGCCTCTGGCAGAGTGAACGAATACAGATTCATTCTTTCGGAAGAAAAAGTCTGATTTTTAAGAGAAGACTGGGGCGTTATGGTTTTAATGAAAAATGCATCCACACTCTTATCCCCATCCATATTGATAGACAAAGTTTCTCCGGAATAGGCATTGTTTTCATATTCCCATCCATCAGAAGCATATCCGCTAGCTGGAGAAGCTGTCAGTGAAACTGTGCCTGAACAACTTCCCATACACAAGCCATTGTTACAGGTGAGACATGGGGGAAGGCTTGTAATAGTCCCTCCGCCTGTAGGATTGATAGTGACATAGAGCTGATGATAGGTGGAAACATTCGCCCCCTTAAAAAGAACAGTGCTGTTGTACTGATATATATCAGTGTTGGTATAGACCGTGCCGGGATCTATCCTGGTTCGGTAGCATTGGCTGCATACCCCAAAACTAACTCCATTGGGATATTCAGTGGCAACATAATTATCCGCGCTGGTTTGGGTTTGAGAAAGAAATCTTACCGCTTGTGACGTATGATCGACCCCAATACTGACTACTCCGGTGGGAGGAGTGCCGTAAACAGAACCTGTCAGGGCATAAATATTAAAAGTAGGCTTTTTATTGTAATACCAGATATCTTTGATATTTAAAAAACCTCCGCAAGAGGAAGTGTTTCCACTTTTAGCCAAAGCGTTGGTATAGGTCACTCCGTTATAGCTAAAAGGGAGCGTAGGAGGGAACGTTGGGATGTCATTGGCAAATATGGCACTAGGCAGAATAAAACTTAAACAAAACATCAACAACGGAATGAGCTTTCTTTTCATGAATAATTCTCCTTGATTGAGAGTTTTTGATTCGTTAACTGGCAGTGGATCTGCAGATTAGTTTAGATATTAATTTCAAGATCTCCTTTCGGTTGAGATTAATATTGAGTTGTTAAACAACTTTTTAAGGCTAGCAAAAAAAACGGCTTGCGTCAAGCTTAATTTGCTAAATTTGGCGAGTATTCTAATATATGTTAGAATAGAAAAATGAAAAAAACAGTTTGCGGGCAAAAAAAAATGAAAAGCTGCCGATGCGTGGAAGACGCGCATAATTTTTTGCAGGCTCTGGCCAACGTAAGCCGGTTGAAAATATTGTCCATCTTGCAAAATGGTCCGAAGTGCGTGTGCGAGATCGTGTCTGAGATAGGAATTTCCGACAAGCTGGCCTCGCACCATTTGAAAAGACTCAGAGAAGCGGGGCTTTTGGAAGAAGAAAGGGATGGAAATTTCATCCGCTACAGCTTGGACGGAAAAGAAATAGAAAAAGGCAAGAAATTTTTAAGTGAAATAATCAAATAAAAATGAATATGAAAAAAAATAATAAAGTTGTGGCTGCGGGAGCGTTTTCCTTTTTGCTTTTGCCGTTTAAAAGCGCCCTGGCGGTTTGTCCGGTATGCACTATGGCGGTGGGAGCCGGAGTGGGATTTTCAAGGTGGCTGGGAATCGACGACACCATATCGGGAGTTTGGATCGGGGGATTGACAGTTTCTATGATAATGTGGACAATCAATTGGCTGGCCAAGAAAAACATTCGTTTTGAAGGCCGGGATGTGGTAGTGATCGCGGCTTACTATCTTTTGATCGTGGCTCCGCTCTATTGGATGGATATTATGGGACATCCTTTCAACACATTATGGGGAATCGACAAGATATTGATCGGAACAATCATCGGTAGCGCTCTGTTTTTCTTGAGCAGTTTTTGGTATGAAATTTTGAAGAAAAAAAACGGAGGGCACAGCTATTTTCCTTTTCAGAAAGTAGCTATGCCGGTTTTGGCTCTGGTCCTATCAAGCACAATCTTTTATTTCTTAACCCGATAAATTTTTATGGAAAACAAAATCAAGAACATCAATGAATTTGTGGAAAAAATAGATCAGATGAAAAAACAGGACAAAATGGACCTGTCATCTGACCAAGATTTGAGTATTGCCATTATGAACCTCATCAGCATCGAAGAACATTTTTTCTTTACGGCTGAAAAAACCGGCAAAAACGAATATTTCGATCTGTTGCAAGAAGTGCGCAAGATGCGCGGAGATCTGCTGCGCAAGATAATCAAAGAATATGAAGGAGAAGTCTGGTGTATTTCCAAACATCTTTTGGCAGCTTCAATGCGCCTTATGGAAGTGGGAACAAAACAACTGGGGATGGGGAAAAAAGAAGAAGCTTATGATTTATTCCACAAAGCCTATGATCTTTATGGAATGTTCTGGGCGCTTAATATGAAACTGATCGGAGCTAACGATGTCAAGGAAGCTGGAGGGATGGATCCTAATCTCGGCATTAAAAAAATTGATGAACAGGCGCTTAATAAAAACGATAAAAGCCCTTCTGGATTTACGGGAAAATTGCGGGAATTGGTGCGAAAAGCCATTGATTGCTGTATTGAATAATTTTAAGGGAATAAAATATGAAAATTAAAGTTTTAGGTTCAGGCTGTCCTTCATGCAAGAAATTATACGAAGAGGCTGTGAAAGCTTCAAATGAATTGGATTTGAACTGCGAGGTAGAATATATCACTGATATTCAAGCAATGTTGGATCTGGGCATAATGTCCGCTCCGGTCCTTATGATAGATGAAAAAATCGTTTGTGCGGGCCGGATGCCTGATTTGGAAGAAATAAAAAAGTTTCTTGGTGGAGGTGAATTATCAAAAAAATCTGAAGAAGCTCGCAGCGAAACGTGCGGATGCTGTTACGGACATAAATCTTAGCAATGTTTTCATTATATGAATATATTTTATCCCATAGAAATTTTTGCTGACTGGGCGACAAATTCTATTTTTCAAATTTCACTGGAAACTCGCTTGGCGGAGGTGGTGAGCTATTTTATTTTTGACACTATCAAGATTCTCATTCTCTTATCAACGATTATTTTTGCGGTTTCAATTATCCGATCATTTCTGCCTCCGGAAAAAATAAGAGATATTCTTTCTCATAAAAATAAATATATCGGAAACTTGCTGGCTTCTCTTTTGGGCATCATTACTCCTTTTTGTTCTTGTTCGGCGGTGCCGCTTTTTTTAGGATTTGTACAAGCTGGAGTGCCATTGGGTGCGACCTTTTCTTTTCTAGTGGCCTCACCGATGATAAACGAAGTGGCTTTGGTTTTGCTTTGGGGCGTCTTTGGCTGGAAAATTGCCGCTCTCTATGTTGCGAGCGGTCTTTTGATTGCGATTTCCTCCGGCATAGTTATTGAAAAAATGAATGTGAAAAATTTGTTGGAAGATTTTGTTTTTGCCGGAAACGGAAAAAATGTCGATTTGCCCCAGCCTCAATGGAACGAAAGAATAGGCTATGCTAAAAAATATACAAGAGATATCATAAAAAAAGTATGGATATATGTCGTGATAGGCGTTGCTGTGGGCGCCTGGATCCATGGCTATGTGCCGGAAGATTTTTTGGCGCAACACGCCGGCGGAGATAGGTGGTATGGCGTGCCATTGGCAGTTTTGATCGGTATTCCTCTCTATTCCAATGCAGCCGGAGTGATTCCGCTTGTGGGAGCGCTCAGTGAAAAAGGAGTGGCTATGGGAACGACCATTGCCTTTATGATGGCGGTCACTGCCTTGTCGTTTCCTGAATTTTTGATTTTAAAAAGAGTGATGAAAATAAAACTAATCGCAATCTTTGCTCTGATAGTTGCAACAGGAATCGTGTTTACCGGCTATCTTCTTAATTTCATACTATGATTTTCTTAAACTATTCGGATCAATGTAAGATAGGCTTTGATTTAAACCGGGTCTGGCTCTTTTTAGTTTTTACTATTGGTGTTAAGATATATTTATAAAGTAAGATATTCTTATGAAATATTTTAGGAAAAACATTGCTATTATTGCAAAATATTTGCAGCCGCAAAGAAAAGCTTTTATGGCGGCTCTTGTTTTCGTGATATTGGAAAATGGAATACAGCTTATCCTTCCTCTTTTTTATGGAAAAGCCATCGACAGGGTTGTGAATGAAAAAACACTTTCCCAAAATGTGATTATATTGATCGGAGTATGGTTTATTTTGAGCTTGGTGAGCGAGTGGTGCATGCGTTTGAGAATCCGCCAAGGCGTGAGAATCGGATATCGCGTGTCCGTAGAGATGTTTACCAATTATGTGCGCCAATAAAAAAAGTCTAAAATTGGCTTAGATAAGAGTTAAATTGCTAAAATACTAAAGCATAGCAAATATTTATTTAATCTTCATTTCATTTTCAGTTAATGTTTAGTTAATCTTTATTTAATGTTGGTGTGTTATTATAATTGTAGATAGAGACACATAAACTCAAAATATATGCTTATAAAAAGCATAATTATAAAATATGAATAAAAAATTTATCAAAAGCGTTCTCATAACATTCATATTGATACTGGCAGTTATTTTTTTGTGGTATGGCTATTCCTGGCTTTATTTTTACGGATCTTTTTCGCCTTTGTATGCCATAGGATTATCAAATCCGCATGTATATTATCAAAAGCATATAGGGGCATTGCTTTTGAAATATGGACAAGAATATGAAATTGATGATGTGGATACGTCAAAGTGGAAAAACTATAGAGATGAAAAACTTGGATTCGAATTTAAATACCCAACTGATTTAGAAACAAGAGTTCCTGATAATGGTCCCAATGGATACTATCGTATAAATTTTATCAACAAGGATAATTTTAAAGAGGAATGCATACTATCAATAGAAACTAGCGGATGGAAGTTTGGAAAATATGGACTTCCACTGGATAGGAGCAGAACGGTTGATTATATCGAGCATGATAATAAAAATGGGCTATGGTACATACAGAAAAAAAATGGTGATATGTTTAGAATCATGAGCACCAGATTTGATGGAAAAAAACAGAAAATTGATGTAGATGATATCAGATTTACAAGTACCACGTTTATTTCAAAGACTCCCCCGTTCCAATTTATACAAGTAGCAGATGGTGGGAATAGATGTCTAGAGGATACTATGAAGGGCATATTTGCAACTTTTAATTTTATCAAATAAAACTCCTGATTCTGGCATTGCTTGAGATATGGAATATTTTCTATTTTTGGGCAATGCTAAAATAGGTTAGCGTTGGTGATGTGGTTCATTGAAAATTGAATAGGAGGAGTCGCATGAAAAAGATTGTAGTTATTGTTGCATCGAGCTTTCCGATTACAATCCCAAGAAAACGGACTCTATCAAAGTCAGAGGACAATCGAAAAATACCGGAACAGGCAAGATTGCTTCCGATAAAAAGATTGAAAGCCGGTTTTATCTTTCCAAAGGATATAAAGAGGATTCTCACAGTGATTGGATCAGAATTAAACATAAAAGCAGTTGTGTTATTTTAGCTTTTGTTCTAGGATTAAAAGTGTGAATTAAGGCAAATATTGTTATGAAAAAAAAGATTAAGATTTTTGTTATTAGCGTGTTGGCTGTAGTGTTCTGTTGGTTGTGGCTTTCTTTTATCGTGTTTGGCAACTTATTCTCTCCGCTGTATGTTATTGATCTATATGACCAAAATAAATATTATCAGAATCATATAGGCAATAAATTATTGCAGTATGGACAGGAGTACAAGATAGATGATAATAACACATCAGATTGGAAAAAATATCAAGATGATGAAAACAAGTTCTATTTTAAATATCCGAATAAGTTCAATTTAAAAAATATTAAGATAACGGATAAGTATTATATTTTGATATTTTTAGATGAAGAAGAAAAAAATTATTGTGAGTTTGATGTAGACTTTGGTGATCAAAAAGTTGGCAAGAAATGGTTGCCAGAAATTAGAAGACAATTTGAACATGATTTGAAGATGAGTAATAGAGATTATTTGTGGTATTTATATTTCAAAAACGGGAAAGTGTTTAAGGTTATAGATCTAGACATTAAAAAAAATAATAATATTCAACTCACGTCAGTGCTATTTGTGTCCGAAGAAAATATCGATAAATTTATTAAAATTTCTTCTTATAATAACAGGTGCCCAAAATATATTTTTAATGGAGTACTTGCGACACTTGAATTTGTATATTAGAGTTAGCTAAGTGTGTTTATGGGTTTAATAATTTAATTTATTAAACTAAAAAAGAGAAAATGTTCTTTAAAAACAGGAGAAAAATATGAGAACAATGGTTTTGACGTTTTTTGTTTTGATTTTATTCTTTAGCGAATCTTTCGCAGCGAATTGGTTTCGTCAGGGGAAAGTAACGGAAAAAGAAATGCCCGAAACAGGAAAAATTTTTGTTTTTGGTAATTTAGTCTTACCGCCACCAAACGATAATAATTGTCAGGCAAATGAATCAAGGTCAGATAGGGCATTGGCTTTTAAAATTTCAATAATTGCTTCTTTGGTAGGGGATTCTTTTGATGTAAATAAACTTTATTTTGATGGAAAATCTACTGGAGAGTGGGCTTTGAATATGTGGCAATCGATTTGGAAGTATAAGGAGGGTAGCTCTGACATACCACCACTGATCAGTTATAATTGGCAAGGGATGGATTATGTAAACTTCTGCGTGGGAGACGGAGCTAGAAAATTGGCGACTGATAAAAGTTTTAAGAATATAGTTCTTTGGTACGACGGCCCTGTCCAAACAACATTCCATCCATCACCAATCAGCGGAGAAACTGACAGCAGCAAATACACCGGATTTCCTGTTGATGTATCAAAAGTGGATGGTTCACTGAAAGTTTCCAACACAGGACAAAGACTTTCGGATGTTGTCGGTTTTGGAGCTGGAACTGCTCCCACCGACAGCAAAACTCCCGGACTGCCGAATTTCATCGGCAATAAGATCGAACTTTCCGATTACAATCCCAAGAAAACGGATTCTATCAAAGTCAGAGGACAATCGAAAAATACCGGAACAGGCAAGATTGCTTCCGATAAAAAGATTGAAAGCCGGTTTTATCTTTCCAAAGGATACAAGGAGGATGCGCACAGCGAATGGATCAGATTTGACAGGGAGCAAACCAAGGGTCCCAATCTTGAGCCTGGGGAAACCCATTGGGAAGAAGCGAAATTGAAGCTTTGGGAACATGGCATCATTCAACCGGGAGAGACATACAATATCGTCTATTGCATAGACAGGATAAAGGACAGCGATAACGGTGACGGACAGTATCCCGAAGAGCATAAATCGGACAATTGCACCAAAGAAGCGGTTTTTACAGTAGCGAGCGCGCCTGAGCCGTCAAATCAAAAATTTGCCTGGTCCAGCGCGGGTCCGATTGTCGGTCGAGTATGTACTCAGATATCTGAACCGGCTGATTCGTATTCTTGGACTGACAACTTTTTTTGTGCTGATAGCAACTATGGAATCGTTTGGTCCAGCAATGGGCCGATTGCCAACATGCGCTGCACTCAAGTTATCGAGTCTGCTGATCCGCACTCTTGGAATAATAACTATTTGTGCGTGCCAAACACGAGCAATATTTATTTTTCTTGGAGCAGTGCCGGACCGATTGATAATCAAGCTTGCACGCAATGGTTTGAGGGAGCAGATCCATACACATGGAATGATAATTATCTTTGCTATCAAATTCGAGAAACTGTTCCGCCCGCGCCTCCGCCCACCTACAATCTCTCCGTTAACAATATCATGCTGAATATCATCAATCGAGATAAGCTGTGGGAAGACGGATTTTTTGATTTGGCGATAACGGCAGTTAATCTCGGCAATAATCTTCCGAGCAATGTCTCGGTGGGTTATTACCTAGATGAAGTTTTAATTGCTACGCATACAATGAATGCCAGCAATTTAACCAACAATGCTTATCGTTCAGATGCACTGTTCGATATTCCTGCTCCCCTTACGTCAGGAGAGCACACTGCTAAAATTTGCATTGATAGCAGCAATGTGATTCCAGAAACCAATGAATCGGACAACTGTCAATCAATCAAAGTAGAAGTCGAGAAGCACGTTAACCCGGCAGTCATCATGCAACTTTTCAATTGAATAGGAGGAAATCGAAATGAAAACGAAGAAAGCAGTTCTTGCAGCAGCTTTTTTGGGTGCAATTTTTCTGCCAGCCGCATCGCAAGCCGTCACGGTCTGCTTCAATCCGACGACCCAAGGCTATGACATGAATGGCGAAAGCAAACTCTCTCTTTGGGGAGTCACTGCAATGCCCAACGGCCTCACTGCTGATGCCAAAAATTCTTGGCAAACGGAGTTGTCTGTGGCCAGTTGGTATGCTAACCTTCTCAAGGCTCAAGATAAAGGCAAACAGGTTGGAGTGGCCTATGATCCTGTGACGGGAGATATCTGGTATATTGGTCATATGATCACTTGCACTGCAAATACCAACTTATAAAAGATCAAACAAATATTTTTTGGAAAGCATCTTGGAGGGAAAAATCTCCGAGGTGCTTTTTTATTTTGTATTATCATAAAAAGAATATCAAAAGATGGCCATGGAGCAGCCCTTTTTGGTTTTTATTATTGGTGCTAAGATATAATCATGAGATAAATATATTTTATGAAATATTTCAGGAAAAACATTGCTACTATTGCAAAATATTTGAAGCCGCAGAAAAGGGCTTTTATGGCGGCGCTTGTTTTTGTGATATTGGAAAATGGTATTCAACTCATCCTTCCTCTTTTCTATGGAAAAGCTATCGATAGAGTGGTGAACGAAAAAACTCTTTCACAAAGTGTTATTATTTTGATCGGGATATGGTTTGTTTTGAGCCTAGTGAGTGAGTGGTGCATGCGGGTAAGAATACGCCAAGGCGTGAGGATCGGATATCGCGTGTCGGTGGAAATGTTTACTAATTATGTGCGTCACTTGATACGTCTTCCGCTTTCTTTCCATAAGAGCCACAAGGTGGGCGAACTTATTGAAAAATTCGATCGCGCCGATACGTATATGGACAAAGTTATTAATGATGGGCTTTTGCAAAGCGCTCCACATATCATCACTTCTATCCTAGCTTTCGGAGTGATTGCGTGGGTCAAGTGGGAGCTGGCTCTTATCTATGCTCTTTTTATATTCATATTCATGGTGGTTACAATCAAAAAAACCAAACCTATCATAGAGTATAATAAGGAAATCAGCGAGCGCTATGAAAATGTGTATGGGGATGTGTTTGAGCGCACGCCGAATGTCTTTGCCATCAAGGCTAATGGGGCCGAAGATGCCGAACACAGGAAAACGTTAAAAAAATATGACATAATCTATAACTATATTGACCGCTATACGGGAATCTGGATGAACTTGCAATTATGGCAGCATATTATTTTTTCTACGGGATTCTTATTGCTCTTTATCTCCGGCTTGTATTTTATTTCTGCTGAAATAATTACTATCGGACAGTTCATCATATTATTGGCCTATATCAACATGGCTTCGGCATCTATTCAAACCCTGGGCAGCAATTATAAGGAACTTCAAGAAGGCATGGTCACCATTAATCGCGCCGAGGAAATTTATCACATATCGGAAGAAAAATATGAAGATAGGGATGCAAAAAATATGGAAATCTGCCAAGGAAAAATTGAATTTGACCATGTATTTTTTTCTTATGGAGAGCATGAAATTTTGAAAGACATAAATTTCAGTGCGAAGCCCGGACAAATGATAGCCATTGTCGGAAGGAGCGGGCAAGGAAAAACAACGCTTATGGATATGATTCCGCGTTTTCTTGTGCCGTCATCAGGAAGAATATTGATTGATGGAGAAGATATGCAGAATATAAAATTGGAAGATTTGCGCAGCCATATCGGCATCGTATCTCAAGAAAACGGACTTTTTCATGATTCTATCAAAGAAAATATCAAATATTCTCGAGTTGCGGCGCATATTGAAGACGTTCTCAGCGTAGCTAAAAAATCACATTGCCATGAATTTGTGCATAAATTTCCCAAAGGATATGAAACTTTGGTGGGAGAGCGCGGCGCAAGGCTTTCTATGGGGCAAAGGCAAAGGCTTCTGATTGCGCGAGCAATCTTGCGCAATCCAAAAATTCTTATTTTGGATGAAGCCACTAGCGCCCTGGACAGCGAGTCGGAAAAATATGTGCAAGAAGCAATGGAGGAAATTATGCAAGGCAGGACAACTTTTGTGATTGCGCATCGTTTAAGCACTATTAGAAAGGCCGATCTTATTTTAGTTGTTGAAAATGGCCGCATAGTAGAGAGGGGAGACCATCAGGAACTCATGGAGCATGGAGGAGTCTACAAAAAGTTGCATGCTTTGCAACACACAACTGTTTAGCCTATAAAAAAATACACGTTCGATAAAATCCACAAAAGTGGATTTTTTTGCTTTATTTAAGCAAGTTTCACTCAAAGATGAATTCAAGAATTTAGAGCCCCTTTTTTAATTCTA
>AMFJ01034274.1_pt1 | contig 12314 bp, 12 predicted proteins | sample 427208 | NCBI WGS metagenome assembly AMFJ01 (sample SAMN02954298, study PRJNA114691) | groundwater metagenome | biome: aquatic; feature: subsurface aquifer; material: sediment; isolation source: subsurface aquifer sediment | place: USA: Rifle, CO | collected 2008-08
TAATCGCAACCACCGATATATGTCCGATCATTCAAACCACGATTCCCATAAAGACCACGATCATTCGCACGGAGTGAAGTCACTTTCTTCCATTTTTTTCATCGCCATAGGGCTCAATATAGCCTTCACTCTCATCGAGGCTTTTTTCGGCTTGCGCATCCATTCCCTCGCACTCCTTTCCGATGCTGGACACAACGCCATGGACGTATTGAATCTCGTTCTTTCAGGAATGGCTCTCTGGGTATCCAAGGTGAAGAGTACGGAAACGTTTACCTACGGATACAAGCGTGCGAGTGTATTTGCGGCGTTCGTCAACTCCGTTCTGCTCGTAGTCACGGCCCTCTACATCATCTACGAGGCATTTGTCCGCCTTTCCCAACCGATGGAGACGGTCTGATCAACCATGATGGCGGTAGCCGGAGTAGGAATCTTCATAAACGGGCTTTCCGGATGGCTTTTGATGCGGGGCAACAAGGAAGATATAAACGTGAAATCCGCATACCTCCATCTTCTCGCCGATGCCCTCGTATCGCTCGGGGTTGTGATTGGATGAGCTATCATCTATTTCACCGGATATGCCATAATCGATCCGATCATTTCCATTATAGTCTCCGTCATCATGATCGCGAGCGTCGTGGATCTTCTGAAAAAGAGTATTCGTATGAATTTCGACGGGGTACCGAAAGGCATTGACGTACAATGAATAAAAAATGAGCTTCTCGGAATTCCCGGAGTTTCGGATGTCTACCATTTGCATGTATGGTCCCTATCCACGACGGAAAACGCCATGACTGTTCATGTGGTCATCGGGGAACAGGAAAACGAAACTAAAATCAAGAATACCGTCCGCCACGGACTCCTCCATAGGAACGTTCACCACGTCACGATCGAGACGGAACGCGAAAAATGCAAGGACGGACAGTGTGGGCAATAATAACTCTTAATCAAAAAGACCCCCTAACTTTTGAAATTATGAAAAAGAAAACATTAGTCATTCTCACCCTTTCTGCGGTTTCGATACTTCTATTTACATCTTGTACGGTAGGACAGAAGAATCCGGAGAAAACTCCCGCCATACCAACTCCGCCGACAGTTTCACAAACAGGCGTATCTCAGGAAAATGCGCAGATATTCTCCGTTTCGGAAAAATCGTTCGACTTCGGGAAGATTAAACAATCGGGAGGCGAAGTTAGGCATTCGTTTGTTTTTCAATATAATGGTAAAAATCCTTTGAAAGTTACCGGAGTACCGACGAGCTGCGCGTGTACGACCGCGAAGATCGATAAGACCGTTTTGAATCCGGGAGACTCCGCGACTATTACAGTCACGTTCGACCCGAATCTCCATGCGGAGCCCGAAGGAAAGTTCTTCAAGACTATTTCCCTCTTGACCGAACCTACCATACAGGACGCTCCGGAATTGAAAATCTGGGCGGAAATCGATCTCGACCTCGGACCGGGCGCATATAAACTCAAAGCACCACACGATGATGACGGGGATGTGCACTAATATGTTCTTTCCTTATTACGAATAGTTCGTTCGAATTCAGATAAAAACTCTCTTGGACTTTATTATATATCTGCTACCACTCTTGTCCTGACATTCGAAAGGCCGAGGGTCTTTTGATCAAACATTTATTCATTCGTGCCTATCAGAGAGGATGGAGTGGATATTCGCTAGAAATTCAATATATCACATCACAACACATCATTTATTTTTTTCAATTTCAAAAAAGTTACATTAGTCGTTCATCTCTCGACCATGCTAATATAGCTTCTATCAATTCAGGCTTTTTCGGATAATTCAGATTGACTCAATCCCTTCTCTTTTCGGGCCTTTCTTATCTTTTCTCATAGCTCTTCCAGCACTTCTTTATCTGTTTTTTCCATAAAAAAGTTTAACGAAGTAATTAACCCGAATATATTTAGAATATGAAAAATTGCAAATATTCGGAGCATATTCTACAAAAGAATTGACTTTTTGGAAAAAATGAATAAATTTATGCGTGCCAGAATAATTTTATGTTTTTTTATTTTCCTTGAAGTGTTATCGAACCAGAGTAATGAGGGGCAATTTATTTGCTCAGCCCTTTCTGGTTCAAGGAAAGCGTAAAATTGTTCTGGCGAACATAGAGCGGTAAATTGCCCCTTTATTGTTTGCCAGAACAACAACAATATAAAATCAATTATTTTGGTAATAAATTTATTTTATTACCTTTTTTATTATGAAAAATTGACCCACTCAAGATGAGAAGGAATTCATAACTCCTATCGAATCGGGAATGCAGGAGAGCGTAATCATGCAAGGTGACGAAAATCCGAGTATTCTTCCAGAAGATGTCCCCAAGTGGATGAAGAAAATCGAGCATACCCGTACTCATTACCCACTCTTTTTCCTGTATTTTTTTATTCCGCCCCTCCCCGTTCTTGTAACTATTATAAAACGAGACTTTGATACGTTCTTGATGCTATTAGTCTTCTGGGGCATAGCCTGGATATTTTCCTTCGTACCGATTCTCTGATGGATCGTGATTTTATTCATGAACTTTATGTCCGCGTGACTTGTCGCACGAAGACCTAAGACAATGTAAACAGTTAAGTAAGCAATCATTTTTTCTGATTTGAATTTCTACTTTCTAAATCCCTAATATATGGCAACCAAGAAAAAGTCCGCAAAATCATGCAGTTTCTACTGCTCTCGATGCGATAAAAAACGGAAGATGACATTGCAAAAATCTTTCTTCGGAGACTATTACCAATGCCCTCATTGCGGGAAAGCAAAATAGGTGCCGCCTAGATTATTTTACTCTCAACATTCACTATATACGTCTATGTCTAGCTATATCAAATCCTTTGGAAAATCGGTCTGAGCACGATGGGGGGAAGAATTAAATAATTTTATGAATTCCCGGAAAGAACTCCTGTACGTTCGGGAATTCCAGATCGCCATATTCCTGACCCTGGTACCACTTCTCCTCTCTCCACTCTTTCTCTTCGTGCCGGAAGGAAGCGGATTCATGGTGCTCATCATCCTCTTGATAACCATCTCCGTATATACCTGGCTCGTCGGACTCTGATTCATAACCGTTGGAAGCGCACTGTTCGATAACATACCGGTATTCTCGGATATATCGGGTATAGTCGATGGAATCGATGGTCTCGGGGCCAACAAGGTTCGTCACGTCTCCACCATCCTCAAGAAGAAAGAGTATCTGGAGAACAGGCTGACCGAATGGATGCGATGAATCCTCATATTCCTCACCATACGCCTTTTCGGGAAATCGAAGAGGATGATGAAGGAATCATTTGTGCGTATATTCAGGTTCGGCCAGATATGAGATGGACTGAGCCGGATATTCGTCGCCATGCTCATATCCACCATCCCCGTCTGTACCATCACTGGAATAGGGCTCTTCGGGATACTTGCTAATCTCCGTCCATCGATCGCACGCCTTCCATTGCTTCTCATGGCTTTGGTATATACGATTATGATCATATCTCTCATCACAAGTTTCCATGGCCCAGTGGTCGCCATATTAGCCGTGCCTTTGATTTTCGGTGGATACACCTTTTTCTTTGCTGAGAAGGAGGAACTTTTGATGGTAAGGGGGATATTTAGATACATTAGAGAAGAGGTACGATATGAATAATAATAACATCCAAGCAAAATAATATCTTAAAATTAACCCTAAATGATATGACCGCTACTACACGCTTCAAAAAATGTCCCCTATGCCACGAGGGAATGTCCCGTCTTCATCTCAGCGATTACAATCCTGGTGTCAGCTATGATTCCTTCAGGGGATGGTGTTGCGAGACGTGCGGATCCGAGTTCAAGTCAGAAACTGGTGAGAAGCTCGAGAACTTTATCCCAAAGAAAAACGAGGAGCGGTATCAGGAGATGATTGATAATATACCGAAGCTTGTAGAGATGAGGTCTGGAACTCGTATGGGAGATAATACCGGAGGCGATACCAGAGATAATACTGAAAGAGGCGATATTGAAAGCAATACGAGTGATGAAAGAGATACCATGGAACGCGAGACTACGGATATCCCCGTCATAGATTTTACTACAGCGAGAAATTGTCCGTACTGTAAGAAGAAACTGATCACCTCTTTTCGTATCAATCCAAATGAAACTTTTACGCGGAACTTCGAGTGATGGTTTTGTCTGGAATGCACATGCACATTTTCTCCAAGAGTCGCAACCCTCCTCGAGATACGGCCAGATGATTCGGTAGGACTTTATGGATTCACAGAGTGAGACATGGTCGATGATTCCTTAGTCGTTGATCCGGAATTGATTATTGCTCAGTTGGATTCACTTGCCGCTCAGGCTCAGCTCGAGGAATCGCATGAATCAGAGAATCAGTATACTGAACATGATGGACGACCGATACGACGTATAAAAAGCTTGGATGAGCTTGTTTAGGGTTAGGGAGTATTTCAGAAATCGCGGACTTTTCATTTTGTGTAATTTAAGATTAAAACGGATAATCCATTACTAATTATTTGATTTATTAAGTCATGCCTATACAGTAAAAGAAATATGGCTTAATTTTTAATCAAAATAATATGATAAATAAGCACCTATGATATTGGGATTCCTATATAGCTGTTGTTTTATATACACGCTATAGAAATAATATAATCAGTGGTAGAAGCAATCTGCATCTAAATTTCTGAAAATCGGAAAAGTGAAAATGGAAAAAGTGAGTTTTTTCTATAGATTATATTTACGACCTAGAAAAAATTCGTCCAGAATTCCCACCGGAGCATGAAATTCTCAATGATTTTTTCTTTGAAAGAATCATATCAGATATATATTTAGATATTATTCCTGAGGAGGAATGACGATATGTAACTGATGATGAATGATATATAGTACAAAACTTAGTTTTCACAAAAAAAGATACTTTGAGACTTAAAAATGACTTCGCTTCAAATTTATTTTCTTCAATCAAAAAAAATATCAAGGACCCTAATGCTAACTCATCGTTATTTTATATTTTTAATGTTCGTATTAATGAGAAAAAGCTAAAAGAAAAACTGGATGAAATAATGCAACTATGGAAAGAATGACGATATTTTTTTTCATCAGATTTTCATAGAAACATTCTCAAGATAGATAAACAACTGAAGATGGTTGTGGATTATATAATAAAAAAGAGTAAGGAGTGCGAACCAAACAATCTTTATGTGTCCATTGCTGAAATTTTCTGAATTATTCCAGAGTTGAAAGAAAAGGAAAATTGAGAGAAATACTATTTCTACCGATATTTTAAAGGAGATCATATTGATCCTATTTGTTGTCTTTATTTTCTCGATCAAATTGGGGCCATTTATATTCATGAAGATTCCTCTTGGTTTGGAAAAGATGAACCTATTTGTTTCAGGGTATCCATTTTAAATGAGTTTCATAAACTGTTTTCTGATACTGATACGCATAATGATGTTTTAAAAGTTTTAAAGAAGGGGTGAATATTGATACCCTGAGACATACCTAAGAAAAAAGATGTTTTAAACAAACTACTAGACAATGAGCGTATAAAAAATATTGAATATAAACATAATGGACTATATATAATTAGGCATGCCAGCAGAAAGACTTTGCCAATATCATTATCTGTAAATCAGAACTTATTAATGAAAAAAATTTGGGATGATCGATTTATATATAGGGATAATCATGAGGATAGATCATGAAAGTTAATAAATTTAGGATCTTCTGATATGATTAGAGCACTAAAGGGGATTCAGGGAAAAGTAAACAAAATAAACTGATCAGAAATAATAAAAATATCTGGAGGAAAGGAAAAACTATTTGAATTACGATTATATTATTCATAGTTATGCGAGTACCAATTAAGCACTAGAAAGTACCGATTGAGTACCAAACGTATACTGTATTAATCTCACTATTAAGCCAAAAGCAAAATTAAGACCAATTCCTTTATTGGTCTTTTTTGTGCAAAAAATATTATTCACTTCAGTCGCCAGCAATGACGTTGTTAAATTATATACTTCATACTTGTCACTATGATACCAGCCTTCAGAGAATATACATGCAACTTAAGCCAATGAACACTGTCAGAATTTTTTTGATTGTCCGAGTTTCCGATAAAGGAAAATTGAAAACAAAGAATATTTATCAAGTTACGAAAATTACTCGAAAGTATTCATATAATCCAAGTGAATTATTTATTAAGCACGAGGCGTTTTAGTATGGGGATACGACCACCGTAATGCTCTGAGAATATTCTTTTAACACTTTTAATTACTATTACAATCTCGATTTTTATACTCCATCATTTTGCTAAGTGCGCTACCGTTTTTAGGGGCTGCCGGTCACGAAACCGCAATATGGTGACACTCCATTACACTATGTCTCGGAGAACACAGAAAACTTTAGGCAGCCTTATAACTTTTCCTACCAATGGCAAAGAATTTTAGAGATGTACTAGTGAAACATCGAGATGGAACGCGCGCAACATTTGCTTCTACCCAGAAACAAATTAGTTCTAAAAAAGAGGAACTTACGTTAGCGAAAGCGAACTGTGAAAAAGTAGCCGTAGGATTATCTCGGCTTACAGACGATAAAGAACAGGAAAGACAGACGAAGCGCCTCTCTCTTCTTGAGGGCAAGCAAAGGAATATTCAAGCTTCTCTTGATAAAATGGAGGGCGAGCTTCCAAATTTGAAAGCGGAGGCTGAAAAATGGCAAAATCGCCTTGATAGCTTCACGAATAATAGCGGGAGCTTATCTCGGGCCGAAGCAGATAATATAACGGAAGATGTATTATCAAAAGAGAGGGGCATGATGGGTCAAGTAATGATCATACTATTCTTGACTATTATCGGCGTATTCTATATGCAAGTAAACCCGTTTATCAGCGATCTCTTATTAAAACGGGCTGAGAATAAGGTGATTGATAACCTGATAATGTCTGATCAGGATAAACAATCGTCGAAAGTATGGATTGCTGGGAATATCCCCATGATTAAGAACGCCGTCTTTGGTACGGGTGTTATAACTGGTGCGCCGAATAACATTGGAGTCATTTTAGTCACCAAAACTCCAAAGAATTACATAGAAAAAAACACTTTGTATCCGATAGATGGTGCAGTTGCCTTACTGGTGCTACTCACGCTATTAGTTCTCTATCGTGGCTATATTCGACACACAGCATTAGAGCTCGAAACACTTATTGCTCCAACTATTCGCGATAGTACTTCCTATTGAAAACCACAGGAATATTAAGAAGAATCCTAGTAATTACAAGGAAGGGACTTCCTCGGCCCCTTCCTCTTTTTTCACCAGTTACTCTGAATAGATGTAACGGAGCAACTCTCTATCAATTAAAATAACGAACTATGACAACGAATTACGAAGACAGTCCACGGCTCACTTTGAGCGACTGGATAAAATGACTCTACTTTTTCTTTTGGACGCTTCTAGAAAGTGTGGCTATGGCGATAATCCTTTGCTTCTATCTTAAGAGCATTTGGATCGCCTGAGCATCCTTTCTCTTCTATATGCTCATGCTCTGGACAGTAGGATTTTTCGATTACTGAAAACTGAAAGAGGTATTTTTTCGACGTCCGGAACCATACCACTGGTTGTGATTTTGGATATTTCCCATTTTTCAATTAAGCGAGAAGCTGTACCCGGCATATCTTCCACGACGACTATATCCCCGCGAGGAGGCTTTACAAACTATTCTCAAAAAGTATTCCAAAGCCTTGCAATACTTCGCGCAGAAGGTTGGGAATTCTAGTGCATGGTTAACAAGCAAAGAAATCGGAGAAGATAATGGCATCACCACTTTCTCCTTCCAGCTATCAGTAAACGAGGCAAAGGATCCGAAGCGAATCGAACAATCAGCTGAAATCTTACAAGACCTTATCATACAACAATGATGAATGGCTTGTTACAGATTAAAGATACAGACCCGATGAACAGATGATGGAGTAGTGTTTGATGTTACATATCAAACTTGGGAGAGCAAAATAGACTTCGATAAAACGTACTCATTTCTTCTGAGTCAGTATGAAGCTACCTCAGCAACCCAATTCCTCATTTGATTGGGCGATGATTTCAGTGGATACTTCGACTTCGTAAAGACCCGCAATATCCTGATCGGGGGCGAGACAGGTGGGGGAAAATCGAACGCGATACGATGTATTGTTGTATCAATCATGATGAACAAGCTCATGGGAGCGAAGGTGAATCTTACTATCCTTGACCCTAAGTGAGGTGGTGACTTCACCTGGATAAACCCCATGAAGCCCGAAGAAGGGCAAGAGGAAGAAATTGACTACGATTACTTCAGGAGTGTTCAAATTCCTCTCGCAACCGAACCCACAACAATCCTCGCTCGTCTTGAAGAAATACAACAAGAAATGTACAGAAGAAACAAATGGCGAGCAGTTCGGGGTTATGAAAATCTGCAAGAGGCACATGATAAGGGGGATTATACCTACTCCTACGAAATAGTCGTTCTCGATGAACTTGCTGACCTCATGCTCCAGAGGGCAACAAGAGAGGCTACCGAGAAGGCAATTCAGGCGATAGCGCAGATGGGGCGTGCCTCATGAGTATATATCGTGGTGGGAACCCAGTATCCTGAAAGTAAGATTGTGACCTCTGCCATAAAGATAAATCTCCCGACAAAGTTTGGATTCAATGTTTCGAAAGATGATTATTCGGATGTTATCATAGGTGACTACAAGCTCCTGCTCGGGTTGAAGATAGGACAAATGTATGCGAGAACCAACGAATACTTCAATGAACCAGCCAAGCTTAAGACCTTCTATGTGCAGAAAGAAGATAGGGTCACACTTGCGATGCGCTATAAAGAAGTCTTCGGTGAAGGATATATCGCAATGAAAAAGGAGAAGATTCAGGAAAGCGAACAAGAAAAGATCAAGAGAATGGAAGTCTCGGAAAAGGCTGAGGGTATAAAGATTGGTGGAATTGATAGCATTGTAGAAGTCATACGAAATGAGATACTCTCAGGGAGACTCAATGAGCAAAATATCCTTGTCAGAGATCTCCTCGGTTCTATACCCAAGCTCCGTCGTTTCATTGGAATGTTGCGGGAGCAAAAGTTATATTATTGGGACAGTGTAACTAAAACGAGAGTAATAGATCATGAGAAAATTTCCGACATTCGGACGTTAATAAATCTCATTCAAGACATGGAACATTCGGACGTTAATATTAACGTCCGAATGCAAGAAAAATAATTAAGAGAAATCGAAGATATATTTTGAAAAAATGTCCCTAAAACCCAGAAAACCGCATACATATCTATATCCTCATCATTAGACCTGAAATATCTCGATAAACCTCTACATAGAGAACTTCAAAGGGGTGTGTTCAAAGGGTGCTTCAAATAGTCTTCAAAGGGTCTTCAAAGACTCAATCCTTTGAAGACCCTAAAGACATAAATATTAACGGCCGAATGATGATTCATTACCCCCACATAAAAGATACATTTTTGATTGCAAAAAGAACAGGAAATAATCGCTATATTACTCGACAATAATCTTGCCTCTATGAAAAAATTTATTCTGGAGGAATTGGAATTTCCCGATTTCTTCGAAGCGGAAAATGAAAATCTCATCTTGGAAAAAAGCATGGATTTTTCCTTAGCCCCCCTACAAGTATGATCTTATGGAAATATAAACAAGTTCTTGCGGATATTGGATATAAGGCACTGGTTCCAAACTGAAGCAGACTTCCTCGCATTCAACCAGAAGATGCGAAAAAAACACAAGGACTCAAGAATTCTAATCTATATTGGATTTGATACAAAAACATATCCTGCCTACCCTGTTGAGATCGTTTTATACGAAGCGATAAACTCGCTTCGGGGCTCAAATTTCGATGCGAACAGATGAAGAGAGCGAGCGAGGGCTGCGCTACGTAGAAAACAAGCAAGCTAATCACAGACGAGACCCGGTAACCCAGGGTCTTATGTAAACTTCGAAGATTTTTTTATTCGTCCCACAGTAAATATGCTAACGAGTGGTCAGATAGAGCATGTAAAATGCTTTCTGCGCGAAGATTGAGTAGCTGAAGAGCAGCTACTCTTTGTCGTGGAGCAACTCATAAGCTTTACTGCCGTCGGTTACGAATGCTTTACGAGAGATAGAACGAAGAAAAAGTTGCAATATCTATCACCTTCAGTAAAATAAATTCAATTTAACTTGTAATATTCATACTATGAAGGTGGAAATAAACCTGTGGGAGCTCCTCGGAAAGAACAAGATGAGCGCTCGCGACTTATCCAAAATAACCGGAATGAGTAATCAGCAGATATCCAGCATTAAGAGGGGAATGACCAGTAGGATTGGGCTTGATACCATAGAAAAACTCCTCGAAGCCTTCCAGTGCGAACCGAACGATCTGTTTAAAATAATTAAATAATATATGGAACCAATCTACGTTATAGGACTTACACGAGTATCCTCTGAGAATCAGGGGAAATTTTGAGATAGCCCGGAGGTTCAGGAACAGGCAATCAAGAGAACGGCCGAAGGGAAGGGGGAGACCTTACTTATGACCTTCAAAGAAAACTATACGGGAACCAAGATGAATAGGCCGGCTGTGCTCAAAGCTCTTGAGTTCATCAAACTTTCAAAGGTAAAAATCTCAAAGTGCTACATTTACAACATAGATAGAAGTTCCCGAGGATGACACGATGTCCATTTCTGAATAAAGAAGATGTTTAAGGACGTGTGAGTGACATATCTGGATACTTCTTGAGTTATGCAAGAAAAAAGAAAGATCATACATATCGAGTGAGTGAATACGGACGAGTACGGATGGGCATACGAGAATCCAAGCGAGTATGCCGAAGAGATGCTCGTTATGATGGCGAAAAATGAGAAGGACAAAATGCTCCAGAGAACCATATCCCAAGAGATACGTAATACAAAGGACGGATATCATCAGAGAGAGTCGCATTTCGGATTGAAGAATATGAGAATACAAACCACAGAATGAAAAAAAAAGGTTATCGAGATACCCGATGATGGGATGGAAGGGGAGTGGATGAGGAAAATATACGAACTCAGATCGATCGGCATTCCGGATACCGAGATAGTAAAAGAAGTGAATCTTATGGGTTTTAAAACTAGATATAACAAGTGCGGAGATATAGAGACAATCGGCTCTCCTTTAACAGTAAAGTATCTTCAGAAACTCGTTAAGAATCCAACGTATGCTTGAGTAAAAATCGAGAAGTGGACAGGGAACAAGCCCGTGAGAGTGCCTTATGTTGATGGATATCAAAGTTTAGTAAGTATCACTACCTGGAATAGGGCGAATAAATGAGTTGTTCAGATAGCTGAGAGGGAAGATGGGGAGGTGGAAATACTCTATTCAAAAAAGTGAAAGGAAAGCTTTGAGCCGATTGTGGAACGAAGGAAGAATTATGACTCAAATTACCCATTTACACGAGCACTACGCTGTCCTACGTGCTCCGGGCATTTAACGCCTAGTAAATCGCGATCCAAGACTTGAGCACATCATTATTACTATCAGTGTAATGGAAAGAAAAATGAGAATTGAATTATAAAGCATCCGAATTATTCTCTCAGGAGAACAGAAGCAAATTCAAAAGTGATGGAATTCATGAGGGAGATTACACCTTCACCATGACTCATCAAGTCCATCGATTACATAGCTTCGGTATACTTTGACTCAAGGAATAAATCGAATATCCATGTAGTTTCAGAAAATGAGAAGAAGCTTAAGGAGTATGAGAATCAGAAAAGAGAGCTTGGGGGAAGTATCCATAAATATCTTCATCTTCCGAATACTATAGAAGCCATAGAGAAACAATTAGGAAAGATCGATGAAGATATATTACAATTAAAAACGATTTCTGCCGATTTGGTATGTGGTCAAGGTGTAAATAAGACCGAATTTAGGAAGTTTATGGTTTATCATCTCACACACCTGCAAGAATTAGCATCAGATGTGGAAAAACCGGAGAATATAGACTTGATTTTTAGGTTCGTTTTTCAAGAAAAACCATCCTATGAAGAAATTCTATCTCACACCCCAAAGATATACCCGATCTTCTCTCTACAAAGCCAACTAAAAAATCCCCCAGAAGGAGATTTTTCGGAAAGTATGCATTGGTGACGTCACGGAGAATCGAACTCCGATTGCGGGAATGAGAATCCCGCGTCCTAACCGTTAGACGATGACGCCAAAACTATGAGATGCGGTTTTTGTTCCACAATCTCACAGAGATGATTAAATAGAGAATTTTTTTAAGAAGCATCGCTATCCAT
>AMFJ01034422.1_pt1 | contig 12313 bp, 10 predicted proteins | sample 427208 | NCBI WGS metagenome assembly AMFJ01 (sample SAMN02954298, study PRJNA114691) | groundwater metagenome | biome: aquatic; feature: subsurface aquifer; material: sediment; isolation source: subsurface aquifer sediment | place: USA: Rifle, CO | collected 2008-08
GCCAAAAAGGGAACAAATTCTGGCCAGGTGAAAATGTCCAACAAGGAAATGACTTCACCCTCTTCGCAACGAAGGCAGGTCTCGTCTCATTCCAAGAGAAACGCAAACAGCGTTTCGACGGACGTATCTACCGAGATATATTCGTATCAGTGAAATAATCATCATAAAAAAATCTCCCGAAAGGGAGATTTTTTTATGATGTACCCTATTTAATTTTTTCTATTTACCCATTTTTTACGTGTTTCTGTACTATTTCCACAATTGTATCCACAGATAATATAGAACTTACTCCTTGAGGACTCCCGATAATATCTCATCTTCCTCCCCATCCAGATTCAAGTGTTTGTAGTTCTTTGAGAACTCATAAAATATCACAAGGAATATTATTATCGTAGCGACAGATAGTATATTTTATATAGGTCCCTTTGGAGGGGTCTTTAAAATCTACTGGCATGACTGGATTTTTTGCAATCACTACCGGAGCAAGCTCATAACCAAGATTTGTGGCAAAACGATGAGATGACTCTACAAAGGCAATTTTAAATCCATTGACTTCATATAATTCGATCGAGGAGTTTTTTCTTGCATCCTCAAGTTTCTGTGCTCGTTTGGAAGCGATTTCTTCGATTTCTTTTTCTAACATTTTACCAGTGAGAATTCTCGAAATAAGAAGAACTCGAACTTCCATAGTTTTAGAAAAATCAGAGGCAAGTTCCCATATAGCCGATACAGGATTATTCATTTCTCCCGCTGATGGTCCGAATCGATCAAATCTTCCAACTTCTTGGACAAGAATTTCATCGAACGCTATATTATTCATTCTCAAATGAAGAACTGCCATTGCTGTCATACTATCCGCATCGGGTCGAACCGTGGCAATATTTATTCCACTATTCGGAAGATTACAAGTAAGGGCTTGTTCTGCCGAAGATGGAGTTTCGTTGGTATCTTCGGAACGGTGATGATCAAGATTGGTAATATTTGCATATCCCGGAATAGTGATTTCCACACCGAAGTGAACTTCTGGATTCTCGGCATTCGGTCGAGGATCGAGTTGTAATGGAGTAAATGAACATTTTGAAAGTTTATCATCGAGAATATTCATAGCTTGATTTGCAGGAGAGTAAGGAGTACTCTCTGTGGGTTTTTTAACTTCTCCTGTTAAAGGAGTTGGTACGATATTTTTCATAAGAATTATAAGTAAAAATATAAAATATATTATTTAGCGAGTTCTTCAAGAAATTTCATTTCTTCCCAACCTCAATAAGAACTTAGTATAAGTTTACCACGAAACGTATCAGAATTTCATTTCCATATGTTTCGTCCATTTGCAAAAAGTGCAGAATGATTGCCTTTTTCTATTAAAACTCAGCCCTTTTCGGTTAATTTATAAAAGAGTTCTTTTAAATCCCTTTTTCCTGCAAATAAACGTATTAAACTTATATTTTGGTTTATGACACTTTTCATTTTTTCTTGTAAGGCAAGGTTCTCCTGTCTTTGTCTCTCTTTTTGTTTTTGTTCCTTCAGTTCTTCAATTTCTTGTCCATTAGGAAGCCAAAAATTCTTAAAATTATAATACGGTCCATGATGTGGAGAGCTCTCCTCTTTGAACCCAAATTCAAGAATCGAATGGACTTGTCGTTTTTTTTCAAAACTTAATTGATCCGAAAAGGAAACGAGTTGTATACAATGGGGTATTTCTTCATCTGGATTCCAAACCCCTTCTTTAAAGTAATAATCATGTTCTATGATAACCCTAATATGTGTAGGTCCACTTTCGGAAACGGGTCATAAAATTGACATTGCATGTTCTGCGATTTCTTCTATTTTTTGCTTAAATTTAGGATCATCACTTATATAATGTTTCGTACTTTCCCCTGGCATTCATTTATTTTTGTCTGGATCCCAATATAGTCACATAAGAATAAAAAGTTAATAAGTAAATTATGTCGTGTGCACAAATGTATTATGCAATGATTATTGAAAAATGTTTATTTTTTTGATTTACATAATCATATGAGATTGACAATTTTCTTTATTTTAAGGCAAAGGAAAGTTAGACATAAAGTGTTGCAGTTTTTGACAACATTTAATTTATGTGATACTATATAACCACATATTTTTAAAAAAAGCAAAAATTATGATCCAATTTCTTGAATCCATTGGTTTTACTCAAAACGAAGCAAGAACATATCTCGCAGGTCTTTCTCTTGGATATTCAGCTGTTTCAACTATTGCGAAAAAAGCCTGAATCAACAGAACAACGGCATATGCGGTTTTGGATGATCTCGTAGCAAAATGATTTGTGTATGAAAGTTACCGAGGAAACGCTCGATATTACAGTGTTCTTGATCCAGAAAATCTTCTGGAAGTGTTTCGGAAAAGGATCTCAAAAATTGAAAAAATCCTCCCGGAACTTCAGGCTATGAATGCAAATATTGTCACCGGTCCAAAAGTAAAATACTATCAATGATTCGAGGAAGTAAAGCAGCTCTATATTCAAGAATATAAGGATTCCCCCATTGAAATGCGTATTTTCAAGGCTTGAGTAGAGAGATTAGATGAAAAAAAGAAGCTTCGGGATTTCAGGAAAGAGCTCATAAAAAAAATACATTCCAATCAGGTTCGAATTATTGGAAATACCACCAGTTCTACAAAAGAGGATGATAAAAAAGGAAATATTGAACGAAGGAATATTCAAGATTCTGAATTATTTCTTCCTGCTTCCATTAAAATCTACGGAAATAAAGTCCATTTTGTCTCTCTTAAAAATAATCTTTTTGGCGTAGAAATAGAAAACGAAGACATTGCTTCGTGTCTGAAGCAAATTTTTGATTGTATTTGGAAAAATAATAATTCTTTATCCATTTAGTAATATGAATTCTACAAATAGTCTCAGGATTGAGACATCCATTCAGAGTAATAACAGTATTACTCATACGACTGCAACTCGTACAACCGATGTACTCAATACTCCGAATCCCGAAAGAATGGTTATTATTGTATGCTGACCTCCACATAGTGGAAAATCAGTCTTTTTTCATACTTTAAAAGAAATGCTCCCTGATCATATGACCTATGGTATACGCGCATGTCCAGATGGGGAGGGTGATTGGTCTCAGCTTGGAGATGGAGAAGTGGTGCAGGGTATACGAAAAAAATGAATTTTTGATGAAAAAACAATGTTGTGGTATCGACAATCAATAGAAAACAGTAAAAATATTCCTCTTACATTTGTTGATGTTGGTGGAAAAATATCCACTGAAAATGAGAAGATTTTTAAACTCGGAACCCATTGTATTGTCCTATGTCGTTCAGATAAACCTGAAGAAAAAAAGAAATGGGAAGTATTTGCAAAAGAAAATCACCTTACTCTTCTTGCGTCGCTTAACTCCAGTCTTTCTGGATCGGAATGAGAAATTCAAGAAGATGCCGAGGGAACCATTCTCTGATCTGTTGTTTGATTGGAACGGTGAAGTAATGTTTCTTCACTCACCATTGATGCCCTCGCCAAACGTATTTTATCGATTGCTCCGTATAAGCCACTATGAAACGACGTTCTCAAGGAGGAAGATTGATATTATATCCTCGATATGAGTGTTCTCGCAAAAGAAGTTGGTCTTCTTTCCAAAAAAATAACTATTCACGATCAAAAAACAGGAACCGAGAAAATGGTCACTTCTAAAATTTGGTGATCTCATGAAGTAACTCGTCTCACCTCTATTCTTTCCAAGTTGCCTTTTAGTCGAACAAAACCACTTGTATTGAATGGGATTGCTCCAGCTTTTGTATATACGAGAATTATCTCGGCTGTCCCAAATGATCATATATTTATTGCAGACCCAAAGGTTCTGTGAGGGAAAATTGACATTTCATCTCAAACAGAAGACACAACAACCAGTATGTTACTAAACTATAATAGTATTTTGGATGAAGAAAAAACTATTTTGACAATCGATATCCCTGGTGGGATTTTTGACATGCAGAAAATATCTGAGATTACCTTACCTCAGGTACCTTTTGATAAATGACTCATCATTTCTGGGAGACTTCCTATTGCTCTCTCTGCAAAAATAGTCAATTATTATCGGTGAAAGGTTCCATTTATAGCACTTTTTACTCCTCAGCAGGTTGAAGATTCGAAAATGAAAGAACCATGTATGATTGTTTACTGAGAAAATATAGGAAAATATATTTCACTATCCCAGAGACTGTAAAATAAACTGTGTAAATATTGATATTTAAGATTTTGGTATTGGATTTACTACTTTTGTTGCTGGATACTCCACTTTAATATCAAAAATATTGGTTTTTCTTGTGCTTACTTCGTTATGTTCATAATGAGCATAATTTGGGACACCGGTTTCTGAATGTACCGCCTCTTTATATGCTTGTTTATGATTATTGAATAATTTTGATAATCATTTTTGAAAAAGTCCATTTAAATCTGTTCAGTTATCTTTCATTATCCCTATAGCTTTTGTATGTTCTCAACGAGCAATCATAATTATAACCTGATTCTTTTTATTTGTATCAAGCTTGGTTTTATTAAGCGCAGTTCTTATTTTACCTTCTATCGTAGTCATTCTAGGAGAAACCCTTAAGGCTCACTGTATTTTTGGTGAAGACGGGGTGACTGGATCCACAGGAATTACTGGTGGTTTTCAAATTTTTATTCTGCTTGCACCCTTGAAAAGAGCTGCCATAAGTAGTGCTTGTGCGAGTTGTTCTGGTGTCCAATTATCTCGTCAATCAATCATAATCTCACCAACTATGCCAGCCATTCCAAATAACGCCGTTCCCTCAATGGAAACCTGTCATGTGAAAGGAAGAATATTTTTTGTAAATCATGCACCTTCTTTAAATTGAATCCCTGTGCCAAATTTGCCAGTTTCAATGAGTTTCCCAACTCATCTTAATACTCACATCATAGCAATTGACTGCATATATCATTCTTTTGAATGCATAGAAGTGAGATCGCCATTTTCGATAAAACTCCTCGTTGTAGCAGCACCCGCCTCAAATCCCACTCAGGCTCCGAGTATGCGACCCGCAGTTGTCATAACCTGGCGAGTTTTTGATGCCATATTATACGCCTTGGCTGCACGAACTCATCTGTATGCATTACGCCCAAGAAGAGCCGCGTTGACAGCTGCTGTTCAGAGTCATGCGGTTACCATTCCAGCTCCGATTGCTATAGCCTCAATCACAATCATAGAGGCTACTTCTCATGTGATATCTACAGCTCGATCAGACATGTCAAAAGTTCCAGCTCCAAGTATATCCTGAAGTACTTTGAGTTCAGGATTACTCTGATCCATATTATAAAGTTTCTGATAAAATACCTCTTTTTTTGTCATAACAAGAATAGTAAGTTTTCTATTCCATTCTTCAGTATTTTTTTCATTTACAGGTATTCATGGATTTTGTTTCTGAAAAGCAGCAATATACTCTGTCTTATGTTTTGCCCAATTTTTCGCAGCAAGTATCTTTGCCTCATCGATTATTTTCATAACTTTTTGTTCCTTTTTGATATCAAGATTTATTCATGAAAGATCCCCATTCATAATTTTATTATCATCTATTCAGAAAGTTTTTTCATGACGATTCATAATGCTCCTCGCTACCATATCATATTGATTCAGATCTTTTCTGATAAATTGCATAATTTCTGCATGACGAACTTTCGGATCTAAATTATTAAAAATCCTCTTAATCTTCTTATTATAGTTATTAATACCACTATTATTAACGCTAATAATATCACGAAATAATAAGTCAACAACATTCTCTATATTAATAATATTCCTTCATAATTGTATGTCTGATTGTGTAAATGCATTCTGAATAGTTTTTATAACTGCTTCATATTTATCATTTTTATCAGGATATTTTACTAAATAGGCATCGAGTAATTCTGAAAAATCATTAACAATTCAAACAGATTTCTGAAGGTTCGTTGGTGCTTCTTTTGGAATACCCATCGTCTGGGATAGTGTTTCGAAATCTACACGAGTCTTATTTCCTTTCGGACCAGTGAGATAATACGCACCATCTTTAAAAATAGCACTCATCGTTTTGTTTTTTAATACTTCTATTACTGGTGGTTCTGGTTTAACTTGAGTTAGTGGTTCACATACACGACTTAAAGATGGATTACCTAGATTTAATCATGTATCGAGAAGAGAAGATCATTCACAATTATTATTATCACATGCTCAAACAATAACTGGACTTGCCTTTTCACAACCCAAATAATCATTATATGCATCATAAGTAGCTTTTCCAAAAGCACCATCAATCTTACTCTTGTAAAAACCAATTTTTGATAACTCCGCTTGTAATCTTTTTATTGCCTCTTTTGTGATATTACCATATACTCAATCGTCTTTTATTGCATATCATTGTAAAATCAATAATTTCTGAATAGATTTCACTAAATCTGGATGTTTATTATATTCATACAATGTGTCACAAGAAGTAATTACATCCTTTTCAATGGTATTTAGTATATCCTTTTTTGTGTTCTGCCTAAGACTATCAATAGCAAGTTGAGATTGAACCTGTGCATTAGTTTTTCAAGAATTCATTTTTCTTTTGGATTCTTTAACTGCCGATTCCCATGATTCAAAAATATCTTTCTGATAATCTTTTCAATGAATAAGCCTTTGTGAATCAATATGATCTTGTATTCTTTGTATATCTCAAGCAGAAACTGAGATATTCCCCCTCAAATTATTAGTTTGCGTTACTATATCAGTATTTAATACTGGCATCTGTGAAAGTGAACCCATATATAAATTATTAATGATAATATATTTATTTTACACTATTTTTTATTTAAATGCAAAATAAACCTCATTTTTTTGACTTATCACCAAAATCTATACAATACAATCAAATCAAGAATATTTCTAATATTATAAAATTCGTGCGACTTCTTAAATACGCTCTCAAGAACACTATCCGCAATCCGTTTCTGTCGCTCTCGTCGATACTGGTCATCTCATTATTGATTTTCTTCATCAATACGCTCTTTTTCATCGAGTACGTCACGACGTCTCTGACCGAGAACATCAACGATCGTATGAGTCTGTCGCTCAATCTTAAGCCGGGATATACGGGTGATAATTCTGAGGTTATCGCGGCTATATCGGCACTCAAGCAGGCGAGTCCATCGGTCAGTATAGAGTATCTCTCCAAGGAGGAAGCATTTGAAATCCTCAAGAAGCGGGATCAGGAGCTCGTGCGGATTATCGAGGGAGATAAAGAGAATCCTCTCCCATCCTCCATCGTCATCAAAAATATCCCACTCGGGGAGTATCCGCAGATTGATACGATCGTGAAGCGATTCAAGGGGATTATCCAGTATAATGAGGAGCGCTCACAAAAATCACTCGTGGATTACCATTCGCAGTACGAACGGATACAAGGACTCATCAATATCCTCCTCTCGATCCGCTACGGGATCTACGGGATCATCAGTCTCTTTATTTTTTCGGTGTTTATCATCATCTACAACAGTATCGGAAATTTCGTCTTCTTCTATCGGGACGAGATTAAGATCATCAGGCTGGTTGGGGGAGAAAATATCTTCATCTACGGACCGTTTTCTATTCAAGGCTTCCTCTATACGCTCGCCGCGTATGCACTCGGCACCTCAGTGTTCGTCTATTTGATCAAAAATATCAATTTCTCACTCATCACCGATTTCCCTCTCTTTATCGATCGGTTCTTTGTCCTCTATGGCAATATCTTCTTGATCGAGCTCGCGGTTGTCACGATCGTGGGAGTTTTGAGTGGGTTCCTCTCGTCTCGCAGATTCATCGGTAAAGGAGAGTTTGTACAATAACCAATTTATGATATCATGGCAGTATTTTTTACACTTTTCATAAAACTCATCCCCCTATATCTTATAATTGCATTAGGATTTGTTGGGGCGAAAAAACTCGGAGCTCAAAAAGAGACAATAGCACGACTACTCATTTATATCATTACTCCAGTCATTGTTTTTTACGGAGCATATACTGTAGATATAACACCAGAAAATTTATCTCTCCCTTTCATATTCTACGTGTTAGCATCCTTTTCATCGTTGATATTTTTAATGATAGGAAATTATGTATTTCGCGCGGATTCTACGAAAAATATTCTTGCCTTTTCGGCTGGTGTAGGAAATACGGGATATTTTTGACTACCGGTCGTCTCCGCTGTACTTTGAGATAAAGCATTTAGTGTGGCGGTTATTGCTATGCTTGGTTTCATTGTATATGAAAATTCATTAGGATTTTTTATTGCCGCGAAAGGAAATCATTCAACAAAAGAAAGTTTATTCCGGGTTATAAAACTACCATCATTATATACTTTTTTTATTGGATTGTTATTGAATTTTTTCAAATTTCCGGCTTTTGAGATAATAAGTACAACAGCGACACACTTCAAGTGAGCATATACTATACTCGGTATGATGATGGTTGGAATGGGCCTTGCAAGTACAAATATTCGGCAATTCGATTATAAATTTACATGACTTGCATTTTTGGCGAAATTTATTTTTTGGCCATCTATTGTTCTATGTATTATTACTCTTGATAGATATTATATGCATTTTTATACTCCATTGATATATAATATTTTCTTAATTATGGCAATTGTACCTATGGCAGCCAACACTGTTTCGATTGCCACGGAATTAAAAATTCATCCAGAAAAAGCCTCATTAGCAGTTTTTGCAAGTACAATATTTGGTCTTTTTTATATTCCAATTATAATAAGTTTATTTATTAGTTATTAATCTTATGAGCATTTTCAAACGTATTTTTCTCTTCCTTGCGACCAATATCGCGATTATCCTCGTTGTCACGGTCATTATTTTCGTGCTTGAGCGATTTTTTCATATTCGAATCACCCCGAGTCTCGCCGGTGGATATAGTGGACTTTTTATTTTTGCCCTTATCTTCGGGTTTGTGGGATCATTTCTGAGTCTCGCGATCTCTCGTTGGATGGCGAAACGAATGTACAAGATTCAGCTCCTATCCGAATCCCGACTCATGGACTATGATGCGAAATCACAACTCGTGTACACGATAGTCGTGAAGATCGCTCGTCAGAATGGTATTGATATGCCGGAGGTTGGCGTATATGAGAGTAATGACCCAAACGCATTCGCGACAGGACCGACCAAAAATCGCGCTCTCGTGGCTGTTTCAACCGGACTCCTGAGTTCCATGACTCCAGCGGAGATTGAGGGCGTCATTGCCCATGAGATGAGCCATATTCTCTCGGGAGATATGGTGACTATGACCCTCCTCCAGTGAGTCCTCAATACCTTCGTGATTTTCTTCGCTCGGGTTATCGGACATATCGTGGATTCGTATGTGTTTAAAAATGAGCGGGAATGAACCGGTTGGGGATATATGTTGTCCGTCCTCCTGCTCGAGATGTTGCTTGGAATTCTCGCATCTCTGGTCCTTATGGCCTTCTCTCGATATCGAGAATACCGAGCCGATGAGGGAAGTGCGCGAAGTGTTGGGAAAGATAAAATGATCCAGGCTTTGAAACGTCTCCAGTATATCACTGCCAATCAGGAAATCGTGGACGATGGGAAACTCAGCACGTTCAAGATTCATTCCGAAAAAGGATATTTCTCCCTCTTTATGTCGCATCCAAGTCTCACAGACCGGATAGCCAACCTCGAAAGTCGATATGATCTCTAAAAAAATCTTCCTTCCCCTTATTCTCCCATTTTTCCTCGTTTCTTGCGGGGATGAATACTGGGCTTTTCATGACGGACAAAAGACTTTCGCCCTCCAGAAGGCACAAACGGAACTCTCGAGGGAGAATTTTTCCGTCGAGCAGATAGCGGACCGAGAAGTCGAGGTCCTCATGACCCCGGACAAAAAAATCCTCGACCGCATCGTCACGATGATTGATACGGCGAAAACCCGCGTCTCTGTCGAGGTCTATATCCTCACCGAGAAACGGATTATAAAAGCCCTTCAGGATGCCAAGAAACGGGGTGTCGATGTGCGAGTTCTCCTCGAAAAAAATGTCTTCGGAGCTACGTCCATTAATTCCAAATCTTTCAAGGCGCTGACCGGATCGGGAGTGGCAGTGACATACGATAACTCCGACCTCTATAATTTCGTCCATACCAAACTCCTCCTCATAGACGACACCTACATCATCACAACCGGGAATCTGAGTTATGCGAGTTTCGCGTACAATCGCGAGATGTACGTGATTGGACGAAATCCATCCGATCGAGAGACTCTCGGGCAGATTTTCTCGGCGGATTTCTCGGGTCAGGAGATAGTGAAGAGTACATCCAATCTCGTTATCTCACCGATCGACAGTAGAGCGAAGATTGAGACTCTCCTCCGAAGTGCCCAAAAAGACATTTTCCTCTATGCCGAGACCTTTGATGATCCGGTTATCATAGATATCCTCGCCACGAAAATGACTCAAAAAATTCCCGTCACCATCTGTATGACCGATCCCAAGAAAATCAGTGCCAATACCGAGGCTATTGCCAAGCTCAGAGGAAGAGGCATAGATACACGAACTGCCAAAAAACCAGTCATGCATGCCAAATCTGCCCTCGTAGACTCGAAGTACAGTTATATCGGCAGTGAAAACTTCACCACCAACTCGCTCGACAACAATCGAGAGATCGGCATACTCCTCAAAACATCGCCGGATTTTGTCGAAAAATGGCGATGAACGTTTGAGTCGGATTGTCCAAATCCCACAAAATAATACAGGAAAATTTGGAAAAAAGACAAAAATCCGTATAGTGTCTCTCATCTATTTTGTACAGTCTTTTTATGGAGCTTCTTTTTTCCGCCGCATTCGTCAAATACGAGATCGCTTTTCTCGGTTTGAATGTCGCTTACATAGTATTTCACGTGCTCCACAGCCTGGTTGTTTCGTACCTCAAAATCCGGAATTTTGTGAAGCCGAAAAGGGGAGTTGAGATGGGAGAAAAAAAGGAAAATACCGAAGCGGATGCTCCGGAAATCCCGGTAAAAAAACTTTCTGAAAAAGAGAAAATCAAGCAAGAAAAAATGGCCCTCTCAAATGAGGAAAAACAACATCTCGCAGAAATCATTAAAAATGTGAAAACCCGCATCGCCAGAGGCGAATTCTGAGAGGCTCGAAGTCGCATCGTCGAGGGACTCTCGATTGAGAAATTCAATAAAGAGCTCAATTGTCTCCTCGCTTCCCTCTATGAAAAGGAGCATGACTACAAGAAAGCAGAGCTCATCTACAAGGACCTCATCCTCCTCAATGATACTGATCCAGAACTCTATCTCAAACTCGGTTTCGCGCTCTCCATCCAGGGGAAGTATGAGATCGCCTATGAGATCTACAAACGGCTCCATTTCCTCGAAAAGGAAAACTTCGAAACCATCGAGATGCTCGCCAATATCGGGCATCAGCTCAGCCACCATGACGAGTCCAACGAATATGCCCGACTCTTCCTCAAGAAACATCCGCACTCGGTCGATATGCTCTACCTCACGGCAGTGAACTACATCAATCTGGAAGATCGCAAAAAAGCCCTCGAATACCTCAAGAAGATTCGCACTATTGACCCATACAACGGTAAAATCCAAGAACTGATAAAGAAAGTCGAACTCGAAGCAGAAATGGAAAATAATTTTAAGACAGAAAAATAATAATTCACCAAATTGAGATTATGAAAATCCCTCCTCATTCCATAGACGCAGAACGATGAGTTCTCGGATCCATCCTGCTCGACAAAGACGGGATGGTTCAAGTTTCGAGTTTCCTCACGGAAGGGGATTTTTATGACCCCAATAATGGACTCATCTATGGGGCGATGATCGACCTTTTCACCCGCAACAAACCGATCGATCTCCTCACAGTTCGTGAGTATCTCGATGATCGTCATGAGCTCGAAAAAACGGGAGGGAATGCCTATCTCATGGAGCTCACCGAGTCGATTTTCACGAGCGCCAATATCTATCAGTACGCTCAGATCGTCAAAAACAAGGGGATACTCCGACGACTCATCAAAGCGGGGAATGATATCTTGCTCGCAGGATATGATGAAGAAACCGATCTCAATAAGCTCCTCGAAAAGTCCGAGCAGGCACTCTTCACGGTGACGCAGACATTTATCCAAAACAAGCTCGTCCATATTCGAGATATCCTCAATCTTCGATATGAAGAATTCGCCGAGATTCACGAAAATCCCGATCATGTAAATACGGGGCTCATCAATACGGGTTTCAAAAATCTTGATGGGAAAATTGGTGGTCTCAAACCGGGGGATATGGCGATCCTC
>AMFJ01025166.1_pt1 | contig 12311 bp, 9 predicted proteins | sample 427208 | NCBI WGS metagenome assembly AMFJ01 (sample SAMN02954298, study PRJNA114691) | groundwater metagenome | biome: aquatic; feature: subsurface aquifer; material: sediment; isolation source: subsurface aquifer sediment | place: USA: Rifle, CO | collected 2008-08
GGATAGTGGTAATAGATACAATAGGACAACCAGCTCCGTCATTTCTCAAACAAGAAGATAATTTTAATATTGATGCAAAAAATCCACTTAATATTGCTAACGATATTAAAACAAAATGGGAAGCAAAAAAAAATGATGGTATAGCCCAAAAACAACCAGAATTAAATCCAAAAGCTACTGACGAATTAGCATCCATCTCTAATGAACAAAATAAAAAAAGTGAACTTCAAAAAGTTGAAGCTCAAATTATAGACGCCGAAGAACAATTCGAGCGTGGTGCAGTAAATTGGAGCCCCACATCTAAATTATCTCATTTTAAAGAAATTAGAAATTTAAAAGCTAAAAAAGATGAACCGATTAATGTAACACAAAACAGTGATGTTAACAACTTTTTACCCACAATAGCCGAACAATTAATTGACAATAAATTAAATGTGCTAACAGAATATTTAACAAATAAAATTGATGATACACCACTTGAACCAGCTATTACTGATCAAGTTGATAATAAACATACCACTCTAACTCTTGAACAGATTCAATCTAAACTCGAAATGCAAAAAAAAGCTTTAGAATTATCAGAAACCGAAAAAGCAAAAATTGAAGAATACGATAAAACCTTAAGAGATCATGTTATAGATACGATCCAAGAACTCGCTCAAGAAAATAAGTTTGTAAGTAGATTTGAGGGGGTTGCTGGTAAAACTCACGAAATGTGGAGGAAAGGTTGGTTAGTTAAATTAGGAGCAAGTATAGGAATGATGGCATTAGCTAAAAGTGGCGAAAAAGTTCTTGAAACACTTGGTTATAGTATCCCTGGTTTGAACGTAGGCATATTATCAGTAAGATCCGTGATGGGTGCTGTTGGTACAACGCTTGGTACCGAAGCTATTCTAAAAGCTAACCAAGCTGCTAAAGAAGTACGCAAAGGCGGAATTGCAAATTTTAAAAAATCATATGTCGAAGCAACTAAAGTATTTTTTAAAACAATTTTTGATAAAGAAAATAAAAATAAAAAACTATTTGGTAAAGAAGGCAAATTAAATTTAGCTAATCAAGCTTTTAGAACCGAGCAGCAAAAAATAGGATTCATTAATGATCAGGGTGAATTGGATAAGGAATTGGATAGAGATCTAGATTCAAGGAAAATCGAAAAAAGTGATGAAAATAGATTAAAACTACTAGAAATAAAATTAATGAATCTAGCAACCCTTGCTAAGGATTTTGGTCTCAAAGATATTACAGAAGTTGCTGGAGCAAAAAAATCAATTGGAGTGATGATAGATGGGTATGTAAAATTGCTAGGAGATTTAGATAATAAAAAAATATTGAAAATTAAAAACCCAGATACTACTCCTTCTGAGATGGATAGGAAGAAAATAGAGTTTGATGACTTAAAAGAAATACTCAAATTAAGAAACGATAGATTAAAGAATATTGCTAAAGATGCTAGAATAAAACAAACATGGGATTTTTATCAAAGATGGACATTATCAGCAGTAGCAGGAGTCTTTGGAATTGCAGCTTCGGCCCTATGGTCAAGTATTAATCATTTAAGAAATCACGTTGAATCGGCTACGGAAGCAGCCACTACAGCTGGTGTGATTAAAGAAGTTAGTAAACATCAAGCTACTGCAATGGCTCAAGAAGCTGCTCAGTATGGTGAACTAAAGGCAACAATTCCGCAAAGTATTTTTGGCACCAATATTCCGGTAGTTGAGCACGATGAACACCAATGGGCACAGATTGATGGCAAAGAATATCCATATAGCACAGAAGGTGGTAAACATTTTGTCTATACTAGATTTGACTCTGATTTTGATGGCAAACCAGAAAGTATGGATAAATTAGTTAAAATTGATTTAAATAATGGCTTTGGAGTTGACCCTAATGGACACGTCGTCCAAGCCATCGATCTTCATAAATCTGGAATAAATAACAATTTTGGTGGGATATTAGCCCGACATGGATCAATACTCTATGACGCTAATGACAAAATGATTAACGGACAAATGTGGATGGAAAAAGATGGCTATCATGCTTCTGTAATTGGTAAAATTATGGCTAGTCAAAATGTGCCAGGACTAAATGTAACGGGGATAGTATTTGATCAAGATAATAAATTGCCCGAAGATTTAAAAGATATAACTGGCGCTAAAGAAATTTTTGATAATAAATATGAGGTTGAGTATCTTTCTGCACAAAATCCGCAAGAACTTGCTAATCAATATTTACACCTCTATGATCCAACACATGCTGACACATTACACATTGCAGAGTTAAGCGCAAAATTATCAGGGGCTGGAGTTGATTTACAACACGCAGATATTGATAAGTTAAATCAAATTAATAACCCAACTAACACGACAACTGAATCTGCAATCAACGCTGGTGTCAAAGCCGTACAAGAACAAATTGTAGCTATCAATGCATCTACTATTATAGCTGGTTTAGAAACCACCGAAGGATTTAAGTTTAGTGCTGAATGCAAAAAATATTTAGTTGAGCATAATTTACTTTCTGATGACTGGAAGCACATAGATAGAGCAAAAGAGATTTTGGCTATTAAAAATATTACAAGAATAGAAGATCCAACTGGCTTAACTTTATGGATTAATAAAGCAACAAATAAGGTTATGTTAATTGACACACAAAGTGCCAAGTTTGATCTTGGCAAAGAAGGAGTGTATAGCTTTAGTTTTAAAAACGCTAAAAACTTTATTAACGAACTAAAATAATTGGAGGGATAAATGGACACAAATACCACAAATACAACTAGCGCAATTAGTCAAAAGCTAATAGATGTTGATATATTGGAAGCACTAGGACTGGCTAATTTACCAGAGGATCAAAAAATGGAAATGCTGGCCAGCTTTGCTGACACCGTGATGCAAACAGTGATGATAAGAGTAGCTGTGCGACTAATTGGACCAGATGCTGATGAATTTGATAAAATAGTAGATGCTAAAGATGAGCAAAAAATTGGTGAATTTTTACAAAGTAAGGTTCCAGATATTGAACAATTAGTTACCAATGAAACCTTAAAACTTAAACAAGTCTTAATCGAGAGAGTTAAGAAGGTAGATGAGCAGTTGGAACAAAATACTGCGTTAGCAGTATAAATTAAAAATTAAAGACCAAAGATTAAAAATATTATATTGATGAAAAATATTAAAACAAAATTTGATGAAAGAATTTACAAATACATTATTAGGTTACTTAAATTTTTGGTTACATTACCAAATAATCCAGTGATTAGAGAAATAAAAAGTCAATTGACAAGAAGTGGAACTAGTATTGGTGCAAATTATTTTGAAGCTAAAGGTGCCTCGTCAAAAAAAGATTATCAAAATTTCTTCACATATAGTTTAAAATCATCAAATGAAACAATATTTTGGCTAGTAATATTAAAAGATTCTAATTTAATACCAGATATATTACTAGAAGAATATGGCTGGTTAGTTAATGAGACTGAAGAATTGGCTAACATATTTGCATCAAGTATTTTGACAATGAAGAAATAATTTATAGTTTTTTTTGGTTTTTTGTTTTTAACTTTTGGTTTAGGGGATTCATGCAATACAAGGTACCACAAAAAATTGATTTAGAGGATAAAATCATCGGGCCGCTGACCCTTGTGCAGTTTATGTATTTAATGGGTGGTGGGATGATTTTTTACATTTGTTTAAATATCTCAGGACTAGTTTTTGTCTTGATTGGTTTACCAGTAGCAATGCTAACCCTAGCCTTAACTTTTTTGAAAATCCAGGATCAACCTTTTAGTAAGTTCTTGATTTCTGCAATAATGTATGTTTTTAGCCCCAAAGAAAGATATTGGCAAAAAGATATCAATCAAGAAAAGTTTGCCTCAGAAATCACTACTTTTAAAAAAGAGGAAAAAAAGACTGAGGAAACCTTTGCCGAGCGTACAGTTAAAAAAAGTGAGCTAGAAAAGTTAGCCCATGCGCTAGACACGAGATCGTTAGAGGAGATTGAGAAAGAGAAGAAAAAAGTTAATAAAAGTTAATATCAGTTAATAGGAGTTAATATCGGTTATAACATACAATTTAATAACTTTTGTTAACAGTTATTAACCGTTGTTAACCATTATTAACCAATAAACATATGCCTAAAAAAAAGCATTCAGCAACACAAGATCATATTAATATCGCGGAAATCCGTGACGGTATTGTAATTACCCGTGACGGTAGTTTTAGAATGGTACTCCTAGCTACCTCTATTAACTTTGCCCTAAAGTCCGAGCAAGAACAAAATGCCTTAATTGGCCAATATCAGGGGTTTTTAAACTCTTTAAACTTCCCTTTGCAAATTGTGATGCAATCAAGAAAATTAGACCTAACAAGCTATTTAAAATCACTGGAAGAGAGGATAAAAAAAGAAGATAATGAGTTAATCAAAATCCAAATTGCTGATTATGTACAATTTATTCGCCGACTAATTAATGTGGCCAACATTATGGACAAACGTTTTTATATTGTTGTGCCACTTGATCCACCAAATATCAAAAAACGTGGGTTATTTGATAAAGTATTAAATCCTACGAGCCAATTAGAGGTCAAGATTTCTCCCACGGAGTTTAAATCATTTAGCCAAGAAATTAAAGAACGTGTTGGTGTAATTATGTCGGGACTTTCTAGTTTAGGAGTCCGCGTTGCACCACTTAATACACAGCAAGTGATTGAATTATTCTATAGTGTTTATAACCCCGAAGAATCAACTAAAGAACGACTTATTAACGCAAATGATTTAGAGGCACCGATGGTGGAAAGAAAAAATGAATAATGAATGATTTTAACTAAAAACTAAAAGCTAAAAATGAAAAACTACAACTTAAATCTAAAAACTGATATCAAAAAACGCTCTTATCTATTTGCATTAGACATTATTGCTTTTATCGAAATTTTACCTAAAAATCAGACAAATAATATTATAATCAATCAGTTACTTAGATCTGCAACATCAATCGGTGCCAATATTATTGAAGCACAAGCATCAAGCTCTAAAAAAGATTTTATCAATTTTTATCATCACTCTTTGAAATCAGCTAATGAAACAAAATTTTGGTTATGCTTATTAAGAGATTCAAAAAAATCAGATTATAACAAAACACAAAAACTTCTGAATGAAGTAATTGAACTTGCTAATATATTAGGTTCCAGTATTTTAACGATGAAAGGCAAAAAATAGTTTTAACTTTTTAGTTTTGGTTTTTAGATTTAAATTTTAACTTTTTAGTTAAGGATCCCATGAACATCCCTATCATCAACAAAAAAAAGAATACTGTGCCAGAGAGTATGCCAGCAAATACAACAAAAAATCCTCCAGTAGAGACAAGATCTAAAAAGGAATTGGCACAGGCAGAAAAAGTCTTCCGCGAGGGTATGCTTAATGTACTGGATTTAATTGCCCCAGCGGCTTTTAAAGTTACTCCAAATTATGTGCAAATCGAAAATTATTTTGTAAGAAGTTTATTTGTTTTTACCTATCCAAGATACCTACAAGTTAACTGGCTAAGCTCCATTATTAATTACGACATTACCGCTGACATTAGTATGTTTATCTACCCCATGCAAACTCAGCATGTCATGACTGATTTGCGTAAAAAAGTCGGTCAGCTTGAATCAAGTCAAGTAATGGAACAAGAAAAGGGTTTAGTGCGAAATCCTGAACTAGAAACTGCTATATCTGATATCGAGGGCCTGCGTGATGTTTTACAACGAGGCGAAATCAGACTATTCCAATATTCTTTATATTTTACTTTATTTGGTAAATCAATCGAGGAGTTAAATACCTTAACCAAACAATTAGAATCAACTCTTGGTGGAATGTTGGTTTACACCAAACAAGCTATGTTGCAGATGGAGCAGGGTTTTAATTCTTGCATCCCACTTTTTCAGGACGAATTAAGCGTCAGACGTAATTTAGATACTGGATCGCTTAGTACAACCTTCCCCTTTGTCTCGTCTGAGCTTAGCTCTAACGAAGGTATTTTATATGGTCTAAACAGGCATAATAATTCATTAATTTTATTTGACCGCTTCCAATTAGAAAACGCTAATAATGTGGTTTTTGCCAAAGCTGGAGCTGGTAAAAGTTATGCTATTAAACTTGAGGCTTTACGTAGCTTAATGCTAGGCACTGATATTATTGTTATTGACCCAGAAAATGAATATAAAATGCTCTGCGAGGCAGTTGGAGGTAGTTATTTACCACTTTCACTTAATGCTAAAGAACGTATCAACCCCTTTGATTTACCCAAGAAGATTAGTGAAGATGAGAGCGGTGAGGAGATTTTAAGAAATGCTGTGATTATGATTAAAGGTTTAATTGGACTAATGGTTGGTACTTTAACACCAGAAGAGGATGCCATACTGGATAAAGCCATTTATGAAACCTATGCTCTAAAAGATATCACTACTGACCCAGAATCACACAAAAACACTCCACCAGTAATGGTTGATTTGCAAAACATTTTAAAAAATATGACTGGGGCCGAGAGTTTAGCCAGCAGATTGGGTAAATATGTTGAGGGTACTTTTGCCGGATTATTTAATAAGCCTACTAATTTTGATATTGATAAAGGGTTTGTAGTCTTTTCGATCCGCGACCTTGAGGAGCAACTTAGACCAATTGGTATGTATCTGGTACTAAACTATATTTGGAATAAAGTTCGCTTTGAAATGAAAAAAAGAATTTTGATCATTGATGAAGCTTGGATCATGATGCAACACGAGGATTCGGCAAAATTTCTTTATGCCCTAGCAAAACGCTGTAGAAAATACTTTTTAGGCTTAACTGTAATCACCCAGGATGTTGAGGACTTTTTAGGCAGCCCTTATGGCCGCGCTGTAATCTCCAACTCTTCGATGCAATTACTTTTAAAGCAATCTACTTCTTCTATCGACAAAATTGCCGAGGTCTTTAATTTGACCGAAGGAGAAAAATATTTACTATTAGAAAGTGATGTGGGAGAAGGACTCTTTTTCGCCGGTTTAAACCACGTAGCCATTAAAATCATCGCCTCGTATACCGAAGATCAAATCATTACTACTGACCCCAGACAGCTGTTGGAGATTAAGAAAAGTGAGGCAGAGCAACAACAGGTTAATAACGGTTAATAAAAGTTAATAGAAGTTAACAACAGTTAACTAAAGATATAGACGGTTAATATTGGTTAATAGAAGTTAACAGAAGTTAATAACAGTTATTGGCAACTAGCAAAGAAGATAATAATAGTCACTAGCTATTAGGGATTAATAATGGTTACAAATTACAGCCAAGAACCATATGAAATGTTATAGTTTTATAAAAATATCTGTTATATAAGAAGAAAAGTATACATCATCACTGAACCATTTTGCAAAACTCACCTAAAAGTTGTCGGTCAAGCAAGAGATGCTGCTAGGTCAGCTAAACAAAATATTAGAGAAGGATATAAAAAAGATTCAGTTGCAACATATATAAATCACCTAAAAATCTCTAAAGGATCTCTAACAGAATTATTTGGCGATTTAGAAGATTTTGTTGAAGATAAACTAATTTCGCAAATTGATTTCAATAAACTCGCCGATCTAATTAGAAAAACAGATTTTATGATTGATAGATATATTGATTCGATATACAAACTCGAAAAGGAAGGTAAGTGGAAAAAACGTTGGAATAAAGTTTTGTAACATTTATTAACTGTTATTAACGGTTATTAACTATTGTTAACTGTTATTAACTTTCTTCTAGGATATCAATGTCAGAAGATAATAACCAATCAAGCACTGACTTACTTTTTAAAATCGGTTGTCCAGCATTATTACTCGGCGCTATTTTTTTAATTACTGGCTGCGCCAACATCAATCCAGCAAATGATAAGGTAGAAGGCCCGTACGCTCCAGGTAATACTGGGCCACAATTAACCTATCCATCAGGAAATTCTGGTCAACTAAATCCAGAAAGTAAGGAAGCTAAAGATTGTTTAAAAGAATACATCAAAAGTGTGGCACCAAACTCTCCTTTAATAGACAAAGTTGATGTCTTTGTGGCAGCAGGTAAAAAATATAATGTTAATCCAGCTTTGATGCTGGCAATTGCACAACAAGAATCTAGTTTTGGTACCACAGGAGTAGCAACCAGCGGAGGATTTAATTATTATGGAATTACTAAATGTTCTGGCGGATTTCGCTCATTTACTAGTTGGAATGAAGCAATATATTTTCACGCAGAATACCTTAAAACCGAGTATATAGATAAAGGATTTGACACAATAGAAAAAATGGGAGACAAATATTGCCCAGCTGAAGCTGACCCACTTAATCAAAACTGGATCCCAGGTGTAACCCAAAATCTTAATGCCATAACTAGTAAATGTCCCCAGTACGCTAGTGCTGCTAATTCAAGTGAATGTGTAAATGGTTATAGAAAACCTATTGTTCTAAAACAAACTACACCAGATTCCTGCACAAAATTTGCTCAAGCGATGACTCTATACTCACTAGGCTTTAATTTTACTAATCCAACTGAAATATTAAAATATTCTTTTAGAAATTTACCTCCTGAAGCAGCGGGTAAGGTAACAGTTACCGGAACGAATATTGATGGAGCGATTAAAGCTTTAAAAGAAGGAAAACCAGTTGTATTCAGCGCTGGATCTGGTTTGTTCTCCCGTGCTTCAGGACATTACTTAACTTTATGGGGTATATATCCTGATGGTACAATTGGGGCTTTCGATTCTGCACCAAGAGACCACTTATGGGGTGATACCAAAAATAGGAATATACTGAAAGAGTACAGGGTAACTGTTGATGAAATTAGGGCGAATGTACAACAAGGGTTGTTTATCTTTGAACGAAAATCAGGAGTTACTAACCCCCCACAATGTGAAACTACACAAACTAATCAAAATGCAGATAATTGTTCTGACAAAACCCCGAGTAAAAGTGGCCTTACCTGGGTTGAGTTGAAAACCGCTGATAATCAAAGTAAATGTGTACAGGTAAAAAATAACCTACAAGTTATAAACAGTCTAAAACAAGCTTTTGCAAATATTTCCGGGTTTACTATAAAAGATGTCGAAGGTTTTGGAACTCGCACCTACAACTCTTACCACCCAACTGGTTGCGCTATAGATATTAATAAATCTCATAACCCCTATTTTGTAAAAAATAAGCCAGCAGTTGTTACTGGTGAAATTCCTTATACATCTGTTTATGCTACTCTTTTGGCATTTAATACAGCCAAAAATAATAAAACTGATCAATATATTATTACTAATGATGTAATTTCTGCTTTAAGAAATGCTGGTTGGTCACATCCTTATGACTATGATTGGCAACATTTTCAAACAACACAAGGAGAATGTCATGCAGGACAATAAAATATTATTATTTATTAAAAAATTCTGGCTATTACTGATAATTTTATTGCTAGTAATTTTTGGTTTAATTTATTTTTTCTATATAAAAAGTCCAAAAAATTCTTTTAATAATCAACCTACAAATGGTAGCTCGGCTACAAACCCAGAAATTAATATTCAAGATAATAATATTTCCAAAATCTTAAATGGAAAATCATTTTATCCATGCATTAATAAAAACGAAAAGTATCTAGTTTATATTAATGAGAGCAAAAACGGTGCAAGGAAATTAAATTTTAGTGATAGTAAAGTTAGTAATTTGTCAATTCAACCACCCTCAAATATCCAAAGCATTGTATATTCACCAGACTGTAAGCAAATGATCGTTTTTTCTACTAACAAAACCCAAAAAATCACTTACTATAATTTAGAAAATGGCAATTCAAATAGATTAAACGATAATATTACTAACATTTACTGGTCAAAAAAAGACAACAATAAAATTTATTATGTTTTCCATGATGAGTCAAACCAAAATAAATGGCAAATTAACCATTCCAAACCCGACGGGTCAAATTGGAAAAATCTGTATAATATAAAAGATGAAAATGGATTTTTTTCTAATCTATCTCTTTCAAATAATGAAGATAAATTAATATTGACAACAATAAAAGAAAGTGGCGATTATACGATCGAAGTATTTAATTTTTTAATAGATCTTAATAATGTCATTAACCAGCAAAAGATTGATATTAATTATAGCTCTGATAACTTATTATGGACTAAGGATGACAAAAAAATAATTTATCCTGACGGAATTAGTAAATTAGCGAGTATTTTTGATATAGACAACAAATCTATTAAAGAAACCGGGCTTTATGTCGAAGTTGATAGTATAATTGAATCTATAAATAATACTCAATTGATCTTGGCAATCCCCGAAAATATTAATCCTTCTTACCCAGAAATTTTTAACTTATATCCATATGATATGGAAAAAGATGTAATCGCCAAAATAAATGCTGTACCAGATGTAAAAATAATTAATTTAGATTATCTAAAATTTATTGATAATACAGTTTATTACACCAATAACGACTATCTTTATAGTTTCCCATTAGGCAACGAGACAATTAATAACATAATCACAAATAATATTGATCCTCAAGGTTAGATATTAACATAAAGTAGATTTACCGTAAATATGGTATAATTAATACGAGTCATGCAGCATGAATCATGTAACATATAACATGTAACAAAAATACAAAAGAATAAGAAAAACTCAATAATACAAATTTTTAGTTATAGGAGGGATATAATGGATCTGATAGATTTAAACAATGATAAAAAAATGTCAAATGAACCTCTCGACGATGCTCGAGGTAAAGAATCAGGAATTAGGAATAATGAATTAGGTCCGGATAATAAACCTCAGGAACCTATCAAACCGGTTACGCCAGTAAATCCAATCAAACAGGTTCCTATTGCTCAACCAATTAACCCTTCAACTCCGCTCAGGACGGGCCAACTACCCAATCAACCAATTAACTCTTCTCGGCCTCTCGACTTCGCTCGAGACAAGCCCGAATCTTTTGGAGTTAAAAAAACACATCCTGAAAATAAACCAACTAAGTTAAAACTAATTTTAATAATTGTGGGGGCATTCATAGTTATTGCCGGAGCGGTTTATTACTTCTTTTTTTACCAAGCAATATTAACTATCAATGTCGAGCCGAATTCTGCTCAAGTTGAAATTGGTGGCTATTCCAATGTGGGTAACAACCAATTTAAACTTAAACCGGGCTCATATAATTTAAAAGTCAGCTTAACCGATTATGTTGTCTATACGCAAGATTTGACTTTTAAACCTAGTGCTCGCCAAACTATTACTGTCGCGCTTAATCGCCAGAGCGAAGTTGTAAAACTGGTTGATTACCCAGCACTTTTTGCCACCCAGTCAATTGACAAACAATCATTAGTCTACCTTTCTAACCAAGGCACAACGATATATAAAATTGACGGCATATTAGGAGACACCAAAGAGAAACCCTATGCTGTAACACCGGCGAGTTTTAAAGAAATTAGTGATATTAAGTGGAATTTGCAAAATGATTTAGCTCTAGTTAAACAAGCCAATAGATGGTATTTGTATGACTTTAAACGCTATGATTTATTGCACCAAGAGTCAACCCAGTGGTCAGACGGTATTGGTAACGTGGCTTGGAGCCCAGATGGACAAAAGGTTGCCTATTTCTTTAATACCAGTAGCGAAAAAACTTTAATCAGAGCCAATAAGGATAACTCCGAGATGGAAAGAATCTATAACTTTAAAGATACCAGCATAACAAATCCAAAAATTTATTGGTCAGCAGATGGCCTAACTATGCTAATTATTGATAATGGTTTGTATATTTTTGATGTCTATAGCAAGACTTTAACTCAACTTAAACAATTTGAATCAGTTACTGACGCGAATTTTGCGCCAGATAGTCAGCATATTATTTATGAAAAAGACGGTAGCCTATATCTTATTAATTTAACTGGCGAGAATAAAGTTGACCTAACAGTCGCTACGCCTCTAAATAAAACTGTTTGGTTTGATCAAAATAATTTATTATACTTTATTACCGAAGGAGCAACCGACAATTTGTTTAAATTAAATATTAGCGCGCTAACAAAAACTGCTTATACTTATAAACCAAATTATACTATTAATGCTAAAAATCTAATTATTACCAGTGATTTAAGCCGAGTAATCTTTAATCAAGATGATTTTGAATATTCACTGAAATTAGTACCAAAAGAGTACTAACAAATTCAAAATTCAAATTTTTAAATAATAAATATGAATTGCCCGCCTGCACTCTCGGTATTTCACGTCGAATTACTCATTCGTGTTACATCCGAGATGCTGCGACGGACTTCCTGAATTTCTTCCGGGTGA
>AMFJ01002232.1_pt1 | contig 12284 bp, 10 predicted proteins | sample 427208 | NCBI WGS metagenome assembly AMFJ01 (sample SAMN02954298, study PRJNA114691) | groundwater metagenome | biome: aquatic; feature: subsurface aquifer; material: sediment; isolation source: subsurface aquifer sediment | place: USA: Rifle, CO | collected 2008-08
GTCGCTTCACCCTCGGCACTGATATCATCTTTTGCTAAAACTTTATGTACCGTTTTAAACATGATTTTGAAGTCGAGCCAAATCGACTGATTTTCGACGTACCAAGTATCCAGCTTGAATTTTTCTTCCCAGCCAATGGCATTGCGGCCATTGACCTGCGCGTGACCCGTCATGCCCGGTCTTACATCATGGCGTTTGGCCTGTTCAGGGCTGTAAAGCGGCAGGTATTCCATCAACAGTGGGCGTGGGCCGACAATACTCATATCGCCTTTAATCACGTTCCACAGTTCCGGCATTTCATCGAGACTGGTAGAGCGCAGCATTTGACCAAAAGGCGTTAAACGCTCACTGTCCGGTAATGGATTACCCTGTTCATCTACGGCATCTTTCATGGTGCGGAACTTGATCATCTCAAAAGGCCTGCCATGTAAACCGGGACGCACCTGGCGAAACAAGACCGGAGAGCCCAGATTTTTTTTCACTTTGTAAGCAACAAATGCATAAAGTGGTGAAAGCAGAATCAGGGCAATGGAGGCGATGATAATATCGAGAAGGCGTTTTAGCATTTAGATCAAACCCATTTCTTGCATCATATGTGTGTTTACCTGATGTACATCGTATTTATGAAGTGCGATTTCTCGGGAGCGACTTCCCATTTTAGCGATCAGCTCTGGCTGAAGAATGAGTTTCTCCATTGCTTTTACTAAACTTTCTACGGATTTTACATCAACCAGAAAGCCGTTATCGCCATCGGTAACAGTTTCACGACAACCTGGTGCATCCGCGGTTATAATTGCCCGGCCCATTGCCATGGCTTCTAGAACTGTACGGGGTGTGCCTTCACGATAGGAGGGCAACACATACACCGAGCTTTCTGCAATTGCAGGACGAACATCGGATAGTTTCCCCCAGTATTTTAATGTATTACCGGCTATCCATTGATCCAATTCTTGCTGACCAATGGCCGAAGGATTCTCATCAATCCAGCCCACCAGATTAAATTCTACATGCGGATATTTATGTTTGATAATTTTTGCTGCTTCGGCATATTCACGGACACCTTTATCTACCAGTAAACGTGCAATCAGCAAGAAGGATATTTTGACTTTTTGATCAACTGTTACAGGTAAAGGTAATACATTAAAGTCGGCAACATTGACCCCCGAACCGTTCACTACTACTGTAGGCGTGTGAGTGTTTAAAAGCTTTAAATCCTGAAAGAGTTTTAAGTCATCCGGATTTTGGAAAAATGCCTTATGACTGCGTAATAATGCCTGCTGGTATAAACTATGAACCAGTTTCTGGAAAACACTACGCTTAGTCTGAGTTTCTACATTTTGAAATGCATAGCCTAAACCTGTAATTAAGGCATAGCGATGTGGTGTCTGTGCCAGCCACGCGGCCAGTGTTCCATAGATCACCGGCTTGATCGTATAAGATAGGACATAATCAGGTTTGATTTTTTTTATAAGTGCATACATGCTCCCTAAGGTTTTTAAGTCCGCTACCGGATTGGTGCCTGTACGCTGCATAGAAACTTCATGTACGCAATAACCTAAACCTAGTAGTTTTTCATGCTCGGCAGAAAAAGAAGCCAGATCAGGTGCAATAATATGGATTTCATAACCCTGCTGATGAATCGCTTCAAGTAGCTTTCCACGGAAATTTAATACTGAAGGTAAATAGCTGCTGATGATCAGAAATTTCATACTGATTGACTCCACAACTTCATATATTGCTCGCTGACTTTTTCAATACTGAAATTCTGTTCGATACGCTGCCGTGTGAATTGTTTTAATGTTGTTTTTTCTGAGTCCGATTTTGCAATATAATTTAAAATAGCATCTGCTAATGCGTGGGCATTACGTGGTGGCACAATTGTGCCTAGTTCCTGCACGATATATTTTGCATCCCCAACATCTGTACTAATGCAAGGTAAACCAGATGCCATCGCCTCCACCAAGACATTTGGGAAACCTTCAGTAATTGATGTCATTAAAAAAATATCGATAGAACGATAAAATGCAGGCATGTCCGAAACTTGATTAAGTAATTTTACTTTTTCTTCATTCAAATGATATTGATCAAAAAGCTTTTTAACTTCTTTATTTTCTAAACTCGCGCCACTACCTGCTATTTTAAAAATAATAGGTTGATCTTTAAGCAGACTCATAGTTTCAAATAAATAAGGATAACCTTTAGCAGTATGATAACGCCCAGCAAAACCTATAATTGTTGGCTGATGCAATATAGGATTAGGTTGAAATTTATCTAAAAATACACCATTAGCAATCACATATTGATTACTGTTTTGAAAACCAAAGGCTTTATGCTGTTGTAAAGATGAATGTGCACAATAAACGATCGCATGGGGTTGTTTTGATAAATTCCTACTTAAACCTAAAGCGATTTTTGTACTCAAAGACTCATCTTTAGGAGATGCTAAAGAATGATGAATACCCCAAAAAAGATTGGGTTTATACCTTATATTTAATAGACTTAAACTAGTTAGAACATTAGCATGGTACATCCAGCATTGAATAGTTTTAGGAGCAAGTTTTTTTAATAATTTTCTTAATTTTGCTATAACTAAAATTGTATTAAATCCGTTCCATTTTAAAGAGTAATATGAGTCGCAATATTTTAATGTCTCTGCATAAATATCTGATATTTCCATCAATGAAATGATAACATGGGTATTATCTCTCTCAGTTTCTTTTACTAATCGAGACAACATCATCTCAGCCCCACCAATACCTGAAAAATTAGTAATAACATGAACAATCATATTTCATTCCAAAATTTAAAAATTTACTTCCACTTAAGTCTAACAAAAAACAAATACATCAAAGTGTAAATAATTAAAATAAAAATAAAACCAGAAATACTAGATCTATTTATCGTAAAAAATGTAGTTATCATTATTAATACAATACCATTAAAATATAAATTCTTAGAAGTTATAACTTTTAATATAAATCTTGAAAAACAAAAAATAATTACACAAAATAATGGAATAAAACCAAAACTAAATGCATAAAAATCACTATATATAGACCACCCTAAACCATTACCATTCATGTACGCAGCATAATTTTCTTTATAAACCACATATGAAGACCAATTAAAATCTTTTCGATCAGTAATGCCAAAAATATTATAAAAAACTTGAATACCAGGAAAAATAACTTTCCAGAACCCTAAAATTGGATAATCTGAATATTTTAAACTAATATCAAAAACCATCAAAGACGTTCCCTGATTATAAAAAATATAGGCTATATTTTCAAAAAAATTACGCTCAATATTATCAATGACCCTTGCACCACTCAATGAAGCTAAATAATTTACACTAACTGAGGTAATGAAAAATGATAAAAATAAAAAAATATAATGTTTGAAATTTAATTTTTTATCATGAAATATATACCATATAAGTAAAATCAATCCAGCAATAAAATGAGACCGAGAACCTGTCCCTATAGCCATCAAAAACTTAAAAGCCACAGTAAAAAATAAAATATTAAATATCTTTTTCGAATTAAGTGAAAATTCTTTTAAAGAAAATAATAGAGCCAAACTAGCAATTGAAATTGCATTTAATACGAGCGAGTAAGGAGTTTCATAATCTTCAGACTGACCTTCATACAAAGCCAAATAACCTGAACTCATTACCATTTGTATTTTATTAAAATTTTCAAAAATTAAATAAAAAGTAGACAAAAGACCCATAAAAAAAATAACCAGTATCTTGCTTTTATTTAAATTAAAAAAAATATTTTCATTGTTTATATTATTATTTTTTATTGGCAAAATAAAAGCTAAACTAAAAAATATTAAAATTAAATTTAAATATATAATTAATTTATAGGCTTCATCTAATGATGAACAATAATAAAAAATAAAATTAATGCAAAAAATAGATGCTAAATAACTCCCATCCAATAAAACAGAAAAAAATCTTCCAAAAATAAGAACAGACATCCCCAAAAGAAGCACTGTTTGTGGATTAACAATATTAATTGTATATTTGTTATCATTAACTAAATAAAAAGTTAAAAAAACATTAAAAACTGTTAGTAAAACCGATACATAATAATTATGTAAAAAAACTAATAAGCTTATCAAAAAGAAGATTAGCATTAAGTGAAAAACTATGATTTTTCTCATAAAATTACAGACCATTTATCTAAAATTTTTTCAATCTTAAAGTTTTCTGTAGATAAAAAAGATTCAAAAACCATTTTTTTATATTTCTTTTCCTCAAAATTAATTACTTCATTAAGATGGGAGGCTAAACTATCTATATTTCCATTTGGAACTAAAAAGCCATTTTTTTTATGAACTACTATTTCACTAGGACCTGTATCGCAATCAAAAGCAACTATTGGTAAACCATATGCTTGAGCCTCTAATAAGACCATTGGTAGACCTTCATTTCTTGAACTTAAACAAAAAATAGAACTTTTTTGATAAAAACTCCTGACATCACTAGTCTGACCAGTAAATTTAATTCTATCCCTTATTCCCAACTGGGTCGCTAATATCTCTAAACTTTGTTCTTCCTCTCCACTTCCAACAATATATAATTTCCACTCGGAATTTAGATCACAAACTTTTTTCCATGCCTCTATTAATAAATCATACCCCTTAACTCGAGTTAAACGTCCTACACTCACTACAATTTTATAATCCAAACTAGGTTCATTAAAAGTATTAATATAAGGTGTAGGATTAGGTATACAAACTAAATTTGCTTTGACTTTCTTAACACCACTTTCCCAAAATTCTAAGTCCTTATGTGTAAGTACCACGATATGATTACAATACCTTGTTGCTAATTTCCTACCCCAATCTCGATATTTCACACCATTATCATTTTTAAAATGAAAATGCTCCCAACAAATATGATTAATTTTCAAACCAATTAAGGCTGGAATTGTAAATACACATGATATACTATCTACTACTATTAAAGTATCAATATGCTGCGAGGTTACAAATTGACGTATTTTCCAGATGACCTTAAATAAATTTTTCTTAAATGAATTCGTTTTTCCACAAAGTGAATATATAGATATATTTGAATCTAAAGAAAAGAAAGGATGTAACCCATCAATTAAACTTAAGATTGAAATTTTATATTCCTTTTTTTTTGATAACTCATTTGCAATTAAAGTAGTGACTCGTTCTGTACCACCCGAACTATTCAAGTTACCGATTAAAAAACAAATATTTTTCAAAATATCACCTTCTTAATTTTGATTAATAAAACCATTAACTGTGGTCTTTAATTTATTAGCTAGAGCCAAATAATCTAATTTATTAACCAATTCAATATTCTCATCAATCAAACCTGAAATTTTAAAGTTAGATGATATTTCTTTAGTTTTCCGATTAATATTAATTGTATGGAATAAATCTGACAACCCTTCCATTCGACAGGCATCAAACTCTTTTTCAAATCCATTTAAGTAAATAACAGGTGTCCCTAATGCCAAACAAGGTAAAGCACAGTGAATCCGAGAAGTGATAACTAATTTGGCTGTTGAGTATTTCCTTAACAGCTCTTCAGCTAGAAGAAATTTTTCATCCTCGGTATATGTATCTTTTGGTAACTCTTGTTTTATATACTCTGCCTGATCTAACAAACTTTTAGAGAATATTTTTTGCATAAATTCATTTGATGAATTCATATTTAGAATATCTCCTTTTATTACACCCTTAATAAAGCTTTTCGTATTAACAAAAATACGGTCTTTATTTGGAAAACCATATAATGGATCTACAATATATATTTTACCATCATTTCCTGACTCTTTCTTTGCATAAGAATCTAAAGTTAAAGTTAAGCACCCAGTAAAATAAGCTTTAACACCTTTACTTTCCAATAATCTTACTGTGAAATGATCTCGGCAACCAATTGGTTCATACTTTTTTAAATATGCTAGCCCCTCGTCACTAAGCATACGGCTGGCTACAGTGCTATTAATATGCAAAGAAATAAATAATGGGATTAAGTTATCTGCAGGAACCCATGTCTCAGGATGATGAGTGAACCAACCATTCAAAATAATTTTAGATGGTTCTCCTGTATATTGTCCTAAACATTCGCGATTTATATAACTATCTACTTGGGGCAGAAACTGTTTTGCAGCCAAACTTTGAACATAATCACCAATATTAAACCAGCGATCACCCTCAGCATACGTCATAATAGAATATTTCATTAAAAAATTATCCTTTTTTTCATCTTCGCAATTTCACTATAATTTGATAAACACTTTCTCTCTGTTGAGAATCCAATAATAGAAAAAATGCCAAGACTATTATAAAAAAAACACCAAAAATATTTAAAACAATCAAATTTAATAGATTTTGACTTATATTAAGTGCGCTTAATATCAGAAAAACTAATGAACTCATACTTAAAAATATCACAGCTGGCAATATCACTTTTTTCAAATAATTTTGAAAAAAATTATTACCTACTATTTCACTTACAAAATATATTCTCAAAAACAAAAGAATGATATTTAAAAATAGCAATGCACACCAAACATCATAAATATTAAATTTAAAATATAATAAAAGATAAGATATAGGCACACTAAATATCATTACAAAGAAAACACAAAACTGATAACGTTTAATATTCCCTTCGGCCTGTATCAACATCCATAGAGGCCCCGCAAGTACTTCAAGAAGAGATATAATTGCAGAGATTTTAATAATCCCTTCAACATATACTGGAACTCTATTCAACCACACTAATAATATCTCATGTGTATAAAAAATTAATGGAAAACCAGCTACTGCATAAAATATAATACTCAATTTTGTTAAAGCAAAAATTTTTAAATCAACCCTTTCATTACTCACAAAAGTTTTCATTAAATAAGGAGAAAATGCTTTTTGAAAATTACTTGTTACAGTCCCAATCAATGCATTTAATTGATTTGCAATACTTAAACTTCCATTAACAACAACGCTATAAAAAATATTTGCGACTAATGGAACTCCTTGAGCACTGATTACAACACCAAAGCTTCCAAAAACATTCCAAGAAATAAAACCTAAAATTTCTTTATAGGATTCCAAGCTCTTAATCAACTGAAATTTACAAAAATAAATCCTAAGTCTACAATATACAAATAAACTAATTAAAATAATAAAACTAGAAACCAATAAAAATAAACTATAGTGATATAGTTTTTCTGGAAAGTAATACAATAAAAAAGCTGAAAATAATTTCAACAATCCTTCAAGAACTGTAATAAATGCATAAAATGAAAATCTTTCCATCGAGATTAAACACGAATGAAAATTTAATGACAAGAAGTTGATAAAAAAACTACCTACCATTAAGTAATAAATTTGATTTGCCACCTCAACTCTATTAAGAGGTATATTTAAAAACTTAAAGAAAAAAATATCTTTAAAAAAAATCAATAAAAAAGCTAAAAAGATACCCAAAGCAAAAAAAACAATATTACTTACACTATATATTTCTATTAATTTTGATCTATCTTTATTAGCCAGATTAACATTTAAAAATCTTTGAACTGAGTTAGTAATAGAGTTGTTAAAAAAACCTAATAGTAATACTATCCCCCACACTAAAGAGTAGATCCCAAAATCTACAACGCCTAAATATTCTAGTAAAAGTTTAGTTGTAAAAAGGGTAATAACTATTAATAACAGCATTCTGAGATATAAGAATGCTGCATTTTTGATGACTCGTTTATCAATCATATTATTTCGGTGACTAAACTTTAGAACTATACCAGTTCATTGCTAAATCAATACCTTCATCAATATTATATTTAGCTTCATAACCTAGTAAATTTTCAATTTTTTTAATGGATGCTTGTGAATGTCTTACATCCCCTTTACGGAAATCTCTATAAATCGGCTTTTTAATATAAGTAATTTCATTTTCATTCAATGCATTTTTAATTGCATTAAACAAATCATTTAGCGTAGTACGATCCCCTACTGCGACATTATAAACCTGATTTTTGGCTTCATCATTTTGCGTAGTGGCTGCCAAAATATTGGCCTGCACTGTATTTTCGATAAAACAAAAATCGCGACTAGTTTCACCATCCCCATTAATGAATACATCATCACCGGCAATCATGGCTGCGGTCCATTTTGGAATAACAGCGGCATAAGCCCCATTAGGGTCTTGGCGCTTACCAAAAACATTAAAGTAACGTAGGCCAATGGCTTTAAACCCATAAGTCCGTGCAAAGACTTCAGCATACAGCTCATTTACATATTTGGTGACCGCATAAGGCGAAAGTGGCTTACCGATATTTTCTTCAACTTTGGGTAATGCCGGATGGTCACCATAAGTTGAACTGCTGGCGGCATAGGTAAAGCTTTTCACTTCTGCATCACGTGCAGCAGTCAGCATATTTAAAAAGCCGGTAATATTGGCTGCATTGGTGGTAATCGGGTCAGTAATCGAACGGGGTACAGAACCTAAAGCGGCCTGGTGTAACACATAATCCACTCCTGCACAGGCTGTCTGGCAATCTTCAAAATTACGGATATCACCTTTATAAAACTTGAAGTTTCCCCACTGTTCAGGCTTGACCAGACTTTGCACTTCATCCAGATTATGCTTATGACCTGTAGCAAAATTGTCCAGACCCACTACATTCTGGTTCAGCTTTAACAGGGTTTCCAGTAAATTTGAGCCAATAAAGCCTGCAACACCGGTAATTAACCAGGTTTTTGGTGCTTGTTGTAATTGCTCACATACAGTTTGATATTGGCTCATTTTTATGGTCCCTATAAATTACAGACGAAGGTCAGATTCAGATTGATCCAGTACATATTTCAGGTCATATAAAATATGTGCGGACTTGCCCAAGGCACGTAATGCTTCAGCACCCATGGCTTTAAACTGATCATGGGCAACGGCCAGAATCACAGCATCATACTGATCCTGTTCCAGATTTGCGACTGGAGTAATTCCGTATTCATGTTGAGCTTCGCTTGCATCTACCCATGGATCATACACATCGGCAGCAATATTGTATTCTGTCAGTTCATTGACAATATCAATAATTTTGGTATTACGAATATCCGGGCAGTTTTCTTTAAAACTTAAGCCTAAAACTAGAACTTTGGCACCTTCGACCTGAATTTTTTTCTTGATCATTGCCTTGACCAGCTGGGTCACTACATAAGCCCCCATACCGTCATTTAAACGACGGCCTGCCAGAATAATTTCAGGGTGATAACCGATAGACTGCGCTTTATGGGTTAAATAGTAGGGATCGACACCAATACAGTGTCCACCTACCAGTCCTGGACGGAATGGCAAGAAATTCCATTTGGTACCGGCAGCCTGCAAAACTGCTTCCGTATCAATTCCCATTTTATTAAAGATCACGGCCAGCTCATTAATCAGGGCAATGTTGACATCACGCTGGGTATTTTCAATGACTTTTGCCGCTTCAGCCACTTTAATGCTAGTTGCTTTATGCGTACCTGCTTCAATCACCAGGTTATACACCTGATCGACAAACTCAGCGACTTCAGGCGTAGAACCTGAGGTAATTTTCAGAATATTGGTGACACGGTGCAGCTTATCGCCCGGGTTAATTCGCTCCGGACTATAACCGGCAAAAAAGTCCTGATTAAACTTCAGGCCTGATACCTGTTCCAGAACCGGAATACAGGTTTCTTCAGTCGCACCTGGATATACGGTAGACTCATACACCACCACATCGCCTTTTTTAAGTACCTGGCCAATACTGGTCGAAGCTTTAACAAGCGGCGTTAAATCTGGCTGCTTAAATTCATCAATTGGGGTAGGTACAGTCACAATAAAAAAGTTGCAGCTTTTTAAATCTTCTAAATCTGCTGAATAACTCAGCTGATTTGCCTGTTTGAGTTCTTCTGGAGAAACTTCTAAGGTATGGTCTTGGCCACTTTTAAGCTCATCAATTCTTTTCTGATAGATATCAAAACCAATTACAGGTACTTTTTTCCCAAATTCAACCGCAAGTGGTAAGCCTACATAACCTAACCCAATGACCGCAATTTTTAAATCTGCAATAGATAGCATTTCAACGCCTTATTTATGTACTGTACTTATAAAGACTAAATCTTTCGGCAGGCATACTAGCAGAAAACCATGAAATTTCTATTATGATTTGTGCTCAAATCCTATTAAAAATAGCATAGTGTATATTTTTTGTAAGAATTACTTATTTTATTTATAACTATTAAAATCATTTACATTTTTAATACCATTCAGCTTTATCATAAACCAGAAGATAGTTACAAATTGCTATGTATATGTTCAATAACATGGGTAGAATAGCTTCAATTTTAAAATTTAAAAATAATCTTTGGGAAAACATGTGCGACACTTTCAACTAGCTGCTTTATTGGCATGTGGCATTGCTACTACAGGGTGTGCAGTCACCTCTGGTTTACAAACATATGACTTACCTAGCGAAGGCGTTTTTCAAACCGACCTCGGCACTACTGTGAATGTCATAAAACTCACTCAAGATTCAATTATGGCTGTTCAGCCTGCCGTACAGAATATTCAACAAGAATATGCCCATCTTTTTAGTGCACAGCATCGTAACTACAGTCTAAGTGCAGGAGATGTTTTATCTATTTATTTGTGGGCCTATCCAGAGCTGACATCCCCAACTATTAGCAGTGATCAGTCTGCTCAAGCCAACGGTTTCCAAATCGATTCAGACGGTTATATTCAGTTTCCAATTATTGGCCGTTATAAAGCCGCAGGAAAATCACTGAACCAGGTCAACCGTGAATTACGTAATCAGCTATCACGTTATCTAAAAAACCCCGATGTAATCGCACGAATAGTATCGTATCAAGGTCAACGTTATTCGGTTCAAGGTAATGTTCTGAAAGGCGGTCAATTCTATTTAAGTGATCAACCTGTTAGTGTTTATACCGCTTTAGGAATGGCAGGGGGGGTAAATGCACAGCAAGGTGATAATTCTTCTATTACCTTAGTACGCCAGGGACGTTCATATAGTCTGAACACTGTAGAGTTAGAAAAAGCTGGCCTCTCACTACATAATCTGCTGATTCAGCCCAATGACACCTTATATGTCAATAATCGTGAAAATCAAAAAATTTATGTGATGGGTGAATCTGGTAAAAATCAGTCATTGCCCATACGTGATCAAGGCATGAGTCTGAGTGATGTATTAGGAGAAAGTCTGGGCTTAAATCCACTTTCTGCCAGTCGAAGTAAAGTTTATATTGTAAGAAGTCAACCAAATGCACTTCACACTGAAGTCTACCAGATGGACTTGACCAGTATTGCGGACTTTGGTCTTGCTAATCAGTTTAAAATGCGCAGTAATGATATTGTTTATGTGGATGCATCTGGTTTGGCACGCTGGCAACGTGTAGTGAATCAAGTTATTCCATTCTCAAATGCTTTATATAATTTTGAACGTTTGGGGAACTAATGAAAATTAAAAATATTTTGGTGGTTTGCATTGGCAATATTTGCCGTAGCCCTATGGCCGAATACTTTTTAAAACAGGAATATCCACATTTAGAGATAGAATCTGCGGGTATTTCCGGTTTAGTCGGTCATGCAGCTGATGAAAAAGCCAGCCTATGCATGCAACGTTTTGGGATTGATATGAGTCCACATATTGCGAAAAAACTGGATGCCGAATTGATCAAAAAAGCTGATCTGGTTCTTGTGATGAGTCAAAATCAGCAAAAGCATATCGAACAGACTTGGCCTTTTGCTAAAGGTAAAACGTTTAGATTAGGTCATTGGCAAAGTAAAAATGTTGCCGATCCCTATCAACATGATCAAGCATTCTTTGATGAGACCTGCCAGTTGATTCAAGCCTGCATTGCTGACTGGAAAAAATATATTTAAGTTTTTTAATATTTTCACTTTTTGATATTTAAATTATGAGCCAAACCGCCAATACCGAAGATACCATTGATTTAAAAGAATTATTTTTTTCTTTAATTGCACAATGGAAATTGATTGCACTGTGCATTATTTTAAGTCTGATTTGTGCCTTACTGTATTTAAGAACCACACCGGATACTTATGCAGTAGATGCCATGGTACAAGTCGAAGACAGTAAAGGTACTTCCGCTGCATTGTTAGGGGATTTATCAGGTATGATCGAACAAAAATCCCCTGCTCAAGCCGAAATTGAAATTCTGAAATCACGTTTGGTATTGGGCGAAGTCATCAGCCATTTAAATTTAAATATTCGTGTATCTGGTACAGAGGATAG